>ENA-ORDP01002103-ORDP01002103.1-marine-sediment-metagenome-genome-assembly--contig:-NODE-2103-length-10024-cov-8.054569_pt1 | contig 10024 bp, 7 predicted proteins | sample MGYA00248627_ERZ508539 | MGnify/ENA primary metagenome ERZ508539 (study PRJEB26208, sample SAMN05571518) | marine sediment metagenome | biome: deep sea; feature: Hydrothermal vent; material... | reverse complement strand
CGACCAACAACCGGGCGGAGCGGGCACTGCGACCGGCGGTGATCGTGCGCAAGACCGGCGGGTGCAACCGGACAGCACGCGGGGCCAAGACTCATGCGATCTTGGCCAGCCTGCTGGTGACAGCCAAGCAGCAAGGCGCAGACCCCTTGGAAGCGTTGATGCGGGTGCTGACCGGTCGGAGCCAGCAACTGGTTCTTCAACCCCAACGCTCACCTCCCTAGCTGGACATCGTGGGTCGCCTGGACGCTAAACATGTACTTATCAAGATTGGAAACTTCCATGGTTTGTCACGACTGCAAAGGATTATAAAATTTTGTTACAGTCCTCTGGATACCAAAATGTTGCTGTAGAGGGAATGCAAAATACTTTTAGATTTGGGATGGCTTCGCAGGTCTACAACTTCTTTGATTCAGTTGGCTTAGAACTATATTTGAGTCCATTAAGGGCAGAGCAGAAGGAACGCTTCAAACAAAAGCTACTCCAGGAAATAGAACAAGCCGAAACGGGCAAAGGGATACTTCTCCATTTTGAACGATTATTTGCCTTTGGATCAGTTGCTCAATAGCAGATAGAACAGTGAGATAACGCCCAACAAATCACTGCACTGGATTTTTACTCCGCTGCACTTCGTAAAAACCAGTGAGTTCAAACGTTAGACCCTTGTGTGCTGTCTGGAATCGATGTGTAGTATCGCCCTATCACATTGAGTATAATTGAGACAGCTTCAATGATGATGCCCAGCGTTCGAGATTCATACTATGCCAACAATTCTCAGTGCCAGAGGGATGCTGTATGGCATACCGGCACGTCCGCCGAAGCAAGTGACAACTAAATCGTAGCGGGACCTAACAAATCAATGCAGCGGACGCGACAAGGCACGTGCCGCTGATCTTGGGTGATCCGCCGCGGTCCCGATGTTCCAGGTTCAGGCTATTGGGCTCCTCTCAGATGAAGAGCGAGATGCCACACTCTTGTTCTTGCTCTGTTGCGGCCAGCGGCTGGGTGACCTCGCGCGCTGCCCAGCCGCGAACGGGTCAGCGCTAAGGTGCTCAGCAGGATCAGCCGCAATGATGCTTCACACGTCGTAGTAGAGCACGAACTCATAGGGATGTGGGCGCAGTTGCAGCGGCTCGACCTCGTTCTCCCGCTTGTAGGCGATCCAGGTCTCGATCAGGTCGGAGGTGAAAACATCGCCCTGGCTCAAGAATTCGGCGTCGGCCTCCAGGGCGTCCAGCACCTCAGCCAGTGAGCCCGGCGTAGAGCGGATATGAGCCGCCTCCTCCGGAGAGAGCGCATAGAGGTCCACGTCCATCGGGGCGCCGGGATCTATTCCGGCCTGGGCACCATCCAGCCCGGCCAGCAGCATCGCGGCCAAGCAGAGATAGGGGTTGCAGGAAGGGTCGGGTGGCCGGAACTCAATCCGCTTGGCCTGGGGACTCTGCGAATAGGCCGGGATGCGCACGCAGGCCGAGCGGTTGCGCTGCGAGTAGACTAGGTTGACCGGCGCCTCGAAGCCGGGCACCAGCCGACGATAGGAGTTGGTGGTCGGCGCGGCGAAGGCCAGGATCGCCGCCGCATGTTGCAGCAGCCCCCCGATGTAGTGCAAGGCACTCTGGGATAGACGAGCATAGCCAGATTCATCATAGAAGATGTTCTCTCCGTCCTGCCAGAGGCTCTGATGGACGTGCATCCCGGAGCCGTTGTCGCCAAAGAGCGGCTTGGGCATGAAAGTGGCGGTCAGGTTATGCCGACGGGCCACGTTTTTGACGATATATTTATAGATCATCAGCCGATCGGCGGTCCGGGTGAGCGGGCCGTAATGCAGATCAATCTCCGCCTGGCCGGCGGAGGCCACCTCGTGGTGATGGATCTCCACCGGAACGCCGGCCGCCTCAAGGGTCAGCATGATCTCGCTGCGCACATCCTGGAGGGTGTCCACCGGTGGTAGGGGGAAGTATCCTTGTTTAGGCGGAATCTGACCTCCGAAGTTGGGCCGCTGCTCCTGGCCGCTGTTCCACCAGCCCTCCGGACTGTCAATGGCATAAGAAGCTCTATAGGCGTTCACCTCATAGCGCACATTGGAAAAAAGAAAGAACTCAGCTTCCGGTCCCCAATAGCTGCTGTTGGCAATGCCGGTCTGTTGCAGATACGCTTCGGCCTTCTTGGCAATATAGCGCGGATCACGGGAGTAGGGCTGGCCGGTCACCGGATCGTAGATATCGCAGATGAGCGCCAGGGTGGGAACCTCCAGCACCGGATCAAGGAAAGCCGTCTCCGGGTCAGGTTTCAAGAGCATATCGGACTCGTGGATCGCCTGGAACCCCCGAATGGACGAGCCGTCAAAGCCTATTCCCTCAGCGAAGAGCTCTTCGCTGAGCTGCCGGGCCGGAATGCTGAAGTGCTGCCAGGTGCCGAGCAGACCGGTAAAGCGCAGGTCAACAATCTTCACCTCGGCAGCCATCGAGATCGCATCTGCAACTGTCTTAGACATCGGTAAAATCCCTCCTAAGGGTCAACTCTGGAGATTGCCGGCAACGACCAGCGAGCCTTCTTATAACACAAAATTTGCCTGATGTCAAGTTTAGTATTGTTTCGAGCTATACTACCGATGCCACTGGTCTGTATACGCACCTTATGTAATATTCATACGATCGATATCAGACGATCGTCCAGTTAGATGCTGGCTAGTAATTATATCGAGCGCTGGAAGAATTGGCTGATTGACTTTACGCTGGGTAAATCATTATAGTTCACCGGCCAGCCGGCCGACACACCACGGCGAAGAGCAGGAGGGCTTGATGAATATTCTGATCTCTGGCGCGACCGGCTTCATCGGCACGCGCCTCTGCCGGCAGCTCGGTGAGGACGGACATAATGTGAGCGCGCTTTCGCGCGACCCCGCTTCCGCTGTGCGTCTCCTTCCGCTGTTGCGTCGTGTTTCTCCTTGGGACCCTCTGATTTCGCGGCCACCAGAAGAAGCCTTCGAGAACATTGACGCCGTGGTTCACTTGGCCGGAGAGAGCGTGGCCGGTCGCTGGAACTCAGCCAAGAAGCGGGCGATTCGGGAGAGCCGTATTCTAGGCACCCGTCACCTGGTGGCCGAGATCGAATCGCTAGGCGCAAAACCCAAGGTGCTGGTCTCGGCCAGCGCCATCGGCTACTACGGCGACAGAGGTGAAGAGTTGCTCGATGAGGAGGCACCTCCGGGTGCGGGCTTTCTCTCCGAGGTCTGTCAAGCCTGGGAGGGGGAGGCCGCGCGCGCAGAGGAGCTGGGCTTGCGGGTCGTGCGGCTGCGCAGCGGAATCGTCTTGGGAGCGGGTGGTGGGGCCTTAGCGACGATGCTGCCACCCTTCAAGCTCGGACTGGGCGGGCCGCTGGGCTCCGGGCACCAGTGGTGGTCCTGGGTGCATCTCGACGATGTTATCGGCGTAATCGTCGAAACTTTGGAAGATGAGACGCTCGAGGGGCCGCTCAACCTTACCGCGCCGCGTCCGCTGCGCCAGGAGGAGTTTGCGCGCGCTCTAGGCCAGGTGCTGGGACGCCCGGCGCTGCTGCCCGCGCCGGCGTGGGCGCTCAAGTTGGCTCTAGGGGAGTTTGCCGGCGAGCTGCTCGCCAGCCAGCGAGTCTTGCCCCGACAGATTCAAGCGCAGGGCTATCACTTTCGCTTCGGCGAGTTGGAGCCGGCATTGCGCCAGGCCTTGGGCAGATGAGACTCTTAGCTGCAGAAATGATCAAGCAGGCCTTGCCCATGGCGCAGGCCATCGAGGCGCTGCGCCAGGCGTTTCGTCTGGCCCATGAGGGTCAGGCCGTCGTCCCCTTGCGTTCGAGTTTGCCCATTGCGCCCTTTGGAGGCACGATGCTCACTATGCCGGCTTTCTTGGCCGGCCTCGGCGAGCGCGGGGCGCTGGGCGAGAAGATCGTCAATATTTTTCCCCACAACCCGGAGAGAAATCTGCCGCTGATCCAGGCGCTCTACATTTTGCACCAGGCCGACACCGGCCAGCTGCTAGCGTTGCTAGAGGGAGCCACGCTCACCGCCATTCGCACCGGAGCCGCCTCCGGACTGGCCGCAGATTACCTGGCCCGCCGAGAGGCCCGCACGCTGGGGCTGATAGGCACCGGCGCTCAGGCCTACTGCCAAGTAGAAGCGCTCCGTTGCCTGCGCCCCATCCGGCGAGTCCTGCTCTACAATCGCACCCCCGCCAAAGCCGAAGCGCTGGCCCTGCGCCTGCAGCGGGCCTGGGGCCTGAGCGCCTCCGTCTTAGACGATCCTGACGAGGTCGCCGCTCAAGCCGAGGTGCTGATCACGGCCACGAGCTCAAAGAATCCGGTCTTCAGCGGCGAGGCTGTGCGGGCGGGGGCCACGGTGATCGCCATCGGGGCCTTCACCCCGGAGGCTCGGGAGTGCGACGATGTTCTCATCGCTCGTGCGCGGCTCTACGTGGATGCACGGGAGGCCGCCTTGGCCGAAGCGGGTGAGCTGCTAATTCCCATCCAACAAGGCCTTATCTCCGAGAGCGACATAGTCGCTGAGCTGTCCGAGTTGGTCACTGGTGCAGCGCCGGGACGGCAAAACGAGCGAGAGATCATTATGTTTAAATCGGTCGGTTTGGCCTTGGAGGACCTGGCCGCCGCGTACTTGGCCTATCGGAATGCTGTCACGCAAAAGCTAGGCAGAGAGGTGGACTGGTGATCCGATCTTGGTTGCTCAAGGACCTTTGCCCTTCAGCATGCGGTATCCCTCCAGGCGACCTCGCTCGGCCTCGATCTCCCGCTTGAGCAGATCAGGATCGGGGAGTTGCAACTGATAACGTGAGGTAAAAACCTTGTTGTTAAGTCCCCCCAGAGCATAGTGCGCCACGGCTTCGTCTTTCTCGGCACAGAGGATCAATCCCACCGGCGGACTCTCATCCGCAAGCGTCTCATTCTCGCGCAGGTAGTTCAGGTACAGGTTCATCTGACCCGCATCGGCGTGGGTAAACTTGCCTAGCTTGAGATCAATGGCTACCAGACAGCGCAGCGGGCGATGATAAAAGAGCAGATCCAGGTAGTAGGACTCACTGCCGACCTGAAGGCGCTTCTGGCGGGCTACAAAGGTGAAACCGTAGCCGAGCTCCAGCAGGAAGTCCGCCAGGTGCTGAATCAGAGCGTTTTCCAGGTCGCTTTCGGAGAAGGGCTCCGGCAGTCCCAGGAACTCCAGGACGTAGGGGTCCTTGATCGCCTCTTCAGGAGTCGTTGAGACGGTGCTGTGCTCTGCCTGGCGGAGAAGTTTCCCCCTCTCACGCGAGAGGGCCAGGCGCTCATAGAGCATGCTGTTGATCTGGCGGTCGAGCTCACGCACCGACCAGCCGGCTCGCCGGGTCTCCTCCTCATAGAAGTCACGCTTGGCCCCGTCGTCCAGGGTCACCAGACGGACGTAGTGTGACCAGGAGAGCGGGAAATTCCGAGACACCGTCTCGGGAATCTCACCCTGTTTCCCTGCCGGTAATTTCCGAGACGCTGATTCGGAATTTGGGTAGGCCAAGTAAAAACGACGCATCAGTTCCAGGTTATCAGGCGAGAAACCTCGCCCAAATCGTTGCGTCAAATCCTGAGATAGACGTTGGAGAAGACGACTCCCGTATTCAGCACGCTTCTCCCCCTCCTGCTCGTACTCCACAATGCGCCGGCCGATCTCCCAATAGGTTGCGGTGAGGATGACATTCACCGCACGAGCCGCGCCTCGCCGCGCCTGCTCCAGCAGAGCAGCTACACCACCGAGCAGCTTGCTGTACTCAAGCTTCCTCAACGCCGATCCAGCTTGCGGCACTTTCTTGTTCACCATCTGTCCTCCCTCCACCCCATGCTCCTTCGATGATAACAGCAAGTGCGCAGCTCGCACCACTTGACGGATGCTGGTCTCCAGAGGCGCGGTGAGCTTGACCACGGCGGGCGCGCCGAGTAGCCTATCACCAGATCCATCATGCAGAACCTTAAATTTTACCAGCGGGTGCTCCAACTGCTTCGAGAAGACCAGGCCTTCGCCATCGCCTATCTGGTCCGCGCGGTCGGCTCGACCCCCCGCGCCCCCGGCGCGAAGATGATCGTCTATCCCGATGGCCGGAGCGAGTTCACCATCGGCGGCGGGGCGGTCGAGGCCCGTGTGAGCGAAGAGGCCCAACTGGTCGCCGGCGCGGCGCGCGTCCTGGTGCGCCGCTATGCCCTCTCGCAGCTCGCCATGCACTGCGGCGGGACGATGCGCTTCTTCTGTGAGGGTTTTTCAACTGAGGCCGGCACAAGAGAGCTGCCCTTTTACCAGGAGCTGCTGCGCCGCCTTGAAGAGAACCGTCCCTTCATCGCCCGCTACGCTTTCGACCCCCAGGCCCCGCAAGCCTTGCAGAAGCAACTGCTTGGCCGGGGAGAGGAGCTGGCCAAGCTGGAGCGCTCGGGTCGCCAGACTGGCTGGACCTTGGAGCAAGACGGTCGTGAGCTTTATCTAGAGCTGCTGGGCCGGCCGGCCCGCTTGCTCATCTTCGGCGCGGGCCACGTGGGAGAGGCGCTGGGCAAGCTGGCCGCAATTTCCGGCGCCTTTCGGGTGGAGATCGCCGACGATCGCCCGGAGTATGCCAACCGGGAGCGCCTGCCCTTCGCCGCCGCCATCTATCAGGTCGAGCGTGACTATCTGGGTCCCTTGCCTCAGCCTGACCCCTGTACCTACGTGGCCATCATCACCCGCTGCCACCAGACCGACCAGCAGGTCCTGCGCCAGCTCTTGCAACGCGATCCTGACTGGCCCTACACCGGAATGATCGGCAGTCGGGCCAAGCGGCTCAAGCTCTTCGGCGAGCTGGAAGCTGAGGGCATCCCCGCCGCGCGGCTGGCGCGCGTTCACTCCCCGATGGGCCTGCCGCTGGGCGGCAAGGAGCCAGGCGAGATCGCCGTGAGCATCTTGGCTGAGCTGGTCCAGCTCAGAGGCGCGACGGGCCGCTAACATCTGGTCCAGAGTCGAGCAGCTCCTGCGCATTATCATAGAGAATCCGCTTTTTGTTCTCCACTGAGAGGGGCAGCTTGAGGAAGCTCTCCACGTTGGGACGCATGCCCGGCACGCTCGGTCCCGGCCAGTCCGAGCCGAAAAGGGTGCGCTCGGCGATCAGCTCCAGGCGCGGGAAGTAATTCAACAAATTCTGGGGCGGAATACTGGAGATATCGAGATAGATATTGCGGTGGCGGCGCATCAGGAAGAAGGCCTCATTCATCCACAGTGGCCGGCCGCCGTGGGCCATGATGATCTTCAGCTCGGGAAAGTCGAGCGCGATATCGTCCAGACAGAGCGGATTGGCGAACTTGACCCGCGCCGCAGGAAATATAGAAGTCCCGGTGTGAATCATCACCGGCAGCTTGTACGTCTGCGCCTGAGCGTAGATCTCCCGAAGCGCCTCGTTGCCGGCGAGATAGTCGTTGGGGTAGAAGAGCTGATGGGGCGGATGAATCTTGAGCATCCGAATGCCCAGCTCGCGCACCAGATAGCTCATCCGAGCTGCCACGTCGCCTGCACTACCCGGATGCAGCGAGCCGCAGGGGATCAGTCGCTGGGGAAACTCTTTGCAATAGGCGGCGATGAACTCGTTGACCTGATTTGAAAAACCCATCACCTCCGGGCTGACATAGTTGATCAATGCGGCCCGCTCGATGCCCTGCTGATCGAGCAGGGCTATGAACTTGCGCGGATCATCGGCCAGCGCCAGCAGCGCATCGAAGTCGGGATGATAGCGCTGCCAGAGCGCCCGCACCTCCGGCTTGAGCTGTCGCCAGGGTTGGATATGCACATGAAAATCGATCACCTTGAAGCCGGCAATGGACATGAGAGTTGCTCCCTTGACGAGAAGGCTCAGGACGCCAGCGCCCGGCGCAGCGCCCGCTCGATGTAAACCGGGACCATCTTCTTGCGATAGAAGAGGGTAAAATCGGTATTGTCCATGGGGCGCGCCAGGGCGAAGGCAGCCTGAGCCGCTTGGCGACCCAGCTCCGGGGAGTAGGGCCTGCCCAGCAGCAGCTTCTCCGCCGCTTCCATCTCGACTGGATGGGAGGCGATGCCGCCGATGACAATCCGAGCCGATTCGATCAGGTTGTCCGTCCCCAGCTTGAGGGCCACCGCCGCGCCGAGCACCGGAAAGTCGAAGGCCCCGCGCCGGCGTAGCTTCAGATAGGCGCTCCTGATCCCGTCCGCCGGAGGCAGATGAACTTCGGTGAGGATCTCGTCTGGCCCTTTGGTCAGATAGCGTTGCCCATCGTCGTGATAGAGGGCACTGGTGGGAATCGTCCGCTCGCCTTGGGGACCGGCCAGCGTCACCTGAGCGCCCAGGGCAATCAACATTGGTGCGGTATCGCAGGAAGAGACGGCCCAACAGCGCGGAGATCCCGGTGCCACGCGGCAGGGGACCTCTTCGGAGCTCAGCCCCGCGCCGGGCGCCTTCTTGCACCAATGAATCGCCTGGCGCCATTCATGACTCTGATCGTAATAGTTGCAGCGGGTATCCAGACAGAGATTACCGCCGATGGTGCCCATATTGCGCAGGATGGGCGTCGAGATGACCTCGGCAGCCTGGGTCAAGCCGGGATAGGCTTTGCCGATCACTGAATGGCTGGCGATCTCGCTCAGGCTGGTCCCGGCCTTAATGAGAAAGCCCTTATTGCGGCTGCCGCGAATGCCGCGCAGGCGCTTGATGCCGTTTAGGCCGATCAGCACTTGAGGATGAAACTGCCTGCGCTTCATCTTGGGCAAGACGTCTGTCCCGCCGGCGATCAGCATGGCACCCGGTCCGTGGTCGGCGAGCAGCTTGAGCGCCTGCGAGAGCGTCTTGGGCGCGAGATATTTGAACTTAGGCAGTCGCAGCATCAGTTCTCTCCCTTCAGTTTCTAGTGATTGCCATCGCCAGCCTTGGCCAGTCGCGGGCAGCGAGGATCAATTGTGGCCGATGACGTTTGTGTGCCATCTTGGGGCGGATACTGATAGACGTAGCAAAGGCCGTTGCTCTTGGCGGGCTGGGTGGCACTTTTCTTGCACCCTGCGGCCGGCACGGCCGTCAGAAACAGACAAGCTGTATCTCCCTTATCGCCCTCGTTCCAAATGTGCCCTCTTATGCCAATGTAACTGTACCACCTGATTATAATCCGCTCGGTCCCGCACTCGACTGTATTGTTCACGTCTTTTTGATTATAAGTATCCACTTCTAGTACTTGTCCAGCGGCCAACATTGGGCATTTAGCATTCAGCTTATTAAAGTCGAGGCGATGAGATCTAGTATTATCGCTCAACGAGAATTTAGTCCAATTTATCGGCAGCTTGCCCCGGTTGACTATATAAACGACCTGGGGATAATCCCAGAAGTCAATCGCGGCGATGACCAGGTTGGCCTTCCTGAAGGGGTCGCAGGTGGACCACCAGCCCCGTTTTTGCTTTGCAGCTTCAGTCTGGGCATTTAGGAGAGATTTGATCTGACTGGAGAAGAGCTTGGCAAAAGTAAACTTGTCTGAGTTGGGTTGCTTGACATCACGCAAGGCGCTCGTTCGAATCTCAAGGCGCGCAAGCCCCAGCTTGGTCAATTCTGTTTGGATAAATGCACCCCTAGGTGATGTCTGAACGAAGCCAAGCAAACGACGATCAACACCAATATAATAGGGTACATATTTATCTCCTGTGGAGCCCAGCTCTATTGACACTTTTGTACCCTGTGGCACCCAGCCTTTGACTGTGTCTCTGGCTCGCTTGCCTATTATCTGACAAGCTTTCGCAACTTCAGGGGCGTTGATCCCGGCGAGTCGTATGGTATATGAGGTACTCTGGGGGTCACCGTTAAAATGAACCTCGATCGTATCCCCATCTATAATCCTTGTTACGGTTGCCGGAAGTGACTTAATCTGCCTTGAGAAAGGTGGCCGCTGGGTCACCATCTGCAAGACTGCAAACCCCAGTATAACGAGGATAGACGCCGCTAGCAGTAGTCTGTGGTTCATCTGGATTACCCCCTTGGTCAGATCATTGGCA
>ENA-ORDP01002102-ORDP01002102.1-marine-sediment-metagenome-genome-assembly--contig:-NODE-2102-length-10030-cov-12.568822_pt1 | contig 10030 bp, 9 predicted proteins | sample MGYA00248627_ERZ508539 | MGnify/ENA primary metagenome ERZ508539 (study PRJEB26208, sample SAMN05571518) | marine sediment metagenome | biome: deep sea; feature: Hydrothermal vent; material... | reverse complement strand
GAAATGACTAAAATCAGAAAAGGCTGTGTTGGATTGATTAGAGAAATCAAAAAACTAGACGTTCATACAGATGGCTCTGGAAACTGGGTTTTTCTACAGCCTCGTTAGCATATAAAAATCCACATTGACCGACTATAATCCAATGGATTATACTTACAGGTATGCAAACAATAGTTGAAATGCCTGAATTTCAGAAAAAATCCGATAGATTACTCAGCAACTCAGAAAGAATTAGCATTATCAATTATCTAGCAAAACACCCTGCCTCTGGAGACATCATGCAGGGTACAGGCGGCATTCGTAAATTAAGGTGGTCTGCCCAGGGTAAAGGTAAAAGCTGTGGTGTTCGAATCATCTATTACCATCACAACGAATCTCTGCCATTATTTTTACTAACAGTATTTGGTAAAGGTGAAAAAGCGAATTTAACCAAAGCTGAGAGTAACGATCTAGCTAAGTTAACTTCGTTACTTGTTAAAAACTATAGAGGCAAGAAATGAGTAAAGCATTTGAAAGTATCAAACAAGGACTTGATGAAGCTTTAGAGTTTTCAAAAGGAAAGAAAACAAAAGCAATTGTCCATAAATATGAGCCTGTTGATGTAAAAAATATTCGTGCACAGGTGGGTATGTCTCAAAACGAATTCGCATCAGCATTTGGCATTAGTGTGAGCACATTGCGCCATTGGGAACGAGGTGATCGTACGCCTCATGGCCCTGCATTAGTTTTGTTAAATGTGGTAGCAAAAGAACCAAAAGCGGTATTAAAAGCATTAAGTCATTAAATGCTAAGGATACTCTGATTAATACGTCATTGCGAGGAACGAAGTGACGTGGCAATCTCTAAGTCGTTGATTCTACTTCATGAGATTGCCGCGCTTCGCTCGCAATGACGAAAGGATTGGATTAATCAGAGGTTCCTTAGTAAATAAAACACTTTTTGGGCTTTCTGTATATACTTTTGAAGCGAGAACTTTTTGGGTTTGTGATATTGAATTTTAACAGGTTAGATAAATTCAATAACTTTTGAACTCATAGGGAAAGATAAGTTTTGTTCATCGTGGGTATCTACCTGACCAAGAAAATTGTAATGATCCATGGCTTCATTGATACCCCAGGCATGTTCTCCTTTCGAAAAATAAATTCTTGGTCGGCCTTTTAAACGACGTAGTTCGGTGTTGTGGTTGGCGACTACAACCCCCAGGGTATCTCCCCGCAACATATCGGTATCGTTTCCGGAATCTCCGGCAACCAGTATATGTTCAAGTGGAATCCCCCACTTATCGGCAACATAACGAACAGCTGCTCCCTTGGAGGCACGCATGGGTAAAATGTCGAGATAAGCCTGGTGGGAGTAAATAACATTGGCGTGTAAATTTTGATGTCGTAAATGTTGTTTTATTTCACGTAACGTAGGCATTTTTGACGGATCTACCATATAACTAATTTTGTAAGTTGATTGGTTTCTTTTTACCTGTAATCGAATCCCTGGAATTTCTTTCATGGTTTGTGATATTGCCGCAGGATCCCAGCGATATTGAATTAAACGCCAAAATGCATGATCATAAGTTGTTTGTGGCCCGTATTTTATTTCGGTGCCTACAGAAGTGATAAGTACATCGGGTTTTGGTACTTCCCAGTCTTTTAGTACTTTAATTGCACTGGCAATATTGCGACCGGTTGCAACGCCTAGACCGATATTTGCATCACTTGTTTTTAAACGATCCAGAAAAAATTTTAAACCCTGGCTATTGCCAATAAGTGTGTCGTCAATATCACAAACAATTAGACGATCGATAGTTGGCAAGCGACTTTTTTTAGGCCGAGTTCTGATTTTTCTATTTCGTTTGGTAAGGTGTTTTTTTATCTCTGAAACGTAATGCTCTACATGACCATTCCAGGAATAAAATTTACGGGAGCGGAATATTCCACTTTTGGAATATGTCGTCCAGATCTGTTTGTTGGAAAGAATAGTTAACAGGGCTGAAGCAATTTGTTGCTTATCAAGAGGGTCAATCAATAATCCGTTTTTGCAATTTTCAATAATTTCAGCGGGGCCGCCATGTTTAGTGGCAACTACTGGTAAACCACTGGCAGCAGCTTCAATGATGGTGAGACCAAATGGTTCAGTGAGTGCAGGGTTAATAAATACACCACGACTTTTGCTGGCAAGGCGATATATCTGTGGAATATCACTGGCGTGATGGAATTTAGGGTAAGAAATTTTTCCATATAAGTCATATTTGTCGATAAGGTAAAGAACTTCATTGAAAACTTCTCTGGATTCTTTGCTCCAGTCATCCACATCTTCCCGTGTACCAAGTAGAATTACCAAATTAGCGATTTTTTGTAACTCGGTTGATTGGCCGTAAGCCTCAATGAGTGATTTTACATTTTTTCTCAGGTCTGCGCGAGCCAGGGCTAGAATAATGGGTCTGTTCGGATTTTCTAAAAAACGATCAATGGATTTTTTAAAAGCCGGCGCATATTTGTTTGTTGTCGGTGGAAAGAATTGTTTCAATTCAATGCCCGGTGGTATGACACACATACGTTGGGGTTCATAGTTATCGTACAATTGATATTGTTCATTAATTTCCTGTTTGGTGCTGGCTATGACTTTTTCAGCAACATCCAGTGTATATTCTTCTGCTTCAATGCGTTGAGTGATATTGTATTGTTTTTCAATATTTTCAACTTTAGAACCGTTAGCTAGTAGGCGTTGTAATTTATCTCGACCAAGCGAATGGCCTGTATGAATGAGGGGTATGCCTAAAAGTCCAGCCAGATGCGCGCCAATAAATCCACTGTCAGCATAGTGGCTATGTATTACATCGGGAATTTTTTTTACTTCGCGAATATGCAATAAAGCCTGATCAGCAAAACTATCCAGATGAGGCCAGAGAACTTCTTTGCGTAAATAACGACGGGGTCCACAGGGTATACGAAATATAGTTGCGCCCGGGGAAATTATTTCACTTGCCTGGGAATAGATTGGATCAACTTTGGAATCAAAAACCTGGCGGGTTAACAAATCGACACGTTTAACATCCGGGTGTTCAATCAGGGCTTTGCTAAGTTCGATTAAATATTTTACCTGGCCACCGGTATCGGCATCTTTACCTAATTCAAGATTATTGCTGCGAATCAGACCATGCACGGAAATAAGTACTATGTACAAATTCAAGTTGCTTCTGGTTTTATCCAGCATAAATAAATTTATCCAGTTTTGAGCGTGTTTTTAGTGAAGACTTTAAAAGCAGTTATTAAAATTACTGAATCAGATCGTGCATCGTCTCATTAAATGTTTAACACAACAAGGGTTTCTCGCAGAAGATGAGGGGATGACCGGTCCAGATGAATCAGAGGGTATTGATCCTTCATTGACACTATTGCAATTGGTGTATTCTACCTGTGGTTTATCATGAATAGTGCAATAGGTGGTACAGCAGTATTATTCATTGAGTCGCGGTATCATACAGCCAAACTGCCAACGGGCGTAGTTGCTCGAAGTCGTTTTCCGTCAGGGGTGTACTGTGTTCTGCATTCACCATTGAAAATATTTTTAACGGCCCATCATAGGCATTGATGATCTGATGCTGGATATGGGGTAGTACAATCTCGTCTTGCTGCGCAGTGACAAAGACGGCGGGAACTGTCACCCTTCGGGCGTTTGCAATACTGTCCAGCTCATGCGGTATCTGTTCGGCGATCATGCGGGTCAGCCATTTGAAGTGCCACCAGCCTGATTGTGATAGGATCACCTCACGCAGAGCCGGTGGGTTTTGTACCAGTAAACCATCAATCGGGTGACGTGCCGCAAGGTAAAGCGCACTTACGCTGCCGAGACTGCCGCCAGCAACAATTACGGGTGTTTCTCCGGCAACCTGCAAAACTTCCTGCAGTGCACGTTCGGCCATTGCCGGCATTTTTTTCAGACTAGCCGTGCCGCTGCTTTTACCGTAGCCGGGAGGATTGACTGCCCAGATTTCGATGCACGATTGTGACCAGCAGTTCTCGACAAAATCAGTTTCGTGCTCGGCGCGACTGGCCGTACCGGGAAACTCTAACAGGTACAGTTCGGGCGTTGCCAGCGTGTCCACTCCAACACGGTGTACCCATACTTCCAGTTCACCGTCGCCATGCGGAAGTCGCGAAGGACTTTTTTCCGGTACATGGATATCATGCCGGGTGGATTGAAGAATGATTCGATCTGTGAGCCAACTTAGAAAACTCATATTACGTTTAAATGAAGAATGCAGTGCCGTAGGGCGTCGTACCCTTAGGGCTGTAATGGATTGAATAACGTTTGCCATTGCGACGCTGTAGAAGACCTGCGGCATCAAGCTCAGCAGGAATGTCTGTCGGTAGCATTTCGTGGTGCCTCATAATGTAACGTAACGCGAGAGGTGCGCGCAGAAATAATCCTCTCAAGTTAGCATGGGCAAACTCCTTCATCCAGACTTCTGTGGTACCGAGCAGTGGCTCGGGCAGTTTATCCAGGATTACGCCTTCATTTTGCCCATTGGCAATTAGCCGTTTCACGGTCAGTAAGACAGTGTGGCGTGCCAGGGTTGCACAGGAACGTACCAGTGGGTGGTAGGTGTCCTGTTCTGGGGGGAGAAGTACTTGTTCCAGTGCCTGCGGATCTGATGTTTTTATACGCTTGAGCAGTTCGCTCCACTGGTGGTGGATATCTTGCTCAGCATCGTCACCTGGAGGTATATGTTTCAGCCAGGCTTCCTCTCCACCTGCCAACATGTGTGCCAATGTGTCGCGTGCCACACCATCTCCCAATGTTACCGTTGACATGAACAGCTCAGCCAGTCCTTTTTTGCCGCCCGGTAACCGCAAAGGATAGCTATACCAGTCGCGCCCTTCCAGGACATCTTCCAGAAATTTCTGCGATCCGGCGAAGACCCGCAGGCTCAGCCAGTAGACTTGTGCCTCGTCGTCCATGCCTGTGCGGAATTTCCAGCTGACATCTGGGCGCCGCCAGGATACCCAGCTGAATACAAGGTCGGGAATCCGTGGATCAGCACCGATCTCGGTATCAGCAAGGTTGAGTAACTCGGGTCCCTTGCCAGGTTCAAAAATGAAACGCAGTTGAACATGTTGCAAGGGCCCGAGTCGGCCACCCTCGCCAAAGGGCACCAGTGTGAGTTCAACACTCTCTAATCCGTCAAGCGAAACACGCATGCTGTGTAACACGGTAGATTTTTCAAATGGGTTGCCACCGTAGTTGACATTTCTCAGAACGATAAGGGCTTGATCGCCTTTTGGTTTACTGGCCGGCCAGTCGACCAGTACGGGGATTGCTGCTGCCATGTATCCCCCGGGGATAACGTCAAGATCGCTACGTAATCGCATTATTTGTGTCTCATGTTCCACCCAGGAAAGAATCTGACTTGGGGTCAGGGTTCTGTACTGGCTGTCAGCGTCGATCTCGTTCATATAGATATTTCAAGTTCCGGAGTTCAAATATTGAAAATCATTTTTATTCAAATTCCATTTTTAGTGTATACATGTCTAGCTGAAGTGTCGTTTTATAAAAAAAACTCATTTCGGATAAAAGACGTTAAAATAGTTAGACGATTTATAGGTTAAAAAGCAGTTTTACATATAAAATCACTGCTGTCCCGAATGGCGCTAAGTTAAGATACTTTAGCATGGCATTCATATGCGGTGTGGAGATTCCACCATCTCATGTCTGGGCCTGGTCAAACCCTGGTAGTTTTTTGGCCTCCGTTTTACACACCGAGGCTCTTTACGTCCCGGTCGCTGGACGTATCACTGACGTTGCAAGACTGTCGCTAAGCAGTGATATTAATCGACTTTGCAAAAGCGGCAAGGTATCGGCTTGCCTGATAACCGAGATTGGCCGGAAAGTGGAGTTGGGGAAGGAGATTTTTTGATAATGGTGACAGAAGTCAGCAAGAATTGGCGAAGATGGCAGGTCGAACGGCTAGCCAGTTACGCGTAAACTACCCGTGGACTTAGGGAAAATGGGCGTTTATTCTTCCTGTACTCGGTCATGAAAACGAATATCGTGTAACCGACAGTCCATTTCAAAATCCTCGTAAGGCAATAGCCTGGTTGACCCGTCCAATGGCCAGATCATAGGCTGCAGTACGCAGATCCGTGTTGCGTTGTTGTGCCAGGTCACGGACCTGTTCATAGACCCGGCCAAGACGTTGCTCCAGGCGTTGCAGCACAGTGTCGCGTTCCCAGGGGAACTCCTGCAGGTTCTGTACCCATTCGTAATAGGAGGCCAGTACCCCGCCCGCATTTGCCAGGAGATCGGGCACGACCGTAATGCCCCGCTCCCGCAGGGTCGTATCCGCCAGGTGGGTCACCGGGATATTGGCCGCCTCCACCACCAGACGAGCCCGAATGGTCCCGGCATTGTCGCAATCGATGGTGGCCTCGATGGCCGCCGGGATCAGGATGTCACACGGCAGTTCCAGCAGTTCGGCATTACTGATTGGCTCCGTGCCCGGCAGGTCTTCAAGCCAGCCGGTTGCGGCGACGTGACGCCGGGCGCGCTCGATATCGATGCCGGCGTTGCAGATGACACCACTGCGGGCATCGGACAGGGCGATCACCCGGGTGCCCATCGCGTCAAGACACTGTGCCGTGTGAAATCCAACATTACCAAAGCCCTGAACCACAACCGACGCGTCTTTGATGGGCAAAGAGATCTCACTAGCCACCTTGCCTGTAAGGTAGGCGACACCGTGGCCAGTCGCCTCCAGGCGCCCGGCCGATCCGCCCAGTTCTATAGGTTTACCCGTCACAATGGCTGGGGTATAACCGTGATTCTTGCTGTATTCCTCGAGGATCCAGGCCATCACCTGTGGGTTGGTGCCGACGTCCGGCGCCGGGATGTCATGGTGCACACCGAACACCGGCGCCATTTTCTGCACAAAGCGCTTGGTAAGAATTTCCAGTGCGTATTGGCTCAACTGGGTCGTATCGACGGCAATACCCCCCTTGGCACCACCGAAAGGGACGTCCACCAGCGCGGTCTTCCAGGTCATGAGCTGGGCCAGGGCGCGGATCTCGCCCAGGTTGACCGATGGATGGAAGCGCAGTCCGCCCTTGAAGGGCCCGCGCGCATGATTGTGTTGCACCCGGTAGCCCGTGTAGGTGTGCAGTTCGCCACCATCATCATCCGCGCGATGTGGGCGCAGGGGAATACTGACAGTTGTTTCCCGGAATGCCGATAGCAGAAGCTCCCGTTGCGCGGTCTCGAGTTGTAGCGACTCGAACGCCCGTCCCAGAAAATGGGTTTGCGTATCATGACATTGACAGTGTTTGCGTTCACCCGGCATGGTGTTTTCTCTTGTTGTATACTATTGTTTTCTGCTCGCCTTACCAGACTCAAACAGCATCTTGTATCATCAGTCTGGTAACCCACCGCGTACAGTAATCAAGCTATTACATGCATCCGACTGTCAAGTCAAGCAACATCCCGATACCGATTACCACAGCCGAATCTGGTTCGCCCCAGGCCGCATGTCTCATTGCGGGCAAGAATCTCAAGCGGAATGTTCAGGTCTTGTCTTTTGCCTTTTAAATGGTGTACTTGGAACCTGAATTCGCTAACCCTTGCACATTTGATCAAGGGCCTATTATATTTGCCAGCCACATTAAAGAGGACGGTAACAGGCTGGCGGGGATATGAAGGCCTATAAGCCAGTAGGTTTCATTTAGCATAGTTCGATTTTACAGCAGAATGTAGATTGGAATGTACGTTTGACCTACTTTTGAAGATTATTGCATTTAATAGTTAGACATAACATCATATACATGGCTAAGTCTTAGTTAAATATATACGCCCATGATTAATAATTATTATAAATCATGGGCTGATCACCATAGTTCTAAGCATTATACTCTGCACTTTTGTAACGGAACATAGCAGGGGCTCAAATCGCTATTCGTGCATCATTTGAGGCTCACGATGATTGCTGTCCCGTATCGGTAAATCTGAGAAACACTGCGGAAATACGACAGAAACGAACAGCGTGACAACAAACAATTTTAGTTCTGCGATTAGTACGCCGCTGGCATCAATATTTGGTAGCGGGTTCCTTGTGGTTGTGCCTATCCTGGCCAGTGCAGTTGGCCCTTATTCTGTACTCGCAATGGCAGTGGTTGCAATTGTCGCCTTTCTGGTCGGTGGCATTGTCCGGCACAATATACTCTGTGCTGAGCCTGTACTGGCTGAGGGCAGCAAGCGGTTCACTGTTATCGCTGAACGGTTTTCAGATCTGGCACTGGTTTTGGCCTACGTGGTTTCGGTCTGCCTTTATATTCACATTCTTTCTACCTTTGTCCTCGCTAACTTCGATCTGGATACTGATCGCAATAAAAGTATACTGACCACCATAATAATAGGCGTTATTACAGTTATCGGCCTGCTTGGGGGGCTGAAGCCACTTGAAAAACTGGAACGATGGGCGCTTTATGTGACTATACTGATTCTTGCAGTATTGCTCATTATGTTCGGTATCTATGATGCCAACCAGTTTCTGGCACAGCGCCATTTTACTTTACCTGAAATGCCGGAACGTACTGCATGGGAAATTGTAACCATCGTGGCCGGTATGCTTATTGTTGTTCAGGGTTTTGAAACAACACGTTATCTGGGTAAATATTTTGACTCAGTTACGCGTATTCGTGCCTCTCGTTGGTCTCAATATTTTTCACTTAGTATCTACGTGTTGTTTGTTGCCCTCGCGCTACCCATCGTACCGGTATTGAATGGAAATTATGCTGACAACAGTCTGATCAAGCTTGCTGCGACGGCCTCGTTACTTTTACCGATACCCCTGATCGTGGCCGCCAGCCTGTCACAATTTTCCGCTGCAGTAGCGGATACCCTGGCAGCGGCTGCCAACATACAGGAAGCAAGCCACCAACGTATCGGCACACGCTGGGGGTATTTGTTTGTTGGTGTAAGCGCAATGGCGTTGGCCTGGACTAACTCAACCTTTGAAATTATTGCTCTGGCATCGCGTGCCTTCGCATTTTACTACCTGCTGCAGTGTCTGGTGGCATTCTCGGTTTGTCGCAACCATCGTGAACGTATCCGTATTGTTTTTATTGCACTTATTCTTGGTTTTGTTCTGATCTTTGCCGTGCCAGCAGGCTGAATGAACGCAGATATCGCATTGTGGTGTCGGTGTAACGGCTTGTTTATGCAGGCAGCCCAGCAAAAGCTGAAAATCTTGACCTGTGTGCTACACACATGTTTTACACTTTCTCTTAAATAAATAAAGGAGAGCGATCATGGCTATTGATCCAGTGTGTGGCATGACAGTTGAAGCGAATAGCGCGGCGGTGCAGGAAGAGTATCAGGGCACAATCTGGTATTTCTGCTGCGACAGTTGCCGCAGTAAATTTCTGACAGATCCTGCCACTTATACACAACCCGAGACGATGACTGATCCGGTATGCTGCATGGAGGTATCCACAGATTCGAGTTATCACGTGGAATATGAGGGGAAGACTTACTATTTCTGCTGTGAGTCCTGTCTCGGCAAGTTCAATATCGAACCTGCGCATTACATACAGATACATTACGCGGAACCGTAGTGACAGGCAGTGTTTTCCGCTTCAGGCCCATAACTTCAGCACAAAATATCGTATTACTACATTTAATAGATTGATGCATATGACGATTCCTGCTAGCTTGCTCTAGTATACGATTGGCATCGACTCGATGCGCTGTGTGATTTTACTTTATTATTCAGCATGTGTGGCGCCTGCCGGCGGTAAATCTCAGCAATACCACTAATGCGGTACAGGACGTCCCAGTCTGAAATTATACCGAAGACCAGCTCGAACATAGGGGTGGTCAGTCGTAAGCTTATCGTTTTGGATACAGCAACAGGGAGGACTGGTAATGCAGATTGGTATGGTTGGTTTGGGACGGATGGGTGCGGCGATGGTTCGCCGCCTGATGCGTGCCGGTCATGAGTGTGTAGTATTCGACCGCAACCCGGAGGTCGTCAGTGAACTGGAGG
>ENA-ORDP01002101-ORDP01002101.1-marine-sediment-metagenome-genome-assembly--contig:-NODE-2101-length-10030-cov-34.154887_pt1 | contig 10030 bp, 6 predicted proteins | sample MGYA00248627_ERZ508539 | MGnify/ENA primary metagenome ERZ508539 (study PRJEB26208, sample SAMN05571518) | marine sediment metagenome | biome: deep sea; feature: Hydrothermal vent; material... | reverse complement strand
ATGACGCTGTCCTCTGTCAGTGATTTGTGTAAGCCTCAATAAACGCCGCTTTGGTGAATATCGGAATTCAGGAAAATACTATGCAAACAGCAGCTGCTACAGGTGGTAGGGGAAAGCAGAAGAATCGATGGGCATTGCTTATCCGGAAAGCAGCGATACTCTTCCCGCTTCTGTTCTGCGTGCCGGCATACGCAAGTTGTGTCGACGAACCCGGTCTCAACCCCGTTCAAGTCATAGAAGCGGTGAACAAACAGCAGATCAGGATTTTAAAAGCAATCAAATCGAAGGAATCAGTTAAGAAGATGATCCCGCTACTCAAGGAATGCAAGGATCAAAAACACAAGGTCAATCTCGATATGATCTATGACCCGAGGATCTGGGCCAGGACCGCCGCAAAAGGCAACAGAGAAAAGGAAAAAACTTTTCTTGGGCAGATAGATGCCATGAAAAAAAGTTATCCCAGGGTTTATGAGCAAATCAGCCGCATCAGGAAAGAAATTCCTGGAGTAGATGCGGCCCCATTGCTAAAAAATATAGAGTCCCCGATTGTTGCTGAACAAATTAAAAACCCGGATCACCTGTTGGTTGGGCGCTGGTTTTTGCTGGAAGATCGGCCGGCGCGTGGTTACAAAATTATAGCTTCTGAACTGAATTTTATGGGTAACGGACTGGCTGTTATTGATCGGTACGCATTGGGCGAATCGGTGCGAGCTACGCAAAGCGGCAATCCGGGTATACAAATCATGAAGTGGGCGATTACGGATGCTACCAGGCGTATTCCTTTTGAAGTGAGTATGAAAAAGACGATTGACGAGCTGAAAGACTATATCTATGTTCGTGTCCTGGTCTGGTATGTCGATGGTAAGCCGAAGCAGTTCAAGTACGGAAAAACCGATATTGCCCGCTATCTCGGGAAAGCCAAACAAATGCGGTTCCTGTTGAAGGCGGATGGCACTGCCATGGTGCTACCGAATCCTCATTCACGCATGAGGGATGAAGCACCGTTCTTTGCGCGCTATATTTCAGGCGCAGAATTGCCGGAGAAGACGGCAGGATATATGAAGCAGTGGAAAGAGAACATACAACATTATGTTGATACCGAAAAGAAAAATGTCTCGGGTCTGTGTAAAAAATGGGATGACGCGTCTATTGTTAATCCTTACTGCAAAAAGTTTCTGTCTGTACTCAATGGTATAAGTGTAAAAATAAAAAAACGTGCGCTTAACTCCGAGCAGAAAATACTGGGCGATGTGGCCAGTCAGTATTTGTTTCAGCCGATCAAGGATTATTCTGACGCATCGCCTGTCCCGACAAGTCTGTCGTATGAACCATTACCGGCGCATGTATGTAAAGCGGATAAGGAAGCCTGGCATAAAGAGCGGCAGGCAGAAGGTTTTTCAAACACACTTTGGTCGATGTGGGTTCAGCGGAGAAAAATAAAAGCCGGTCCCGATGACAATAAGCGTGAATTTTTACGCTATGCAAAAGCACTCGCTGTATGGAACGGCAGTACGATAACCCTTGACGGAGACGTTTTGACTACGAAAGATCTCCGACAGATTATCCATTTAAGAAAGGACGGAGTTTTCGGCCTAAGCTGGAGTCCATCCTATGGAACAGTGGAAGAACCCATTATCGGCGGTCCGACCGGCAGGATGGATGTAATCAGGTTTGACGCCGGGAAAGATAAGCCGCGCATGTACTATGACCCGGCCAACCACTGGCGTTATGACGGAAAGCGCGTCAATCTGTTCTGGAATAACGGCAAACAGCCCTATCCCATGCGTGGCACGGCAAAATATGAAGCTCTGAGAGGGAGTATTATCAAGAATTATGAAGAGCTTTACCACGCCGTCTTACAGTATGCCCCGGAAACGGACCGGAAAACGTGGAAGACGCCCGCCTACGCCGGGTTGTCGAAAGCGTATGCGGCCGAGTCGAAGGCGTATCAGGAAGCCAAAAAAACCGGCCGTTGTGGCCGTTTAGGTAAGGAGTCCCCCGGGAAAGCAGCGGCACTTCCCACGGCTCCCCCGGGTTCAGGCCCTGATGCAGCCCCTTCTGGAAAGAGGGAGAACGGCGTTGTACAAAACGCCCTTCAACCCGGGGCACCGAAAATCAGTGCGAAGGCCGCCGCGTGGCAGACTGTGGGACTCTGGGATTATGACGGAGTCGACGCCCAGCACCTGGCCCAGGGGTTTGTGCTTCGGGAAAAACCTGGCAGTGGCCTGGGCCAAACGTGGAAGGCTCACCTGGAACTTAAAAACCATAAGGCACTCACGCCACGGCAACGTACGTTATGGCCGGTAATGATGAACACAGGAATAAAAAAAGTCTGCGCCAATTATCCAGGCTACCCTACGTACCCGGTATTCATTGACATGCCCGGGGAAAAGAATGACGGCATTTATCTGGTGTCCTATTGTAATGGCGGTGCTTCGAAGTAGTTTTTTAAACCGATGACGTGGCGAATACATACTGGACTCGAATACTCACCAGCACTATTTTAGCAACGGTTTTTTCGACAGCCCTGTCCGGCAGCTGGCGGGACAACGAGGGTTCATCCGGTACCTTTACAGGCAGGCGCGTCATCTCGCCAACTTTCAACAACACGAGGCTGGCCGTCGACGACGATAGCGATAACAAGGCGACGGGCTTTATCGTATTAAATGGTACATTGAACTGGTAAGGTCATGGTGTTATGGAACGATCACCACAATTTTCCCCTTTTGCTGATTGGACTCCATATATTGGTAGACTTTGGAAATATCGCTGAACGCGAAGCTGCCGGCCGCTTTATTTGAAGAGGCTGATGCGCTAAAATCAGCGCGGTGACCAGGATCCTGCACATATTCAATTCCAAACCCGATACAGCAGCTTCTGCTGCTGTAGCCCCGTAACCCAGCCGCTGCGCGCCTGCCTATGTCCACGTCGTTTCTGTTGACCACAGTGCTGGTGTTGCCGTTGCTGTCCGCTGTGGCCTCGTTTACCACCGACCGTCAACCGGCACTGATGCGCTGGCTGGTGTTTCCGTTGCTCGGGCTGTCGGGGTTGGCCGCCGTATGGCTCGGCGGACAGACCTTGCTACAGAGCACCACCGAGACATTGATCTATTCACCGGGTCTGCCCTGGTTACACTGGCACTTTCGGCTGGATCCGTTGGCCGGTTTTTTCCTCGCCCTGATCGGTATTGTCACAACGGCGGTAAGCCTGTTCGGGCCGGGTTATGTGCGCGAATTTGAACACGGCAAGCAACCCCTGTCAGTGCTGGGATTTTTCACCGGCCTGTTTGTCACCGGCATGTTGATGGTGGTCGTGGCCGCCGACGCCTTCTCCTTCATGGTGGCCTGGGAGCTGATGTCACTGACCAGTTATTTCCTGGTCGTCTACCAGCACCAGAACGCCGCCAACCGGCGCGCCGGTTTTCTCTACCTGCTCATGGCCGAAGTGGGCGCACTGTCTATCATGCTGAGCTTCGGGGTGCTGGCCGGTTTCGGTGACGGGTTCTCCTTCGAAGCTATGCGCGCCGCGCCACTGAGCCTGACCTGGGCGTCAATCGCCTTTGCGCTGGGTGTATTCGGGTTCGGTATGAAAGCGGGCCTGGTACCCCTCCACGCGTGGTTGCCGGAAGCCCACCCGGTGGCGCCATCACATGTCTCGGCGCTGATGTCGGGCGTTATGCTCAAGGTCGCGGTATACGGTTTCATCCGTCTGAGTTTTGACCTGATCGGCGATGTGCACTGGGCCTGGGGTGTGGCGTTGCTGATCATCGCCAGCATCACTGCCCTGTTCGGCGTGCTTTATGCGTTGATGCAACACGACCTGAAACGCCTGCTGGCCTATCACTCGGTCGAGAATATAGGCATCATTTTTATTGGCCTGGGCCTGTCGATGATTTTCTACGGCACCGGCTACCCGCTGCTGGGTACGCTGGGACTGGTGGCGGCACTTTATCACACGCTCAATCACGCCCTGTTCAAGAGCCTGCTGTTTCTGGGCGCCGGGGCGGTACTGCAACGCAGTCACGAACGTGACCTCGAACGTATGGGGGGCCTGCTGAAGCGCATGCCCTGGACCGGACTGTTTTTCCTCATCGGTTGCATCAGTATCTCGGCACTGCCGCCGTTCAATGGCTTTGTCTCCGAGTGGCTGACGTTCCAGACCGCCTTGCAGGTACCCAACCTGAGTAGCGGTGTGTTACGCGCGGTGATCCCGATTGCCGCTGCTACGCTGGCGCTGACCGGTGCGCTGGCGGCGGCCTGTTTCGTCAAGGTGTATGGCATCGCCTTTCTCGGCCAGGCACGCACGCGGCGGGTGCGACGCAGCAGTGAAGCCAGTCGCGGCATGGTGCTGGCGCAGGCATTACTGGCGGTGTTATGCCTGCTGTTCGGTATTTTCCCGACCGCTGTGGTTAACGCGCTGAACCATGTTACCCAGTCACTGACCGGGCAGACGCTCAGCACGGCAACAGCCCACGGCTGGCTGTGGCTGACACCGGTATCAGCAGATGCCGCATCCTACAGTGCACCGCTGGTATTCGTGGGCATGTTACTGGCCCTGCTCGCCTGGGCCCTGGTGTTTTACGTACTGCGTCCCGCCGGCCGCGCGCAGACCAGACGGGGCGACACCTGGGACTGTGGATTCGGACCGCTGAGCCCCCGCATGCAATACACTTCCACGGCATTCACCATGCCGATCCGGCAGATTTTTGCACCGGCGTGGCGTATTCATGAAGAGCAGGAACGCGAAATGCAACCGGGCCTGCCGCTGGAACCGGCGCAGATCCGCTACCAGGTACACGCCGAAGATATCACCTGGAAGTGGTTCTACCTGCCCATTGTACAACTGCTGCACGCCACGACGCGCCGCGTGAGCCGTATCCAGACGGGTAACCTGCGTCATTACCTGGCTTACAGTTTTGTGACGCTGCTGCTGCTGCTGTGGTTGATCACATGAACGACTGGCTGCTGGCGCTCATTGAAATGGCCCTGTTCGTGGCGCTGGCGCCGCTGTTCTCGGCCTGGGTCAAGCGTGTGAAATGCTGGCTGCAAAATCGCCGCGCGCCGTCTCTGTTACAGCCGTATCGCGATCTGCGTCGTCTGTTTGCCAAGCAGGTCGTACTGTCGCACAACGCCTCGCCGGTTTTTCGTGCCACACCTTATATTATCGCCGGGGCGACGCTGCTGGCGGCGGCGGTGGTACCGTTTATTTCTGTGAACCTGCCGACTGCGGCCATCGCTGATGTCATTGTGCTGGCGGGGTTTTTTGCTCTGGCGCGATTTTTCCAGGCGCTGGCGGGTATGGATGTCGGTACCGCTTTCGGCGGCATGGGGTCGTCGCGCGAGATGACGATTTCCGCCCTGGCCGAACCGGCCATGCTGATGGCAGTGTTCACGCTGGCCATGGTGGCACACAGCACTAACCTGTCGACCGTGATCGATTATCTGCTGGCGCAAGGCCTGGTGTTGCGTCCGTCGCTTTTGTTTGCGCTGCTGAGTCTGCTGCTGGTGGGTATTGCGGAGACCGGCCGCATCCCGGTTGACAACCCGGCCACCCACCTGGAACTGACCATGATCCACGAAGCCATGATCCTGGAGTACAGCGGCCGCCACCTGGCGCTGATCGAGTGGGCGGTACAGTTGAAACTGCTCATCTACGGCGTACTGATCGTGAATATCTTTTTTCCCTGGGGCATCGCCACGCATAACAGTCTCCACGCGCTGGCCGTCGCCGCCGGCGTGGTGTTTTTCAAACTGATGGTGCTGGGTGTGCTGCTGGCGGTCGGTGAAACCGTACTGGCCAAGATGCGCCTGTTCCGGGTGCCGGCATTCCTGGTGCTGGCACTGACGCTGGCGTTGATCGGCCTGTTGAGCCACATCATCCTGGAGGTTGGCTGAACCATGCTGGAACAGTTACCCCTTTATGAGCAGGCCATCCTGACCCTGGCGGCGATGGTGATGTTTACCTCGTTTGCGTTGCTGGCGCAGAACCGGGTCGTGCCGATGATTCATATCTTTGCCTGGCAGGGTCTGCTGGTAGCGGTCACCACCGCGCTGGTGGCGTTCGACAGTGGCAAGCACGACCTGTATCTGTCTGCCATCATGACGATTGCGCTGAAGGCCCTGTTTATCCCCTGGCTGTTGCACCGACTGGTGAAGCGACTCGGTATCGATCGCGAAGAGCACGGCGCGGAACACCCGGCGACAGTCCTGATGATCGGTGCAGGGCTGGTGATTTTCTGTTACTACGTTGCCCAGCCGATTGAACAATTATCGGCCTCGGTAACGCGCAACACGATTGCCATCAGCATGGCAGTGGTGCTGCTGGGTATGCTGATGCTGATCAGCCGCGGCAAGGCCGTGGCCCAGGTGGTGGGTTTCATGTCGCTGGAAAACGGCCTGTTCTTCGCCGCGGTCGCGGCGACCCACGGCATGCCCATGGTGGTGGAACTGGGCGTGGCTTTTGACGTACTGGTGGGGGCGGTAATTTTCGGCGTGTTCTTCTTCCAGATCCGCGACAGTATTGATTCACTGGACGTGGATCAGCTCAACCGGCTGTCGGAGCAGGATGAATGACCGCCCTGTACCTGACGCTGCTGATCCCTTTGTTTGCCAGTATTCTGCTCGGGGTATTCGGCAACCATCGTGGTGCCGCCACGTTCAATGTACTGGCGACACTGGCCGGCTTTGTCGCCAGCGTCTGGCTGGCCCTGATCGTATTGAAGCACGGCCCACTGGGCGGCGAAGCCGGTCAGTTCCATATTGATTCATTCAACGTTTATCTGATCGCGCTGACCGCGCTGGTCGGCGCCACGACTTCATTTTTCTCCGCACCCTACATGGCGCAGGAGGAAGCCAACGGCCGTCTCGGGCCGGGGCGTCTACGTTTGTACCACGCCAGCTACCAGGGTTTTTTGTTCACCATGCAGCTGGCGCTGACCACCAATAACCTGGGGGTGCTGTGGGTCGCGATGGAAGGCGCGACACTGGCAACGGTGTTACTGGTCAGCCTGTACCGCACACCCGAGTCGGTCGAGGCGGCCTGGAAATATTTTATTATCTGTGGCGTCGGCATTGCACTGGCACTATTCGGTACCGTGTTGTTGTATTTCGCCGCTGCTCGCGTAATTCCGGATGCCGAGCATGCGCTGTTGTGGAGTGTGCTGGCAGCAAACTCCGGCAGCCTGGAACCGGTGGTCATGGCGATTGCTTTCGTGTTTCTGCTGGTCGGCTACGGTACCAAGGTCGGGCTGGTACCCATGCACACCTGGCTGCCCGACGCCCACTCGGAAGGTCCCACGCCGATGTCGGCGGTGCTGTCCGGCTTGCTGCTGAATGTCGCCCTGTATGCGCTGGTGAGGGTGAAGATACTCACTGACGGCGCACTGGCTGCCGGCGGTACGCATTCGCCGCACCTGGCGGGTAACCTGATGATGGGTTTCGGCATCGTGTCCTTTACGGTGGCCGGCCTGTTCCTGCACCGGCAGCGCGATATCAAACGCCTGTTCAGTTATTCCTCGATTGAACACATGGGCTTGATGACCTTTGCTTTTGGCCTTGGTGGTCCGCTGGCAACCTTTGGCGGCCTGCTGCACATGACCGTGCATTCACTCACCAAGTCCGCCATTTTTGTCGCCGTGGGCCACGCCAGCCATATCGCACGCACCCAGGCTATCGAGGGCATTCGTGGACTGATCCAGACCCAGCCCGCCGTAGGCTGGGGCCTGTTGATCGGCACCGTCGCCATTGCCGGTTTCCCGCCCTTTGGTGTGTTCACCAGCGAATTCCTGCTGTTGTCGGCGACCATGAAAACCCACCCCTGGCTGACCCTGCCGTTACTGTCCGGCCTGGGTGTGGCGTTTGCCGGGCTGTTTCGGCACCTGCACCCCATGGTGTACGGTGAGCGGCCCGAGGGCCAGGTTGCGGTACCGGCCAATATGTGGCCGGTGGTGTTACACCTGGTGCTGGTGTTGTGGCTGGGTATTTCCATCCCGGCATTTCTGGCCGACTGGTTCAACCAGGCCGCCATACTGATTACCGGCGAGGGCTTGTTATGAGCCGCTTTGACTGGTTATCGGAACTGCTGGCACGCTGCGAAGATGAGCATGTGCTGGTACAGCATGGCTCGGCAATCCAGCTGGCGCTGGTGCACCTGCTGGACATCGACCACGAGGACTGGGGACGGTTTGCCGAAGTGGCGCACCGGCAGGGTTGCCGCTGGGTGGCGCTGTGGGCGGACCAGATCGATGCGGACGACTTCAACATCAACGTCTGCTTTGAATACCATGGCGACTACCTGGTGGTGCGTGCGCCGCTGGCGATCCGTCAACCGGTGTTACCGTCGCACACACCCTGGTTCCCGGCCGCCAACCGGCCGGAACGCCACTTGCAGGACATGTTCGGCATCGTTTTCAGCGATCATCCCGATGCACGTCGCTGGACGCGCCACCAGGCCTGGCCGGAAGGACAGTATCCGCTGCGCAAGGATTTCCCGGCCGCCGGTGAAGCCGAAGACGATACGCCACCCGATTCCGACTACCCGTTTTTCCAGGCGCAGGGCGCGGGCGTTTACGAAATCCCGGTTGGCCCTGTACACGCCGGCATTATCGAACCCGGACATTTTCGTTTTCAGGCCGTCGGCGAAACCGTATTGAACCTGGAGGAACGGCTGGGTTATGTCCACAAGGGCATAGAAAAAATCGCGGAGGACCGCGATGCCGCCGGCGTCGTGCGCCTGGCGGGCCGTGTGTCCGGCGACAGCACGGTGGCGCATAGCTGGGCGGCGTGCATGGCCATGGAGCGCGCCGCCCGGATTGTCGTGCCGGCGCGCGCCCTGTCGTTACGCGCTGTACTGGCGGAGCGCGAGCGTATCGCCAATCACCTTGGCGACATCGGCGCCATCTGCAACGACGTCGGCTTTGCCTTTGCCCAGTACCAGTTCAGCCGCTTGCGCGAAGACTGGCAACGACTGAACCTCAGCGTGTTCGGTCATCGCTTGTTGATGGATTGTGTGATTCCGGGCGGCGTGGTCGGCGATATCGATAGCGCGCAGGTGGACAAGCTGAAAACCCGGCAGGCCGCGCTGCGCGCGGAACTCGACGAACTGCTGCCGATTATAAACGACAACCCCTCGCTGGAAGATCGCCTGCTGGGTACCGGGGTATTGTCACCGGAGACCGCAACGATGATTGGCGCGGTAGGCTATGTCGGTAAAGCCAGCGGTATCGACTACGACCTGCGTCGCGACCACGCCTACGCACCGTATCACCGCCTGAAGGTTGAATCGCCCGTGTACCGGAACGGCGATGTGGCCACCCGCGTCAAGGTACGGGCCGACGAAATCAGCCACGCGCTGGACCTGCTGGATCAACTGTTGGCCGATTTTCCGGATGGTGAGATCAGTGTCACCTGGCAGGCGCCTGCAGCCAACGCTGAAGGCCTGGGCCTGGTGGAAGGCTGGCGCGGTGAAATCCTCTGTTATGTCCGTTTCGGTGAAGCGGGCCGCATCGCCCGTTTCTTCCCGCGCGATCCCAGCTGGCTCAACTGGCCGGCGCTGGAACAGTTAATCCACGGCAACATTGTGCCGGATTTTCCGGTGTGCAATAAATCTGTCAACGGCTCCTATTCGGGCCACGATCTCTAGTACACCAGACCATGCTGAGACTACTCAACAAAATTCGCAAAACCGGCATCATCACCGAAGCGGTGAACAAAGATGCGGATCTCGACGCCCTTGGCGTTAAACTCAAACGCATTGTCGATCAACGCATGCGCGGCAGCTTCGCGATCCGTTGTGTCGATAGTGGTTCCTGTAATGCCTGCGAACTCGAAATCCACGCGCTCAACAATGCCTACTATGATATTGAACGTTTCGGCGTCCACTTCGTAGCCTCGCCACGCCACGCCGATGCGCTGCTGGTCACCGGCCCGGTGTCGCGCCACATGGCCGCCGCCCTGAAGCGCACCTATGACGCCATGCCCGCTCCCAAATGGGTGATCGCCATGGGCGACTGCACCATCAACGGTGGCGAGTT
>ENA-ORDP01002100-ORDP01002100.1-marine-sediment-metagenome-genome-assembly--contig:-NODE-2100-length-10039-cov-3.273738_pt1 | contig 10039 bp, 6 predicted proteins | sample MGYA00248627_ERZ508539 | MGnify/ENA primary metagenome ERZ508539 (study PRJEB26208, sample SAMN05571518) | marine sediment metagenome | biome: deep sea; feature: Hydrothermal vent; material... | reverse complement strand
AAACCCTTATATTCGACGCAAAGTCCGGTCATAATCATCTTGAGGGGGTGCTTGCCTTCACTGATATTGTTGGAAACAGTCACATCCCACACGCGGGCAACGTGTGCTGGGTCAACCAGATCAGGGTCACTCCATCGGCCATCGAATCTTGCTGGGAGCAAGTGGAATGCAGTAGCAGTCACAAAAGCAGAGTCGTTAACAACCAGATTTTTATCGATTATTGCATCTCTAGGTCCGTACAGATAGATTGCCGCACCGGGATCTATTGCGCCCTCCGGGTAATACAGGTAATTGTCATGAACATAAGTGTTGGTTGGAGCTGACAAATTATTGGCACCCAATGTTTCAAACCCCACGTAGATTAGAGAGATCCCTTTATAGAATCGCCCATCCTGCAACGAGGCCATACGTTCAACTTTGTTGTGTGCAATCTCAACATGACTGGAATTTACGACAAATAGCCGCCCATCCACACTCTTAAGTGTATTGTTTATTATCTTTATGTTCCTGGAAAAATGGATGCCAATCGGATCATCTCCGACACCAATAACTTCATTCCCCTCTATCACTGCACCATCAAAATGTCCAAGTCCAAATCCCTCGCTTCCATACCATGTGCCTCTGGCGATAACCTTGTTTCTTTTTATGGAAATATTGGTCCTAATGCAATTCTTAAATCCATATCGTACCCAGCCATGATCGTTCCCGGATGAAGTGGCAGAATAGGCAAACTCGCCTACGTCAAAAATATTATCGAGTATTTGGGCGCCACTAGTGCGCCAAAAGAAAATAATCCGCCCGCCAGTGCCACCGGATACTTTAAATCTGATCCCTGAAATAACACCCGAAAAAGGTTTTTTCAGTTGGTTGCGGCCACTGATGCCTATATTTAGAAGATATGGACTATCTTGAACGTCAAATTTAATTGTGCCTGTCCCATCTTCACCCTTTAGAGATGCGTTGCCCCACAAGAAAATAGGGGCCGTAACAAGAAAGATCTTTCCATTTGGAATTCGGCACGTCAGCCCCTTTTTTGAGCAAATAGTGAAGGCTTTCTGTAAACTTTGCGTATCGTCACTTATTCCATCACCTTTTGCTCCGTATGATACGGGGTTGATCTCCGCGATTGGTATAGATTCGCTGTTGGACAGACCGCTCGGGGCGTTATACCCGCCGGCCACACAACTGGAAAACACAACGAAGGTGACCAATAAAGCGGCGCACTTTACGTGCGCTGTGTAGTGGCCAACAAAATCTCGAACTGCTATTAGGCGCATTTTCTTATCGGAATGATAGTGCACAACGGTTTGCAACTCGACAAGTGTTACCAAGAAATACCGGTAGTACAGAGACGATGGATCCTCGCAAGGCGTTTGTCTGTGTAGGTATCTAGTAGATCCACTCATGGCTGATGTTCCCATCCTGCTCCATATCAATCGCCAGGGAATCGGCAAATGTTGCGCAGTGTACTACAAATGAATGTCGAAGCGCGGCTGTTTGGAGGCGCCTGAATGCGAAGCGCGCCTGGTAATCCGGCACCAGCGGAATATACGTATGCTGAGAAGCGGACCTCTAACACGGTGAGCTTCCAGTCATGAACTATCAAAACATGAGAAGGGCGATAGTTGTAAATAGTAAGCCACGAGACCGAGTATCTCATGGAACACGATTTTTAAATACCTATAAGTATTCGTAGTATATATATCCGAGTTTTCAATATGGCGAAACTTGATATAGATTGGCCTTGTAATTCCCGATTTAGCAATCAAGTTAGAAAATATAGCTTGCACGCGTCGCTCATGATAAGGGCTGGTCACTATTTCAATAGAGTTGTAGTGTTCGTAGCGTTTTAACACATCGATTATCTCCATAACATTATTGTAAGTGCCGCCTCTTTCACCGTATGTGTGCTGGCTTTCAATAAGGTCAGCACGCTGTACCCCGTTTGAAATCATGAAATCAACTATGTCCTGTTTATATTTCTGATGGGCGCAAACCAGAATAGTTGACGAGTGGGCCTTGTATAATTCAATAGCCTTATCTAGTCGTTCTCTAGTTGGGGTATACAGCCAACTTCCCCCTTCCAGTAGCACGAGAAAGTCGGGAGAATTGCGGTGATGCGTATCGACCATCAGTAAACTAATCACTAGTGGCCTATAGTTTAATGCACTGGCCAGCAACGGAATTGTCAGAATGATTATCAGTAAGACAGACTTCAACTGCATGCTATATACTTGTGCATAATAAAGTTAACGAAGTGCTTTTAGGCTAAGCACCTTGACCAATTCCGATGTAAACGTGAAAAACTTAGCATATTGTACCATCGGTTTGGCGAGTACAGCCGACAGTTTGTAGCCGAGTGAGGCCCGGTGGCGTGAATTCGTTATGATTGATCCTCAGATATGGATTATTGACCCGGTATCAGCCAGGCCATCTAACTTGTTTGAATTACGGGGAAAAGACCAGAACGCTTGTCGAGTAACTTTACAGCTCTGACAAACACCTTGCGCTCAATTGTCGCGTTTGGAATCATTCAGTGACAATCAGTAATGTCGCGGGCGGCCCTGTGGTTAAAATGCCAAACCATAGAATGGTTTAAAAATAACAAGTTATGAGCCAAATATAGGCTCATCTGAATCAGGTACGTTAAAGCATACTTGGTAGTACTGCCAAAAAATGGGGAGCATCTTGAATGAGGGTTTACTTCGTAACTTTTTATCTCATTGCCAGCGCGATGTTTTTATCGGCATGCGGTGGTTCAAGCGGTAGTGATTCTGACGGCCAAGTACAACAAATCGCCCCGGTTGCTGAAAAAGTGGGGCTCGCTTCCCGCCCCTTTAACCTGACCTGCGTTGCGCATGACCGACCACCTACAGGCGCTTCTGTGGCTGTAGAGAGTGTTGCTTTACTCTGGAGTGAACCGGCTGAACTTAAAACGCCTGTTGCTATGGTCCAGGCGCCAGGCAATACGTCACGTTGGTTTGTGCTTACCCAATCAGGTGTTGTGACCGAGTACAATAGCAGTAATGGGGACGCCTTTTCTAAAGTAGGAACCTTTTTAAATATTACCGACAAGGCAACCAAAACTTATTTTGGTAAACCTGCGGAATTTGGCACCCTGGGGATTGCGTTCCACCCTGACTTCCAGGTTAATGGTCAGGTTTTTATTTACTACACAGCAGAAGTCGGCTTGAGTTATGTTGCGCGTCTTTCAAGATTTACAAGCGCTGATGGGGGGAAAACGCTAGATCCTTCTTCAGAGGAAATACTCATGTCTCTGGATCTCACAGCACCAGCTCATGTAGGCGGCAATCTGGCATTTGGTCCCGATGGGTTTCTTTACTTGGGTACGGGTGATGGTGGTTCCTTTTTAACCGCACAGGATTTAGGTAGTTTGAAAGGCAAAATCTTGCGGCTTGATGTAGATGCGGCAGTGCCTTACGGGATACCTGCTGATAATCCATGGGCTGCGGGGGGCGGTCGACCGGAAATCTATGCATTAGGGTTTCGCAATCCATGGCGTTGGAGCTTTGATCGAGTGACAGGTGAGCTCTGGGTTGGGGATGTTGGTGGAAGTTTGTGGGAAGAGATAGATCGTGTTGACAAGGCGGGGAATTACGGTTGGCCGATAAAAGAAGGCAACCATTGTTCGTCTTCCGATCCTTGCGATTCAGCTCATATTATTGATCCTGTCGTGGAATATGGCCATGAAGGAGGCTCAGCAGCAGTCATAGGCGGATTTGTATACCGTGGGACCAGTATTCCCGGCCTGCAGGGGACCTACCTATATATAGACCAGATTTCAGGGCGGCTATGGGCATTGTTCTACGATAAGCAAGGCGTTCCACAGCCTACAATAATTTTAGAAGCTGGGGTAGGCTATGTATCAATGGCGGAGGGGAATGATGGAGAGCTATACCTACTCCATTTTGCGAGCATAGATCGTTTAGTGCCACAAGGTGTTGTACCTCCTGATACGTTTCCAAAAAAACTGTCTGAAACCGGATGCGTCGATTCCGCTGACCCAACACGGCCTGCTCAAGGACTTATACCATATGATGTAAATATTCCACTGTGGTCGGATGGTGCAATTAAGGACCGTTGGATGGCTTTGCCGGATAGCAGTGCTATTCATATCGATGCTGATGGCGACTGGCTGTTTCCTGTTGGTAGCGTGCTGATCAAGAATTTCCGTCTTGCCGGTAAATTGATAGAAACTCGGTTGTTTATTTATCACTATGATGGCGAATGGGGTGGATATAGCTATGAGTGGAATAATGATCAAACTGATGCCATGTTGCTGCCAGCTGGCAAGTCTAAAACAATAAACGGTCAGGTTTGGAAATTTCCGAGTCGTAGTCAATGCATGCAATGTCATACGATCGCGGCAGGACGCACATTAGGGCCAGAGACTATGCAGCTGAATAGCGAAATTATTTACCCCTCTACAGGTGTTAAAGCTAATCAACTCACATCGTTATCACATATAGAATTGTTTGATACGCCCCTTTCTGATTTGGTAGACAATTTGCCGCGACTACCCAAGACAACTGATGAGACTAAATCATTAGAAAGCCGGGCGCGGGGGTATTTGCATGCAAACTGTTCTATGTGTCACAGGCCCGGCGGACCGGGGCAGGGGCCAGGGGATTTTCGTTACACGATACCCACCATGGACATGGGGGCATTGAATGAGTTACCCACACAGGGAGATCTGGGAGTTGCAGATGCTCGTCTGTTAAGCCCGGGGTATCCAGAGAAGTCAATAATATCATTGCGTATTAAGGCCGAAGACCACGGCCGTATGCCGCCTCTTGGCACCGAAGTGGTAGATCAACAAAACAGTATCCTCATAGACCAGTGGATTAAAACTGAATTGAGAAGTGAGTCCCATCCCTGAAACAGCTTTTATAAGTGATCATCCTGAGGGTGGCCACTGGTTAGGTTATTTTTTCTTCATAAATATGAATAAATTAACTTTCATTACTGGTGGTATAAGCTTATTCGCTAACAAAAACATAGGAAATAAATATTTGTTATTGAAATGGTAGCTGGGTTCAGCTTCATATCTATATGTAAAATTGTCAAAATGATTTTTATCAAAGTATTTTGATATATCATTCATTGAATTCAGCTTGAACGCAGTCGGAAACACATCAACTTCCTTGCGTTCTGGCTGGGCATATTTGAGAATTCTCGCATGACGCGAATTATTTACTATTCTAGTTATAAGCGACACATATGAGAATTTGTTAGGGGTTCTCGCACAGAGCCATCCTCCTTTTTTTAGTATGCGACGAAATTCCTTTGCCACATAAGTAGGGTTGGCAATGTGCTCGAAAGTATAATCTGATATTATTAATTCAAATGCATCATCTTCAAACGGCAGTGACTCACCGAATGCTATTTTAATTCTTTCATCAACGCTATTATTATCAAAAATTGCTCTATCAACATCACAACCTATGACTTTTTTAACTTTACCTTTAATTGTACGTATCTTTTTTCGATATGAGCATGAATCGTCTTCATACCAAGCTGCTCGTCCCGCACCGAAATCAAGTACTGTCATAGAATCACTAACTAATGAATTTATTCTGTTGTAAAACTCTACTGTTCCATCAACAGATGTGTAGCCACTGATATTTGCTTCAGGGTAATAAAAAGAAACTATTTTATGGCTTATTTTCATGTGTACTACAACTCTCTATGCTGAGTAATTACAACCCCTGGCTGCTCGGCAGTAAGTATCCCCCGGCAAAGCCGGGGGCTTTAGTTTTGTGAGCCGCTCGAAGCGGCATGTACGGAGCCTACGGATGCGGGCATCCTCTGTAGTAAAGCGCCAGTCTGCGGTGGGCGGCTTCTCGTCCCCGCCTTATGAGGCCATCAAGTTGATCTCACTCGTCTGATGTTAATCTCACCACATAACGCTTTTTCATTGGCATAATCCTCAACAGGCTGCAATTGCCTGTTGAGAGAGTACATTAATATCCTAACTTGTCTAATTGAAGGGCTAGTTGTCTTCGTACCGTTACTCACTATTATTTTGTGTGGAGGCTGCGAGCCCGTACATCTGCTCGTAAGCCCGACCTCTGCTAACCCACGAGTAGTGTTTTGAAGCCAGTTTATGAGCAGCCGTTTGCACTGCATGGCGATGATGCGCGTCTTCAATCAGTTTCACTACGGTGCAGCCCAGATCCTCGTAGTCGCGGGCGGTATCAAAGTGCACCCCATTTCTGGCGTACTTAACTCCGGTAAACGTTTTTTCAAAACCGACAACAGCCAAGCCAGCAGCCATTGCCTCAATCGCCTTGTTGATGAGTCCGCAGTTTTTATTGATAGGAACAACCGCGATGCCACATTTTTGGTACGCATCGGCAAGGCGGTTTACATAACCATGAAAAACCACTCCATCTTTGCCATCGGCTCTGTGCTTTACAGCCTGAACCTCCGGGCCAACTTTCCCGACTATGTGTAGTCTTATTTCCGGACAGCTCCGATGAATTATGGGCCAGCTATGCTCAAGAAGACTCTTCAGGTAAGACACGTTTTCACCAACCAGTTTTGCAACATAAATGACATCCTGTCGGTTACGGGTTTGGCTGGTGATTTCAAAAAGCGATGGGTCCACACCATTTGAGATGACGGAAGTATGGGTGGCTGGATTGAGGGCACGCAGATAAGCTGCATCAACCTCGGTCATTACGTGGACCGCATCAAATTTAGGGTACGCGGTCGCCTCATATCGTCGAGACTGGTGCAGCTGTACCTCTCTATACAATCTTTCCAGTCCCTTGTAATTACCAGCGGTCAACAAATTGTCCATAGCCAACGCATAGCTGTCATTTATAGATGCGATGGCCCCAACGCCCGGCGGTGCAAGATCCCGGTACTGTGTCATTGTAATAATGTCGAAGTGTATAACATCCGGGTTGAATTTTTCGATCATTAGCGCCAACTTTTCGCGAAAGCTCTGGTTGCGATAGCGTTCGATGAAAAATAAACGGCGGGAGGATAGTGCTGCGAACTGAATACGCAGTTGGCTACGACGAGGCAAAGGCATCCACCATGACATGCCCCCCACGCAAAACTTACTCAACCACTGTAAACGTGTCTCTGGAGTTTCTGCTTCATCTGAAAGTACTGCTAACGCCAATTTGTGGCCAGCCTCATACATTAGGCGCATGGCGTGATGAGAGACGATTCTCACGCCATTGTCTGGAGGATAAGGAATTTCGCTGGTAACAAAAAGAATCTTCATACCTCAGTATAGGCTCCGGATCGAGCTGCAGTTTAGCTGCGACTCTCCTTGATGGGTTGACGTTTCCTGACATAACAAGTTTTATCAATAGCGTATAATGACGCAGCTACCAATGCCAGCTCCTTAAGGTAAAGGGTGATGAGCCCCCCTGAAGCAAGCACTTTAACCCAAAGAATACAAAACAACGGCAGATAGGCATCAAATATCCCAATATATTTGAAGGCACGCTGTCTCATTAATGAAGCGGTCCATCTAATAGACCAGCCTATAACAAAGCTACCGAACGATAGAAATACAACTCCGCCGATCAAATACAGAACAGAAAACTGAGTGGTGCCAAAGGATGCTACAGCGTATTTTTTGTCGCTACCATATAATCGTTTCTTTATCAAATCCATTACATCTTCGCTAAAAAGGCTATTAACCGGAAACGTACTTCCTTTACCCAGCTTTGTTGCGACATAATAGGCTCCGATCCCGTTTATTCTGTTGTAAAATGAGATAAAGAAACTCTCCTGGTACTTCTCGGCCTGTGCCTGTGCACTATCGGCAGCCTGGGAAATATTCTGGCCACTCAATAAATAGTTCCGATAATAGTTCACCAAGGGGTAGAGAGTAACCGTCGATACGACTAGAAAAATAGCCACTATCGAAATAAATCTACGCCTCGATCTTGACAGGTATTCGCGTAGGTCGAAGATATAATAGAAGACTAGCAGACCCTGAAAAACCAGCTCGCTTTTATAACCCACGCGTAACCCCAACAATAGATTAATAAGCAATAGTAAGCTGGCGATCTGTAATCCCCTTCGCTCCCGAAGTTGCAATACGCTATAAAAATATACGTTAACCAGCGCAAATAAGACTGGTCTAGATAGCATTTCCAATATCCCGGTTAGATAAGGTATGGGGAGCACATGCGGTCGAATACCGGGTATCCCTATGTCTAAGACGGTCTGATTGAAAATTTTCAGGACCATGAGGGCTGATATTATGAAGATAAAGGTTTTTTGCCTAAGCGCATAATTTTCGGAGCCCGGGTTACGGGAGAGGCTGGTCTGTTTGTGACCAATTAAGAAGCCAAGAAATAGTGCAATAAGACCAGGAGTTATCGTAAAAAAAGAACCCGAAATTTCTTTTTGGATCAGGCTGGCTGGAAAAAATGAACCTGAGGCCCATAAAGTAGTTGGGTCATTAATGGTTAATACCAGCTTTAATGGATAGGCGGCCCATATATAAGCAGTCAATAGTGAAAATATCAGCAACTCGGTTTTTTTGTGGCGCAACCAGAATAAACCGATAAATCCACACGTAGCAAGAGCAAGGTACATGGGCAAGAGCATGAATTTGTTACTGGCCCGAATGTCGGCTGTAAGAGTACCGGCAATGGAAATCAATAGCGCCGCGATTATAAATATCCGTGTAACGGAGATTCTTGGGTCTTTAACTATTATATTCATATAGCCTGTTGTTTTCATGATGTTAAAATCCGGCGTTGCACAGGTTTTGGAACGACGGGTTCTTATTGGCTAATTCCTGCCTTGGAGTATTCTGCCAAGTCTAAAAGACTTTCACGGACATGCTCTCCTTTGTGAGCCAGCACTATCTTCTGTTTGTTAGCAAACGCTTTCAGTTCGCCAGCCAATCCGGCGTGCAGAAATTCTGATAACGTTCGTTCTGACACTTCGCTATGGTCGTATAGATATATAGTCGATAAACCGCTATGGACGAAAAAATTCCGTATCTTTTCAGCATATGAAATCTGATAGACAGGTATTGAGGCGAGCATTGCCACAACGCCTGCATGCATTCTTGATGCAATCATTAGAGAACACTTACCCATTGACTCAAGCATACCGTCAATATCATCTCCATCGTAAACAACCGTTTCGATCCTGTCGCCCCATTCGGACAATTGGTTTCTAATGTGGTGGCTAATATGCTGATCTCCATCAACAGGATCACTACATACGCTAAAAATGCGAAGTTTAAGCTGGTTGAACTGCTTCAGAATTGACGCCAATGCCCGAGTTATCACCTTACAATTCCGGCTGTGTTCCTCCAGGCAGGATCCAAATCCTCTTACGGTAATTGCAAGGCCTATAACAAACAGCTTTTCTTTTTTCTCAGGGTACGGAAGCGCATCGCCCCAGCTGAGTGCCAGGTCATAAGATAGAATAGAGTGAATGTCCTGGTGCATGGCGTCGACTCGCTGCTTAGATTGATTATCGCGCAGCAGCACATAGTCCATCAAGGCCAGGGAACGCGCGCACCAGTATTCATCCCTTTTACTGGTAAATGGTCCTATCGACACCCCGACCGCCATTATCTGAAGTTTGTGCCCTCGTAACAATTTGAGCAGCCAAAGTGTTGAATGCATCAGGGAAAAAGGCTGGATTGTAAAAATGGAACCGGCAGAAAAAACCATGAAATCGCTCTTCATCGTCCTGAGAAGTATGGGGAGCCACATAAAGCGGCTGATTCTGCTATACGGGTTAAAAAAGGGAATCAGGTTCACGCCAGCCAAAGTGCGTGTAACGGTGCCTTTTTTTTCGCTTACAAAACAAGCCCCTACACCCATTGACTGCCTGAGCCATCGGCATGTAATCTTTAAAAATATATCATCACCGAAATTACGATGGCCGTGATACCCGATGACTGTCGCTATCTTCATTGTGCTAATCGCTATCGAGTTGATATGTGTCGCTGCTAAATAGAGCCTACTCATAAAGTCAGCACGTTATTGCCGACGACTGCTCGGGTGCGCCGTTAATGACC
>ENA-ORDP01002099-ORDP01002099.1-marine-sediment-metagenome-genome-assembly--contig:-NODE-2099-length-10040-cov-3.239559_pt1 | contig 10040 bp, 13 predicted proteins | sample MGYA00248627_ERZ508539 | MGnify/ENA primary metagenome ERZ508539 (study PRJEB26208, sample SAMN05571518) | marine sediment metagenome | biome: deep sea; feature: Hydrothermal vent; material... | reverse complement strand
CGGTTGGGCCTTGGCGTTCGGAAAGGCTGGGCGCGCCTTGGTGGTGTGGTTTCTCGTAATCCATCTGTTCAGCAGAAATTATAATTGGGAAATGGTTTATTTTTTCTTTCCGCTCCGGGTTTTAAATGAGCCACGCACACGTTTACCACCTTGCACCGCCTGAGGGCAACTGAACAACTTGCTGACGCCCGTATTCATGTTCACCTCGGCGGAGCAGCCGACGAGCCGGTTTCCCTCCCGGATAATTTTCACCGATCCCGCCAGGGTGGCGACGCCGCTGTTGACGTTGTAAACGGCGCGGTCGGAATAGACCTTTTCCTTGGGCGTGATGATGCGGACGTTGGCGAAGGCCTCTATGCGGTAAACCTGGGTCTTGCCTTTTTTGGTCTTTTGGAAATGGGCGGTCAGCACATCGGCGCGGATGCTCTTGTCGCCGCGGGTGGCGGCGGCGTCGCCGCGGGCCACCGCCATTTGTTTCTTTTCCCAGTATTCGATTTGTTTTTTTGCGGTGATGATGTCCGTATCGGTAATGAACCTCACCTTTTTGCCGCCGCTGAGCACCAAAATGGCGTTGTCGATGTCGTAGACGGCCTTTTCGCCGTAAGATTTCATCCCCGATGAGAAAAGCTTGACCTTGCCGATGGCGTCGAGCCGCCAGATGTCGGTGCCGCCGGATGGCGTTTTTCGGTAAAAGGCGCGCAGCAGGTCGCCGTACACCTCGACATTGCCGCGCACCGCCTTGGCGTTGCCCCGGGCCACGAAAATCAGGGCTTCCTGCTGCCATTCGATGCCGTCGTCGGCGAAGATTTCAATGGGGTCTTCGGAGTCGCCGCTTTTGAAATTCAGGCCCTGGGCGCCGGCTGGATTTCCGTTGGGAGCCAAGACCGGCCATAGAACGCCTAAGGTGAAAAAGAGAGCCAAGAAAAAGCGCTGCATGTTCTTAGCTTCCTTCGAATTCCGGCGCGCCCATGCCTGGATAAATGATAAGTTTGGACTTGCCGATAAAATGAATGACCTTGCTTTTATTATGGAGACGAAAGCCCTCCGCCTCCAGATGGCCGAATTGCCCTTGGCCTTGCACCGGGGTGTTGCTGGTGGCGATCCCCGCGCCAAGGTCCACATACGCCTTTTCGGTGCGGAATTCGTAGCCGGAGTCATGGAATAAATTGACCGAACCGCTCAGATCAAGGGTTTTTTTATCGCGCGCGAAAACGCCGGACTCGGAGGTCAGCACCAGCCACGTTTTATCCTTGAGGGTGATCGAGGCCTTGGGCATCTCCAGTTCCACGGAGGAGTTCTTCTTCAGCAGGTTCTTGGCCAGATCGGCGGTGATGGTGTAGGGCTGGGCGTTGCTGTCGGCGCCGACGTAGCGTGGGTTCAACATGGCCGGGCCGTCGCTTTCGCCTATTCTTATTTCAGTGAAGCCCAGGCGGAAACGATTTTGCTGGGTCTTCAGGTAAGGCCACGCCGCGACCAAAACAACCAGAATAAACGCCAGCAAGGACAAGGAAAGCTTCAGCGTGCTGACGAAGCGGCTGTAGCCGGGGTCATGACGCCGCCGCTTGCCGCCGGTCATGGCGGACTTCATGGCGCGTCCCGTGGCGACCACGTCCATTTGCAGCGGCGGGGCTTTGGCTTGGGTTGTGATGTCGATTTTCATGGCGCCTGCTATCAAGCGACGCCGGCGCGCAAACAGTCGTGAATATGCAGAATGCCGACGGGCCGGCCGTCCTCGACGACGAACAGGTTGGTGATCTTGCCGGCGTTCATCAAGTGCACCGCTTCGCTGGCCAGGGCTTGGGGGCGGATGCTCTTGGCCCCCTTGGTCATGACGTCCGCCGCCTTGCGCTTGAGAAGGTCCCCGCTCATGTGCCGGCGCAGGTCGCCGTCGGTGACGACGCCCTCGATGCGGCCTTCCTTGTCGATGACGCCGACGCAGCCGAATTTTTTGTTGGTCATCACCAACAAGGCGTCGGCCATGACCATGGCGTTGTCGACAAGAGGCAATTCGTCGTCCACATGCATGATGTCGGCCACCTTGAGCAGTCTTTGGCCCAGCTTGCCGCCGGGGTGCAGAACATGGAAGTCGTCCGGCGAGAAGTCCTTGCGCTCCAACAGGGCGACGGCGATGGCGTCGCCAAGGGCCATCATCACCGTGGTCGAGGTGGTGGGCGCCAAGCCCATGGGGCAGGCCTCGGAGCTGGCGGGCAGGGCAAGGGTGACGTCCGCCGCTTTCGCAAGGGCGCTGGCGGCGTTGTAGGTGATGGCGATCAGGGGGATTTCAAAGCGCCGGGTATGGGCCACCAGATCGGCCAGTTCGGCGGTTTCGCCGGAATTGGAAAGGGCGATCACCACATCGCCTTCTTGGATCATGCCGAGATCGCCGTGGCTGGCTTCCGCCGGATGAACAAATAAAGCCGGCGTTCCGGTGGAGGCCAGGGTGGCGGCGATCTTTCGGGCCACATGACCGCTTTTGCCCATGCCGGCGACCACCGCGCGGCCTTTAATTCCCTCCAGAATGTCCAGGGCCTTGACGAAGCGGTCGTCCAGGCCCGAGGCCAGGGCGTCAATCCCCTCAACCTCCAGCCTCAGCACTCGCTTGGCGGAACCTAGGTCTCTGTCTTGCGCGTCGGGACGCGGCATGGCTTTGGTTTTGTTCATATGGTTAAAGGTTGGGCGGCAATGATTTGGCGGTGAGTATGAGCCCAAGTCACTGAATCGTCAACAAAATCGGGTGTCAATGGGCGAAAATGTCCGTCTCCATCCAACCATTCAAGTCCAACTCAACGCGGCTGCTAACGAATTTGAAACAGGCTTCGGCAAGCCCGGCGCGGCCCTCGCGGGCGAGCATTCCGTCCAGCTTTTTCCGTAGTTCGTGAAGGTTAAGCACATCATGGGCGGCGTAATGGATCTGCTCGGGAGAAAGCGTGTCCACGCCCCAGTCCGAGCACTGCTGCTCCTTGTCCATCTCCATCCCCAGCAGTTCGCGGCAAAGGGTCTTAAGGCCGTGCTGGTCGGTGTAGGTGCGGGCCAGCTTGGAAGCGATCTTGGTGCAATAGACCGACTCGCAGACGACGCCCAGGAAGCGGCGGATGACCATTAAATCAAAGCGCGCGTAATGGAAAATCTTGCCGACCGAGGCGTCGCTCAGCAACGCTTTCAGGTTGGGCGCGTCGTAGTCTCCGCGCGGCAGCTGCACCAGGTGGCAGGTCCCGTCGCCCGGAGAAATCTGCACCAGGCACAATCGGTCGCGCTGAGGGTTCAGGCCCATGGCCTCGGTGTCGATGGCGATGCAGCCGCCGAGGTCGAGGCCGTCGGGCAGATCGCCCTTGTAAAGTTCGACGGATTTCAAAACAGCCATGATAAAAAACGCCCTTAAGCGATGATTATAAAAATGGTGCCCAGGAGAAGACTCGAACTTCCACGGGGTTGCCCCCACAGACACCTGAAGCCTGCGCGTCTACCAATTCCGCCACCTGGGCGCCGGGGTGACAATACCACGGCTTGGCGTTTCTTTGCAGTCGTTAATGCCCTTGGATGCGGATGTCAACAGGCGCCCCCCATCAAAGCCGTGACGTGGGCGGCGGCGCTGGCTCCCAGGGCGTCCAGGTCGTAACCGCCTTCGAGCGTTGACACCACGCGGCCCGCTGAACAGCCCCCAGAGCAGTCTGCGGCCACCGAGAGGATTTCCCGAGTCACCCAGGCGAAGTCGTCCGTTTCCAGCATCAGTTGGGCCAGGGGATCGTTGGCGTGGGCGTCGAAGCCGGCCGAAATTAATATCATTTGCGGCGAGAAACCGCCTAAGGCCGGCAAAATGCGCCGGCTCCAGGCTTGGCGGAATTCCCGGGAGCCGGCGCCGGGCGGCAGGGCTGCGTTGACGATGTTGCCGACGCCTTGCTCGTCTTCCGATCCGGTGCCGGGATAGCACGGATATTGGTGGCTGGAGGCGAAAAAAAGGCCGGCGTCGTCCTCGAAGGCGTGCTGGGTGCCGTTGCCGTGATGAACGTCGAAATCCACCACCGCCACGCGTTTAAAGCCGCAGGCCTGGCGGGCGTGAAGGGCGCCGACGGCGACGTTGTTGAACAGGCAAAACCCCATGGCGCGGGCGCGCTCGGCGTGATGGCCGGGGGGACGCACGGCGCAAAAGGCGTTGTCCGCTTGGCCGCCGGCCACCGCGTCGACGGCGGCCAATATGGCCCCCGCCGCCCGCAGCGCCGCTTCGCCCGAGGACGGCGATAGGGCGGTGTCCGGGTCCAGTTGCGCAAGACCGCTCTTGGGAACGCTGTTCAACACCGCCTCCACATAGCCGGCGTCGTGGACGCGCGCGATTTCCTCTATCCTGGCAAGCGGCGCTTGGCGGCGCTCCAGGTCCTTGAAATCCTCTCCCGCCAGGGCCGCCGTAATGGCCTTGAGGCGCTCCGGCCGCTCCGGATGATAGACGCCCGCATCGTGCTCGGCGCAGACCGGATGGGTGTAGAGCAGGGTCGCCATGGCCCGCCTACTTTTCGAGCGGCCAGCAGGAAGAAAGCCGTCCGCCCAGGCGCAGGGGCGCAATGTGGCGGGCCAGGCCGGTTTTGTCGTCAACCTCCACGTAGACGGCGCACAGCGTCGCCTCGCCTTCCGCCGGCTCCAGCCGCCCGCTCCGGATTTTGCGGGTGAAGCGGGACGTGGCCTCCCCCTTTTGCATGCCGATGACCGAGTCGTAGTCGCCGCACATGCCCACATCGGTGAGATAGGCGGAGCCGCCGGGTAAAATCTGGGCGTCGGCGGTGGGGATATGGCTGTGGGTGCCGATGACCATGGACACCCGTCCGTCCAGCACATGGCCCATGGCCATTTTCTCGCTTGTGGCCTCGGCGTGCATGTCGACGATGATGCAATCGGCGTTCCCGCCCAGGCGGTGTTTAGAGAGTGCGCCTTCGACGGCGGCGAAGGGGTCGTCCAGCGGGTCCATGAACAGGCGGCCGAGAAGATGGATCACCACCACGGTTCGCCCCTTTCGGGCGCGCCCTTGGGGTAGTTCATGGGCCTGAGAAGCCGGGGGTCGCCGTCGATATAGTTCATGATCTCGCGATGGTCCCAGACGTGGTTGCCGGTGGTGACGGCATCGGCGCCGGCGGCGTAGAACGCCTTGCACATTTTCTCGGTAATGCCGAAACCGTGGGCGGCGTTCTCGCCGTTGACGACGATGAAGTCCAGGTCCAGGCGTTTGCGCAAGTCCTCAAGATTGCCGAGAAGGACTTTTCGGCCGCTTCGCCCGACAATGTCGCCGCAGAACAAAATTTTCATGACTGCGTTCCGCATCTGTAGGCGGTTTTCTCGGTGATCACCCAGTCCAGGCGCTGGTCATGGTCTTCGCGGGGGATCTCCGCCATGCGCTGGACGTCGAACGCCAGCCCCACCGCAAGCAGAGCCCCCGCCTTGCGCAGAGCCCCCGCCTTGCGCAGAGCCATGAGGGTCCGGTCGTAATGGCCGCCCCCTTGGCCCAGCCGGACGCCGCGCTCATCAAAGGCCAAAAGCGGGCAGAGCACGGCGCGGGGCGTTAGCGGCGTCAAGCCCCGGCCCGGCGCTCGGAACTTCAGCGCACAGCCGGGCTCCGCCGCCGCCGGCAGGCCGAGGACGTAACCCAATTCACGAAGACGGCTCAACAGCGGCTCGGGATCGATTTCGCTTCCCATGGCTTGGTATCCGGCGACGGCGGCGCCCGGCTTTGGAAAGTTCATTTTCTCCATGGCCGCTGTGAAATTGGCTTTGAGTTTGCGGGCGGCCTCGTCCCCTCCGGCGCGCATGGCGCCCATGCGCGCTTTGCGCGCTCTCTCTCGCAGTTGAGTTTTTTGAGCGTCAATTGTCATGAGGAGCCCCAGAGCAAGGAAAATGGGAAAAGAAATTGAGACGGCGCCGCAATAGCCGTTGGCCTTGGGTCCTCTGTGGCCTGTATGTGCAGGTGGGCGCCGTAATACCGAACCCACGAGTCCGGCAGGGACAGCTCCCTGTAGAAAGATATTGGCCCCAGGGAATTTGTGGCCCGACGCACTCCGCAGCAACCGTCTCATTTATGAATTTAGGACTGTTCCAGGTCTTTCGCAATATCTTCGATGCGCAAGGCGAGATTTTTAATCCTCTCATTGAGGGTCTTGTCGTCCTCCATGGGCGCCGTTCCGCCGGCGTCTGAGTCCCGTAGAACGTCGAGTTCCGAATAGGTGTCGGAGAGCTCGTCGGCCACCAAAAGGCTGGCCATCACCAAAAGGCGCGAGTCGCCCACCTGACCGACGGCGGCCACCAATTGGCTGACTCTCTTGTCCACATAGGCGCCCAGCCGGGTCAGGTGCGCCTCCTGGCCGTCGTCGCAGGCGATCTGATATTTGCGGCTGTTGATGGTGACGGAGACTTTCGCCATGGGATGCCTGCCGTCCTAGCTTTCAAGGATTGTTTTGAGTTGGCCGATGGCGCCGTCAAGGCGCGCGGACACGGCTTGGTGGGCCTCTTTCAGGGCCGCGTTCTTTTTGCGCAATTCATCTATTTCCCCGGAGTCGGTTTCAGATGCGCCCGCTGGAGGGCGCGCCTTCGCAGCTTGCTCCATGCGCACGATGGCGGTTTCAAGCTTTTCCCAAGCCCGTTCAGCCTTGGCGTTTTTCAGCATGTCCATGTTGTCGTCGTTTTCGGCCATAAGGCCCCCCGCCTTTTTCCGAAGGATGTTGCAGAATATGACCTGGACAGTAAAGGAGTCAAACGGCGAGAAATGGCTATCCAAGAAGACGGGCGTGCTTTAAAAACTGTTCGGCGAGAAAACAAGAATATTGTGGATAGAATCTAACATATGGCGTCCATATGTTAGGTTCTATCCATTAAGGAGGAACAAATGCCAATTCGCGTGGGAATCAACGGCTTCGGCCGCATCGGACGTTTAACCTTAAGGGCGCTTATCGAGTCGGGCCGCACCGACATCGAAGTGGTTGGCGTTAACGACCTGGGTCCGGTGGAGACCAACGCCCACCTGCTGAAGTACGACTCGGTGCATGGCGTCTTGGCCAGCGGCGTTACGGTCGGCGAAAATTTCATGGACGTCGGCCGCGGCCCCATCAAGGTCTCCGCCGAGCGCGATCCTTCGAAGTTGCCGTGGAAGGAGCTCGGCGTCGATATCTGCTTTGAATGCACCGGCATTTTCAGTTCAAGGGACAAGGCCTCGGCGCACCTCAAGGCGGGGGCCAGGAAGGTTTTGATTTCAGCCCCCGGAACGGACGCCGACCTGACCGTGGTTTACGGCGTCAACCACGATAAGCTGACCGCCGAGCACACCGTCGTCTCCAACGCCTCTTGCACCACCAACTGCCTGGCCCCGGTGGCCGATGTGCTGAACAAAGCGGTGGGTATCGAAAAAGGCTTCATGACCACGGTGCACGCCTTTACCGGCGACCAGAACACCGTCGACTCCCTTCACGCCAATCTGGGCCGGGCGCGCGCCGCGTCCCTGTCCATGATCCCCGCCAGCACCGGCGCCGCCAAGGCGGTGGGGCTGGTGCTGCCCGAGTTGGCGGGAAAACTGGACGGCGTCGCCATCCGCGTGCCCACCCCCAACGTTTCCGCCGTCGATCTGTGCTTCGACGCCGCCCGGGAGACCACCATCGAGGAGATCAATGACGCCATCCGCGCCGCCGCCGCCGGCCGCCTCAAGGGCGTTCTCGGCTGCACCGATTTGCCGCTGGTGTCCGTGGACTACAATCACTGCGCCTTGAGTTCCTTCTTCGCCTTGCCCGAGACCCGGGTCATGAAAGGCGGACTTGTGCGCATCCTTACCTGGTACGACAACGAGTGGGGATTCTCCAACCGCATGCTCGACACCGCCGTGGCGCTGCACAAGGCGGGGTAAGATCGTGGTTATTTAGGCGCGTGGGCGTCGAGGAAGACCCCGACCGCTTGACCGGCCGCCGCTTCGACGCCGCCGTCCGTGGGCTCCGGCGCCATGCGCAGCAGGCGGCGCATGTAGAGGTCGCCGCGCAGCATGGCGAAGAACAGGCGGGCCGAGCCCAGGGGGTCGGCGACTTTCAGGGATCCTTTCTTGTCCATGAGGCTTAGGTAGCCGGCGAGATTCTCCACCGCCTTTTTCGGCCCGGCCATGTAATAGGCCTCGGCCAGCTCCGGGAAGCGGCCGCTCTCGGCGACGACGGCGCGGTAATGGGCCATGTTCCCTTCGGCCAGAATCAACTTCAGGAACCGCGTGGCGACCCCGAGCAGCGCTTTCTCGGGGGCCGCACCGTGATGTTCGACGGTCAAGAGGGGGGCCATCAGTTGGCTGCACTTTTCGTGGATGACGGCGCCGTAGAGGACGTTTTTGGCGCCGAAGTGGCTGTAGACGGTTTGTTTGGAGACGCCGGCTTCCCGCGCAATGGCGTCCATGCTGGCGGCGCCGTAGCTGGCGCCCAGGAAAACCCGCGTGGCGGCGTCCAGGATGGCGCCGCGCTTGGGCGAGGGCTGGCCGTTGGCTTTTTCCGTCTTTTGCTGGGTTTTCGCCGCCTGTTTCACAATTTCACCCTAGATATTGTATGCAAAAGTGTTTATAGAGTACCCTAGACTGGACGGTCTAGTCTAGCCGTCTCTGGGGTATGGCGTCATGGTCACGAATTTACGTTTATTGCTTACCGCCCTATTGGCGTTCTACGTTTCGCCCGCGGCGTCTCAAGGGAACAACGAAAAGAAAGCCCCGGTCTTCGTCGACGCGGTGATCACCGAGCCCATGAGCCAGACGGCGCCGGTGATCGGCCGCCTGACGCCGAAGCGGGCCGGCGTCGTCGCCGCGCGCATCCGCGGGCCGGTGGGCGAGTTCCGGGTCGAAGTGGGCGACCGCGTCAAGGAAGGCGACGTTATCGCCAAGCTGGTGGACAACCGCCTTGTCTGGGAGCAGCGCTTGCGCGCCGCCGAGGTCAAGGAGTCCGAAGCCGCCATCAAGACGGCCAAGGCCGAAATCAATCTCAGGACCCAGGAGTTGAAACGTCTGGAGAGGCTTAAGAAATCCGTCGCTTTCTCCCAGGCCCGCTTTGACGACAAGCGCCAGGACGTGAACAAGGCCCAAGGCGCCGCCGCCGGGGCCGAAGCCGCTTTGATCAGGGCCATGGCCACCCTCAAGCAGGCGGAGATCGACGTCTACAACGCCACCGTCCGCGCCCCCTACGACGGCGTCGTGTCCAAGCGTCACACCGAGGTCGGGTCCTACGTCAATGTCGGCGGTCCGGTGGTCAGCCTGATCGGAGACGGCGATCTTGAGATCGAGGCCGAGGCGCCGGCTCAGTATATCACCGGGCTTGTTCCCGGCGCCTCTGTCGCCTTCCGCCTTGGTCCGGAACGAATGATGGAGGCGACCGTGCGCGCGGTGGTGCCCGAGGAAAATTCCCTGACGCGCACCCGCACGGTGCGCTTTACGCCGATTTTCAAGGACGCCGGCAATCTGGCCGCCGGTCAAAGCGTTACTCTGCTGCTTCCCGCCGGGGCCAGCCGCGACGTGGTCTCGGTCCACAAGGACGCCGTCTTGAACCTCAAGGGCAAGACCATGGTTTACGTGGTCGAGGGCGGCGCCGCTCAAATCCGCCCCGTAAAGTTGGGCGAAGCGGTGGGCGGCCGCTTTGAGGTCTTGAGCGGGGTCAAACCCGGCGATCTTGTGGTTGTACGCGGCAACGAACGCTTAAGGCCGGGCCAGAAAGTGGTTTACGAGAAGTAGGACGCTAAAGTGAACCTCATCAAGGTCGCCATCAATCGTCCCATCGCCGTCATTTCGGCGGTGCTGATGGTGATCATGTTCGGCCTTGTGGCCCTTCAGACCATCCCCATCCAGTTGACGCCGGACGTGCAAAAGCCGGTCATCAGCTTGCGCACCACATGGCTGGGCGCGGCTCCCGCCGAGATCGAGCGCGAGATCATCAACCGCCAGGAGGAAGTGCTGCGCGGCCTGGAAGGCCTGGACGAGATGTCCAGCAGCTCCCAGGACGGGCGCGGCTCCATCACCCTTGAGTTCTCCATCAACCAGAACATGGACAAGGCCTTGTTGCTGG
>ENA-ORDP01002098-ORDP01002098.1-marine-sediment-metagenome-genome-assembly--contig:-NODE-2098-length-10042-cov-5.582457_pt1 | contig 10042 bp, 18 predicted proteins | sample MGYA00248627_ERZ508539 | MGnify/ENA primary metagenome ERZ508539 (study PRJEB26208, sample SAMN05571518) | marine sediment metagenome | biome: deep sea; feature: Hydrothermal vent; material... | reverse complement strand
AGAAATTGCCCTGCGGCAAGTGCTGACCTTTGCCCGAGGTAAACTGAGCCAGGAGAGGACAGAACCCAACTTGGGAAACCCAGTGTCACTTTTGACATGAAAGAGAGCCTGAATAGCCTATGTGCGGCATCAACGCCCCTCCCTTGTCCCCCATGCGAAATATGAGTAAGATTGCCGTGCTCGCGCAAGCTCAGAAAGGATTAGATGATTTATGAATGACTTGACCGACAGCAAGATCGTAGTCATCGGCGGCGCGGGCTTCATCGGCTCGCATATCGTAAGAGAGCTGCTTGAGGGGGACGCGAGCCAGGTCGTTGTCTATGGCCTGAGGCCAGAGTGGTCGGCGCTACTGGTATGAGATTAGCGGTCACTCCGGATGGAGGGCCAGATACGTGAAAGAAGTCGCTCCAAGCGAGAGGACAATCCGATTCTATCAGGAAATCTATGATGAACAGGGTATGCTTGTTGAGATTCATGAGAAATATCCCGTTGACAGAGGCCATCAAAAAGTAGAAAAGGAGTTGTGCAACGACTGATCTACTGGCACTTTGCCAAGATGTATTGGAACGACAAGCTCTCATTCAAAAGAACCAGTTCACCAATTTCGATTGGTATCATCCACTGGAAGACGTCTGGCGGCCTACGGCGCGGCGGCCAAGGGCAACACGCTCTTGAACTATTTTGGCATTGGACGCGAAATACTGGATTTTGTGGTAGATCGCAGCACGCACAAGCAAGGGCGCTACATGCCGGGCGTGCCTCTGCCGATCTATCCGCCAGAAAAGCTGTTGGAAATGATGCCCGACGATGCGCTATTATTGACCTGGAGCTTTGCCGCCGAAATTCTGGAACAGCAAGCAGAATATCGGCGGCGAGGCGGGAAGTTCGTCGTTCCTGTGCCGCGGGTGGAAGTGGTATGATTACATGGGAGGATCATGAAGGCTCTTAAAGAACTGGTTGATCAGTTACCACCTGATCTTCAGCGGGAGGTCAGGGATCTTGTGGAGTTTCTGCTAGAGCGGCGGGGTAAGCATAGGCAAAAACGGGGAACCCCGCGGTTCGACTGGGCCGGGGCTCTGAAGGAGCTGCGAGAGCAATACACGTCCGTAGAGCTTCAGCACAAGATTGCGGAGTGGAGAATCGGAGAGCGATGAGGCTCCTTCTCGACACCACCATCTTCCTTGAAGTGATCCTGGAACAAGAGAAGGCTCAGCTCGTTCAGGATCTGCTCTCGGGGACTGAGGAGCATGAGTTCTTCCTCTCGGACTATGCGCTCCATTCGATAGGACTCCTTTTGTTTCGGCGCAAACAACACGACACGTTCCGTCGGTTCTTAGCCGATATGATTCTCAACGCGGTTGTTGAACTCATCTCCCTGTCCGGCCAAGAGATGGAAAGCGTCGTCGAGGTAGCCGAGCGCTTCAATCTCGACTTTGATGATGCCTATCAATACGTAATCGCAGAGCACTATGGACTAAAGATCGTGAGCTTTGACCGCGACTTTGACCGGACGGCCAAGGGCCGCGTAACGCCCGACCAACTAGGGAGCTAAACGTTATGCGTTTCATTATCCCTGTGCCACAGGTGGAAATGGTATGATAACACAGAAGGTTTAGCATGTTGGATATATCTAAGCAACTATCTCGCCGGTTGGAGGCGACACTTCGGCTTGCGCCTTTTCGTGACCGCGGAGACGGCATGAAAATCCGCTATACTCGTCATGCGAAGCAGAAGTTTGAGGTGCTGAAACGCCACGAATTCGAAGTGAAGCGATCACAGGTGGAGAAAACCCTTCGCGCGCCGGAAGCGGTTTCCCCGCAGGAATCTGGAAGGTTTATCGCTCAAAAGGTCATCAGCGAGCGTCACGTACTTCGAGTCGTTTACCGGGAAGAAGGAGAGACAAAGGTTGTGATCACTTTCTATCCGGCAAGGAGGGAGCGCTATGCAGATCGTGTATGACCGTGAAGAGGATATCCTGACGATCGAGGTTCTACCCGATGAGCCGATCGATCACGCCGAGTATTTAGGCAGTTTTATCGCTCACTTCAGCCCCAAGGATCGACTGGTCTTACTGGAGGTCCTCGATGCCAGTGCGTTTATCGGGACCGTCGTGCAAGCTAGCCTGAAGGGACAGGCCGAACTACTACCGGGCTCAACAGGGTCAGGCAAGTCCCCGGCATACAAATGATCGCAATTCACATTGAAAAACTAGCGGAAGAAATGTATCTGGCCACGTCTGATGAGGTGCAAGGTTTGGTGGCACAGGGGCGTACCATCTGGGAGACACTGGAAATCGCACGTGTGATGTCAGCCAGATCGAAGGCCTGATCACCCCGCGCACGGTGGGGCTGATTCCGGTGCACCTCTTTGGGCTGTGCGCCGAGATGAATCCCCTGCTGGAGCTCGCCCATCAACACGATCTTTGGATTGTGGAAGACGCCGCCTGCGCACTGGGCGCTCGCTATGGGGGCCAGCACGCCGGGACCTTTGGCGACGCCGGCTGCTTCAGCTTTCACCCACGCAAGTCCATCACCACCGGTGAGGGTGGCATGATCACTACGGCAAAAGACGAGTTGGACCGGTTGGCCCGCTCGCTGCGCGATCACGGCGCGTCTCGCTCGGACCTGGCCCGGCACGAGAGCAAAGCAGGCTTCCTGCTGGCCGAGTACAACCACCTGGGCTACAATCATCGCCTGACCGACATCCAAGGAGCCCTAGGCTCGGCCCAGATGGACCGAGCAGGCTGGATATTGTCGCGCCGTGCGGAGCTGGCACGACGTTACGATGAATTATTGGCCGATCTGCCCTGGCTGGTGAGGCCGGTCGTGCCCCAAGGGTACATTCACGGCTATCAGTCTTATGTCTGCCTCTTCCGCCCGGAGGAACCCACGCTGGACAACGTGGAGCGTCTGCACAGCCGGCGCAACGAATTGATGGCCCGTTTGGAAGCAAGAGGCATCGCCACCCGCCAAGGCACGCATGCGCCGGTGATCCAAGGCTACTATGCGCACAAGTACAACCTGAGGACGGAGCAATTCCCCAACGCCTATCTGGCCGACCGCCTGAGCTTGTCTCTGCCGCTCTACGTGCAGATGACCGTGGAGGAACAGGATCGGGTGGTGGCCGAGTTGAAGCAGGCTTTCTAAGAGCATGTTTGAAAAGAGAGATTCGCAAAGCAAAGGAACATGAGGAGAGGTTTGGAATGTGTTTTGATCCTCAACGTCACCGCCGACGCTCACTACGTCTGAAGGGCTACGATTATGCCCAGGCTGGGTTGTATTTTGTGACGATTTGCGCGCACGAGCGGGAATGTCTGTTCGGGGAAATCGCGGATGGGGAGATGGTGTTGAATGAATATGGACAAATCGTGCGTGAGGAGTGGTTGAGGTCGTTTGATTTGCGCGCGGAGGTTGAAAGGGACGAATTCGTGGTCATGCCCAATCATTTTCATGGGATTATGGTGTTACATGATGGTAGGGGCACGGCGCGCCGTGCCCCTACGGTGGAACGATTCGGCCATCCGGTCTCCGGTTCGTTACCGACCGTGATGCGGGCGTTTAAATCCGCCGTAACCAGACGGATAAATAGAATCCGCACAACCCCAGGAACTCCCGTCTGGCAACGCAATTATTATGAACACATCATCCGCAACGATGATAAATTGCAGCGTATCCGTGAGTATATCACGAACAATCCGGCATACTGGACCATGGATATTGAAAATCCTAACCATGATGGCAGACACGATGAGGTTGCCCCAAAAGACTTTTTAGACACTCTCTAAAGGCGTTGGGTTGTGAAGGGCCATTCCCAGGTGGAAAGCACCAATGGAGGTCATCGCTCACCGTTTGGTTATCATCCAGCGTTTCGGATAAAATTGTAGCAGCGCTCGGAGGTGTCAGAATATGCCCACGAAGACCGAGGAGATCATCAAAGAGGTTTCCCAAGAGCTCCAAGTGACCCAGGATCAGGTTTTGCAACAGAGCCTCAAGGCGTTTCTCGAACACCGACTACACACTGTGGAGGCTGAGGTGTTTGAGATCAGGGGAAAATACAACATCTCTTCCGTTGAAGCAATGGAGTCCCGCTACCGAGAAGGTTCGTTGGAAGAAGCGGGGAGTTGGCGGGATCTTCAGCGGTTGGATCACTTGGAATATCAACGAGACCGTCTTCGTGAGCTCCTGCGCAAGTTGAGATGAACCGGATTGACGTCCAGCGCCTCCAGGAGATTGCCACAGTTGAGTTTCCCGACATTGTGATGGATACGATCCCGGGTCTCAATGAACTACGCATCATTTGCCGAATGATGCAGAAATTGCCCTGCGGCAAGTGCTGACCTTTGCCCGAGGTAAACTGAGCCAGGAGGGGGCAGAGCCCAACTTGGGAAACCCAGGGTCACTTTTGACATGAAAGAGAGCCTGAAGAGCTATGTGCGGCATCAACGCCCCTCCCTTGCCCCTCATGCGAGATGCGAGTAAGATTATTGTTGAGCAGGTTGGAGGAGGTAAGGGGGTCGAGGTGACGACTGTTGACTAAGCTATGATTCTATCAAACAAGACCGTACTGATCACCGGAGGCACCGGCTCGTTCGGCAAGAAGTTCGTCGAGATCGCCTTGAAGGAGTATTCGCCCAAGGTCATCCGAGTCTACTCGCGTGATGAGCTGAAGCAGCTCGAGATGAACCGCCAGTTCCATGAGGACGAGCGGCTGCGCTTCTTCATCGGCGATGTGCGCGACGCCAACCGCCTCTCACGGGCCATGAGCGGCGTTGATGTCGTCATCCATGCAGCGGCGCTCAAGCAGGTGCCCGCCTGTGAGTACAACCCCATTGAAGCGGTCAAGACGAACATCAACGGAGCGATTAACGTCATTGACGCAGCCATTGACAATGGTGTGGAAAGGGTCGTTGCGCTTAGCACCGATAAGGCGGTCCACCCGGTCAATCTCTACGGAGCAACCAAGTTGGTGGCCGAAAAGCTGTTCGTGCAAGGGAACGCTTATGCAGGTGAGCAGCCGACCCAATTCAGTTGCGTGCGCTACGGCAACGTGGTCGGCAGTCGAGGCAGCGTCATTCCGCTCTTTCGCGCCCAGCGAGATGACGGAGTAATCACCTTGACCGACAAACGCATGACCCGCTTCTGGATCACCCTGGAGCAGGGGGTGCATTTTGTGATCACCTGCCTGGAACGTATGAAAGGCGGCGAGGTCTTTGTGCCCAAGATTCCCAGCATGAAGCTCACCCACTTGGCCGAGACCATCGCGCCGGAGGCCCAGCAACAATTCATCGGCATCCGGCCAGGCGAAAAGCTCCATGAGGTTTTGCTGACAGCGGAAGAGGCCCGCCATGCCAAGGAATTCGACGATTATTATCTCATTGAGCCTGAGCATTCGTTCTGGTCCAGAGACTCCTACCCAGATGGACAGCGGCTGTCCGATGGCTTCCAGTATGCCAGCGATCAGAACGATCACTGGTTGTCTGTGGAAGAACTGCGGCAGATGGTCGAGGAAGGGTGATGATGTAAATGAGAGGAGGTAGATCATGATGGACAGAAAAGAGACGCTTATTCTCGAGATGGAGGGCCTGCCTCCAGCCTTTCTCCAGGAGATCCTCGATTTCGTCCAATTCCTGAAGGTCAAGGCAGCCCAAGAGCACCTGGAAACGGTTCTTCTCAGCGAGTCCGCCTTACGCAAGGATTGGTTAAGGCCAGAGGAAGACGAAGCATGGCAAAGTTTGTGAAAGGGGATGTGGTTGTGGTTCCGTTTCCCTTCTCAGATCTTTCTCAAGCCAAGCGGCGACCTGCTTTGGTTCTGGCTGAATTGGAAGGAGATGATCGAATTCTTTGCCAGATCACCAGTCGGTCGCTTCGGGACCAATACGCCATCCAGCTCGGTGATGAGGACTTTGCAGAGGGCAGTTTGAGGCGGAAGAGCAATATTCGTCCGAATCGCATTTTCACTGCCGATACAAACATCATCCTGTATCAGGTAGGCCACATGAAAGCGGATAAGCTCGATGAAGTCATCGAGAAAGTTATAGAGGTATTGGAGCAATAAACGCAGGAGGCAACATCCTTCGATGGAAGATCGAAATGGGAAGTTGGCCGTCCAGGGAGGTACGCCTGTACGCAAAACGATGCTCCCCTACGGGCACCAATGGCTCGATGAGAGTGACCTGCAGGCGGTGGCTGAGGCCCTGAAAGGTGATTGGATCACCCAGGGACCCACGATTGACGAATTTGAACAAAGAGTGGCCGACTATTGCGGCGCGCGCTACGCTGTGGCGGTCTCCAGTGGAACGGCTGCTCTCCATGCTGCCTGCGCTGTGGCCGGCATCTCCACCGGCGATGAGGCGATTACTACACCGCTGACCTTCGCCGCCACCGCCAACGCTGTCGTCTACTGCGGTGGCAAACCTGTCTTCGCTGACATCCGGCCCGATACCTTAAATATCGACCCAGCTGAAATCGAGAAACGCATTACGCCACAGACCAAAGCAATACTGCCGGTGGACTTCACCGGTCATCCGGCCGATCTGGATGCGATTCGAGATCTTGCCCAAACACATCATCTCCTCGTCATTGAAGACGCAGCCCATGCGCTGGGTGCAGAGTATAAGGGTCATAAAGTCGGTGGTCTGTCGGACATGACCATCCTCAGCTTCCACCCGGTCAAGCATATCACCACCGGTGAGGGTGGAATGATCCTGACTAACAGCGAGACGTTCTATGAGAAATTGAAGGTATTTCGGCACCATGGGATTGTCAAAGACCCAGACAAGCTCACAAGGGATGAAGGACCCTGGTATTATGAGATCCAAGAGCTGGGCTACAACTTGCGCATCACCGATTTTCAATGCGCGCTGGGTCTGAGTCAACTGAGTAAACTGGAGCACTTCGTAAAGCGACGCCGCGAGATCGCAGCGCAGTACACGGAAGCCTTCAGTCAGCTCCCTGAAATCATTACACCCGCCGAAGCCGACGAGGTCAAAGCCGTCTATCATATCTACGTGATCCAGTTGCGCACAGAGCTGTTGCGCGTGGGCCGTCGTGAGATCTTCGAGGCGCTGCGGGCCGAGAACATCGGGGTGAACGTGCATTATGTGCCCGTTCACTATCACCCCTTCTATCAACGAAAGTTCGGCTATCAGCGGGGAGACTACCCCCACACAGAGCGTTATTACCAGCGGGCGATCACGCTGCCGATCTTCCCCGGGATGGTCGAGGAGGACATTGATACAGTGATCACTGCAGTTAACAAGGTTATTCATCACTACAGGTTGAGCTATGATTAGTTGGAAAGGGAGCTATTTAACTGGAGAGTCTAATACGGCCATGGCACCAGGAGGTCTGTCAAGTTTGTCTCATTGTGATATATCTCTTTTGAATGAACGTTTCGCACATTCGTCACCGGAGGAGATCTTAAGATGGGCCTGGGAGACCTGCAAACCTGAAGTGGCAGCGAGTTCATCGTTTCAAACCCAGAGTGTCCCTTTGCTACATATGATTTCGAGGGTGTGCCCTCAGATGCCTGTCATATTCCTAGACACAGGGTTCCATTTCTCTGAGACTTTGACGTTTCGTGACGCGCTGAAAGATCTTTATGGCTTGAACGTGGTAATAGCACGTCCAGCCATTGATAAAGCCCAACTGTTCAAAAAGCATGGCGAGGGGCTCTATCGCCAAGATCCGAACCTATGCTGTTACATCCATAAAGTCGAACCTATGCAGCGAGCTGTCTCAGGACTATGGGCTTGGATCAGCGGCATCCGACGCGATCAGACTGCCCATAGAAAACAGCTGCGCGTCCTTGAGAGACAACCAACCGGCTTGCTTAAGATCCATCCGCTGCTTAACCGGACTAAAAAGGAGCTATGGGAATACATTGAAGAGCACAAGTTGCCTGCTCATCCATTATTCTCCAAAGGCTATCTCAGTGTCGGCTGTGCGCCCTGCACCCGGCCGGTGTTTACGGGCGAGGATGAACGGGCTGGTCGCTGGGCAGGCACGGAGAAGACTGAGTGTGGACTGCATACAGATTTGATGAAGAGTGAGGAGGAGCAAAGTGCCAAATCAACGGAATGAAGGCGAGGCCATCCTGGTTACGGGAGGGGTGGGGTATATCGGTTCCCAGTTGATTCGAGATCTGGCAGAGGATTCACGTTTTTCCCGTTGCACCATTCGACTCTACGACAACCTGCAGCGACACCACTTCTGCGGCTTGATGGACCTGCCAGCTGAGGGACACTATGAGTTTGTCGAGGGAGATATCCTTGATCGCCTCAATTTAGAGCGAGCCATGCAGCGGGTCAGCACTGTGGTTCATCTCGCCGCGATTGTCACCACACCGCTAAGTTTTGATCATCCCGAATGGACGGAACAAGTCAATCATTGGGGCACCGCGGCCGTAGTGGACTGTGCCTTAAACTCAGGGGTATCTCGGTTACTATTCGTTAGTTCGGCCAGCGTATACGGACCCGGTGGGCCCTTTCGGGAGGCCGACACCTGCCATCCAATTGGCCCTTACGCCATCTCAAAGCACAAGGGGGAGAAAGAGGTCCTCCAAGCAAAGGAACGGGGGCTGTGTCCCACTATCGTGCGATTAGGTACCGTTTTTGGTGACGCTCTTGCGATGCGGTTTGACGCCGTGGCAAATCACCTCGCGTATTTGGTCGGCGTTGGGCAACCAATGGTCGTCCATGGCAGTGGTGAACAGATTCGCCCCTTAATCCATGTGCGCGATGCCTCGGCGGTCCTGCGGCTCTGCCTGGACGATCCGAATGGTGAGGGGGAGATTATCAACGCTGTCACGATGAACCCCTCAGTCAATGAGATCGCCCACGCTCTGCAAAAGATAATGCCCCAGGCATCTCTACGCTATACGGACCAGCACATTCTGACGGAGATCAGCTTTGAAGTAGATTCTACGAAACTAATGCGCATGGGATTTCAGCCTCGATACAGTCTCGAGCAAGGCCTGAAGGGGATGTTGGCTCGCTGGCAAGGCTTTCGGCCAGCATTCAGCGATGCGGTAGCTCCCTTGGACACATCGGCAGACCTGCCGTGAACGATCCTGAGTTGCATTTGAAGGGTGTCAAGCGTAAGACTCTGGCCAGGACTGCTCTAGGGAAAGAATAGGAGGACGGACATGAGAGACCGAATCCAGATTTGCAACAGAACCCTTGGTGAAGATCAACCGCTGTTCATCACCGCTGAGGTTGGGGTGACCTGCAACTATGATCTGAAAATCTCCAAGGAGCTAATTGACATCGTCCACGAAAGCGGAGCGGACGCGGCCAAGTTCATCTTCTGGTTCCCAGAAGAGATCATGAGCAATAAAACGATCTCCTTTACCTATCAAACCATGTCGGGCGAACAATCCGAGAATATGTACGAGATGCTGCAAGGACTCCGTTTTACGCTGGATGAATGGCGTGAACTTAAAGTCTACGCCGATAGCCGAGACGTGATCCTCTTCGCAACAGTCAACTCACCAAGTGGGATTGAGTACGCTGAGGCCATCGGTTTGGAGGCGTATAAACTGAGTTCTTGGGACTATAACTACCATCCGTTGTGGCGCAAGATTGCCGGGCTGGGGAAGCCTATGCTCATCGACACGGGCCCGGTTAACACGCTTGAGGTGGCAAAGGTGATGCAATTGATGAAGGATGCCGGGAACAACCAGAGCGTTCTGGTTCACTGCTTCCATACCAGTAACCACGTTGAGATGAATATGCGAGCTATCCCCTACATGCGCAGGACATTTGACACGTTAGTTGGTTATTCTTCAAAAGACCGAGATTCCGAGACAGATATCATGGCGGTCACACTGGGCGCTGTCTACCTGGAAAAGCGATTGACCCTAAGCCGTGACCTGCCGGGACACCATCATATTCTATCCAAGGAGCCCAAGGAGTTTGAGAAATACGTCAAATTGATGCGTAGCGTTCAGTCGGCTTTAGGGGCTGAAAACCTGAAGCCTAGCGAGACTGATCTTGAGGAACGGAAGAAATGGTTCCGTCAGATTGTAGCCAACAGAGATATCT
>ENA-ORDP01002097-ORDP01002097.1-marine-sediment-metagenome-genome-assembly--contig:-NODE-2097-length-10045-cov-4.259960_pt1 | contig 10045 bp, 11 predicted proteins | sample MGYA00248627_ERZ508539 | MGnify/ENA primary metagenome ERZ508539 (study PRJEB26208, sample SAMN05571518) | marine sediment metagenome | biome: deep sea; feature: Hydrothermal vent; material... | reverse complement strand
GCGTTTGTATATTACACCTTTAAAAGGCGCTATTACCGCCATAATTTGTAAACCATTTTTAAGCCATTGTTATGAGTCAGATAAAACCGCTTTAAAACCGATGGCGCCGAGTGCGCCAATCATCTGGTCCGCGCCTGTGACAGATTCGTCAAAAACTACTCTCGCAAACGCTTTTTCAAGGCTTATGCGGATTTTCCGCGCGCCGTTGATCGCTGACAACGCTTCGGATACTTCTTTGGCGCAATGTCCGCACTCCATTCCTTCTATTCGAATGATTATCTCGGTCATGATCGGTATTCGCAAAATCCGGGTTGTTACGGACTTACCACGCTTGACAAGTCTTTTAACTCCCCAAGAAGCGCCAGCGCCCTGGTCGCGCTTTTCTCAGAATCGAACGCTCCCAGAAAGATTGACGCTTTGCCATTTAACCCCTCCTTGACGTTGTAGGTCGAAAAACCCTTTCGCAAATACTCCTCAATTTTCGCTTCCACCTTTTCGGAACTGACAATATCGCCGATCCGAATAGCGTAAGGAAGCTTAAGGGTGCGCGCATAACGGGAAAGCCCGTTTTTCTTAAAGGTATTGGAAAACATATTCGCCTCGGATACGGACGCGAACCGGTCAACAGCGACTCTGTACCAGCTACCTTTTCCAGGGACGAAACTCAATACCTCAAAGGCGTTATAGCCTTTTTGGCGCAATAGCTCAACAAGCTTTTGGGCCGGCTCTTGTTTCTTGAAGGACGCTATATGCAAAATAAAGGGATGACGCGCCTTCTTTCCATCCGAAACCAGCGAAGGCTCGCCGCCTCCTGTCTCTTTCACAATCCGATACCGCCCATTTTCAACGGCGAAGTAAAGCTTGCCCGGAATCCTCGCCATGTTTTTGTCAGAACCTTTCAGGGCCGGTAAAACAACTTCGATCACGCCGTCGTTTTCAATCATTTTAACATCGTCGAGTTTCACGTCGATTTTACTTTCGCCGAAACCTTGTTTATATTTGACGTCCCTCAAATCCCGCTTGGTTACCTCGCCGTTTTCATAATTATCAGAGTAATATTTCATGTGAGCGGCCATATCCCCTTTTTCGAAACTTTCCCTCCACCCGGTTAACGCCGAGAGTATTTCGCTTTTAAACGGCAGTTTCACCGCAGGCGCCTTAATGCCGATCAGCGGCTTGCTTGTTTCCACCGCTTTAGCTAAATCGGCCACCGCCCGGCTCTGCCACAAGGGCCACTGATCCTCTATGATTTTTTTGGCCTCTGCCCTGGATATATTTAAAGCCGTCTCGTTAACGTGGGAAAAATCGAGCTGTCTGCCGCTGTAGAGCCCGTGAATATTTCCTTTTATGAAATGCCTCGAATTGTCGCGCCACAAAGCCACAACAACACGATCATAATCTCTACTCGACACCCCAAGCTTTCTTACGATTTTATAAAGAGTGTCGCCTTTTTTCACCTCGTAAACATTAGCCCCCGGATCAGCGGATACCCCCACAACCTGCCCTTGCATTATCGGAGGACGCTTCGCAGATGGCTCGATTATAGATTTCTTCGGCTCCGGTACGGCTCCGGTTTCCGGCCGTATCCGGCTTTCCTCAAGCTGTGCCTCTTGTTCTTGCTTTTTAATCTTCTCAATCATCGCAACCTCGTCTGCCTCGGCCTGTTCCGGCTCAAGCTTGCGAGTAGCCGGTTTTAAAGGGGAGATTTTCACCGGCCTGACCTTATTACCGGTGGCGGCGGGAGCCGGTTTGGATATGCCTTCAGACTCTATCCGGTCTTCCTCAAGCTGTGCCTCTTGTTCTTGCTTTTTAATCTTCTCGATCATCGCCATTTCGTCCGTCTCGTCCGGCTCTGGCTCTTTTATTTTCTCCCCAGGCCTTAATTTCCTAAGCTCCCTGGCGATTTTTTCCATTTCAGAGCGCTCTTCAGATGTGACCGGCAGGTCGAGGTTGAGATTTTTCTGAAAATCGAGGGCCAGAAAGTAGTTCTTGAGGATTGTTCCTCCCCCCAGGCTGGCTTTTACCACAAGGTTGAATGAAGGCAAAAGCAGAGGTTTTACGCTTGTGATATATAAGACGCTCTGGTCTTTTGCGACCGGATGCGGCGCCACTTCTAGGATAAGACTATCAAGAAAAGAGGGACGAGGCGCTCCTATCTTTTTATAATCGGCCGCATCGCCAAGGCTTACCTTCAGTCCTGGCTTGCCGTCAACGCGCACCGGAATCTCCACCTTAAATTCCTTGTCGGGCGCGCCGGTGACACGAATCTGCCCCAACGAGAAGGCCACTGCCTCTTTTACGGCAAAAAGCGGCGCCGTTAAGAAAAAAATCGCTCCAACGCCGCATAAAGCTCCGGCATATTTACGCAAAGTGAATTTCACGGCTTGAATTTATTTACCCAAAGCTTAATTGAGGGACAGCGCCAGTTATGAAATAATTCCAGCCCATTTTATCCGCGTGTGGCGTATTTTTCAATCTAATACGGGATTTAAAAAATTACGCCACAAAGACCAGGCTAAACGTCCCCTTCGAGCATCTCCTGAAGTTCGCGCAGGTCTTTTCGCATGCCCGCTATAATGTCCTCTTCGGGCCTTACGCCTTTTTTCTTTTTGAGATACTGCTTCGCTCCTGCGATGGAAAAACGCTCTTCGTGTAGCAGGCGTTTTATCTCAAGGGCGATATCGATATCCTTGCGTGTGTATGTTCGCTGGCCGCTCCTGTTTTTTTTCGGGGACAGCGTGGAAAACTCCGACTCCCAGTAACGCAACACATGCGCTTTTACCCCCACGATCTTCGCGACATCGCGGATTTTATAAAACATTTTCTCCGGTATTTTCACACCGGGCAGTCCCATCATCTCGCCGGTTTTTTCTTTATCCATGATCGTCTCAGTCGCTCTCTACAATACAGTCGATTCCACGCTTCGTGTAGGCCGTCCGCTTTTTAACCGCGCCACGTTTGTTTTCAAACGCTCCTTCATATACTTTGTAAACATTTCGGGCCTCTTTTTTGGATGAAGTCCTGCACCCGCTCCCCGACGTTTTTATGATACCGCACTGTTTTTCCGCCACAGCCTGCGAGGCCAACGGCTCTGTAGAAAAAAAATAACTTTCGCCGGAGGTGAAAATAGAGCTTTTATACCCTCTCTTTTCAAGTTTTTCCATGGCCTGGCGCGCCTGGGCTCCGGTCGGCCACGGCCCGGCGGTTATCCTGTGCGTTGTCAAAGACGCCATACTATTTACAATATAAGCTTTTACCCCTTTTCCTTTAAGCCCTGCCAGTACCTGTTCACAACTTTTTTTCATAACGCAAAGGGCGAACCGAATATACCATACATCTGTCGATTCAGGTTCTCTTACCCTGGCCGCTTTTTCGGCGACAGGCCGGGAAATCAGAGCCGTCACAGCCCCGCTTGAGCTATCCCCTCCCCCGGTCTCGCCGGGCGCAGGCTCGCTCGAATCGGCGGCCGGCGCGGATGGCTCTTTTTCCATGGCGCCCGCCACTATTTTTTGAGAAGTCGAAGTATCGTCTTGTTTTTTTATAGCGGCGGATTTCGAGGTTTTCAAACTTTTCTCCTGAGCTGTCTCATCAGGCGCAGGCTCGCTCGAATCGGCGACAGGTAGGGATCGATCTTTTGATGTTTTACTATTGGAGCTATCTCGACTCAGAGCCATACCTTGATGGTTATTTCCGCCGGTGAAATCGATGATAACAGGCGGAGTGCGGCCTGGAGAGTAGGATACGCTTACGATTCCAAGAGCTGTCAGGCTCGCAAAACCAGCCGCGACAACTGCGATAAGGGCGAGTCCTAACCAGAGTTTGGAAAATTTCGAGCCGCCCTGACCTGGAACAGGGGTGTTCGGCAAAACCGCATTGCGGACGCTTTTTATTTCCTTAAGAAGATTGAGCCTTGGCATCGGGCGGCTGTTAGCCTATTTACTATCCTCTTTCGATTTTTTAGCCGCTTCCACTATCTTTGCGGATAATTGCGCCGGAACTTCCTCATAGGAGTGAAAATGCATAGTAAACTGCCCGCGCCCTCCGGTTATGGAGCGAAGGTCGGGAGCGTATGTCATGGTCTCGGCCATAGGCGCGATAGCTTTTATTTTCTGCCCTCCTCCGGCGGTGTCCACCCCCTGCACCCTGCCTCGCCTCTGGTTCAGGTCTCCCATTACATCGCCGACGCATTCTTCCGGGGCTTCTATCTCAATTTCGACCATCGGCTCAAGAAGAACAGGCTTAGCCGCCATAAAAGCCTCTCTAAACGCCATCCGTCCCGCGATTTTAAACGCCAGCTCCGATGAGTCCACATCGTGGAACTTCCCATCGACAAGTTTCACCTTACAGCTGGTGACCGGGTATCCGGCCAGCACCCCGTCACCCATCGCTTCGAGCACACCTTTTTCCACCCCAGGTATATATTGCCTGGGGATCGCCCCGCCCACTATGGCGTTTACAAATTCAAACTCTTTCGAGTCCGCCGTCGGCTCTAACTCTATGTGGCAATCGGCGAACTGTCCGTGGCCTCCGCTCTGCTTTTTATGTCTGCCGTGTCCCTTCGATTTGCCTCTGATGGTTTCCTGATATGCGATCTGTGGTGGTTTGATATCCACCTCCACGCCAAACTTTTCTTTAAGCTTGCTTATAACCACTTCGATATGAACCTGCCCCATTCCAGAGACGATGCGCTCTTTGGTCTGTTTATCGAGAACAACCCGTAACGTCGGGTCTTCTTCCATCTGGCGCGCCAGACCGGATGAAATCTTCTCTTCATCACCTTTTGATTTTGGAGCGATCGCAAAAGAGATCACCGGCTGGGGCATCTCTACGCCGTCGAAAACAAGTTTTGTCTTTCCAGCACACAAAGTGTCGCCCGTTACCGTCGATTTGAGCTTGGCCACGGCCATGATATCGCCGAACACTCCTTTGGAAATGGGAGTCTGTTTTTTCCCGTGAAGCGCAAGCAACGATCCGAGATGCTCTTTTTCATCTTTTGTGGCGTTATAGGCGTTGCTGTCAGAATCAAACGAGCCGGAAAAGACGCGAAGAAGGCTAAGCTTTCCGGCGAAAGGATCGGCTATCGTTTTAAAAATCAGGGCAACCCCTGGGCCGTTTGGATCCGGTTTTACTTCGACGCTTTTTCCTTTATCGTCCCTGGCGGGCCGAGGCGCCACTTCAAGCGGAGAAGGTAAAAAATTGACAATCAGGTCGAGGGTTTTTCGGACGACGATATTGAGAGCCGCCGATCCGCAAAGCACAGGAACAACCTCTCCCGCGCAGATCGCCCGCCGTAATCCTGCATGGAGGTCTTGATCTTCGAGTTCTCCTGCTTCCATGAATTTGTCGAGAAGCTCCTCATCGGTTTCCGCGACAGACTCGATCATCTCCTGCCGCTCCTTTTTTGCGACTTCACGCATATCCTCCGGCACATCTTCGGTGGTGAACCGTCCTTCGCCCTCTTTTGCGTAAATGTAGGCTTTCATATACAGAAGATCCACAACGCCGCGAAAATCGCTCCCCTGGCCGATAGGCAAAGTGAATTTCAAGGTTTTATGTTTGAAAACGTCCTGTATCTCCTTAAACGAATTATCATAAGACGCCCGCTCGGAATCCATCTTGTTAATGAAAAGCACACGAGCGATTCCCGCTTCTTCCGCCCAGTTCCATACTTTTTCAGTCTGCGCTCGAACCCCGTCTTCGGCAGGAACAATAATGATAACTGAATCCATCACCCGTATGCTCGAAAGGGCGTCCGGGACGAAGTTCTGGTCTCCGGGAGTGTCTATGATATTTATCTTGTGGTTGTTCCATTCGCAAGATGCGATTGATGATGAAATCGAAATGGCGCGCTTGATCTCCTCTGGATCGTGATCCATCACGGTTGTTCCATCGATTACCGATCCGAGGCGGTTTATGGCTTTTGAATCGTAAAGCATCGCTTCGGCCAGAGACGTTTTACCGGCGCCGCTGTGAGCGGCCAGCCCGACGTTGCGTATTTTATCAGGCGCGTATGTTTTCATAAGTCCCCCATCTGGAATACCGCAAACCAAGCGGGCCGAAAAACCTACACCCCACGACAGATGGCCCGGCTACAACTTACCTAATCAGGTTCTAATGTTCGCACAGTCCGGTTTTCTTTTCAATAAGCCATGACCAGAGGCGTAGCTATAACCTGTTATTTTATTTTAGTTTGAGCGCTGTTTAACCGATATTATTGGTAAGGAGTTTGCAAGACTAATTTTACAGCTGATTATTTTGCGGTCAGGAGACCACCATAAAGGGGCTCGGAACTTGGCCGCTAAAGTTGACGACCCGTAATAAATTGTTATAATGTTAGTTAGATATAAGAGCTAACGCTGGCGAAAAGAGACGCAAAATGGTTCAAGCTATCGGCATGCAGCAGGTTTTGCAACTTTCTAGCACGGTTGAGAAAGCCCAGATGGCCCAGCAGTCGCAGGCTTCTGAGCTGGCCAAAGGGTTCGACAAGGAGATGCAGAAAATTGTCGAGCGCCAGAGCGATCAGACTCAAGAGATAAAAGAGACCGAGGACGCCAAAATCCGTGATGAGGATCAGCGCAAGCGGAAGCATTACGCCCGCAAGCTCCCGCAAGGACATCCAGAAGAAGACGAAGAGGAGGAGGGGGCCGCGCCGCCGTCCGAATCGGATCAAGGCGGTCTTATTAATGTCGTGGTCTGATATATAAGGCCCGGCGGATTAAACGATTTAACTTTCTTGCGCCACTTGCGCCAATTGGCTTGTCATATGTTTTCGAGCTTATCGAAAATCCTGCCTGAAGAAAAAACGGAATAATAAACCGATATGGATAGCTGGACGCTGTTTCAACTGGCCATTGACATAGTTTTGTTCGCAATTGTCATTGTTTATATTCTCAAGGATAATTCGCCGTCTATAGCCGCGCAAAACCCGGAGGATACAATAAACAGCAAAGACCGGGCCGATGTGGAGCAGTTGGAATCGCTTATGGACGAGCTGGCCAAGCTTGTTATGAGGGCTGAAAAGGCGGCGCAAAGAATTGAGAACGGGTTAAAGCAGGAAACCGGAACGTTTAAATCATCAGCGCCGCTCAATAAACAAACCGGGGAAAAACCTGGACACGACGCCTATGAAAACGCGGCCAAGCTGATTAAAAAGGGGTTTAGCGATGGTGAGATCGGAAAAAGGGTTGGACTGCCCGCTCACGAGATAAGCCTGATTAGAAATATGTCCACCTAGCCATGTGGACCGGAAAAGCTCCTCCCCCCAACATATTCAAGGCGGCTATCGAACTGCTTGGATCGCCCCGGAGCGAGGCCCTGTTTAAAAAAAACGAAATTGTGGAAGGGAGGGTGGTAAAAATCCTTTCGGGTAACCAGGCGCTGGTTCGTCTGTCTGGTGTAGAGCTTGTGGCTGTGACCGACACGAAACTTCTCGAAGGCCAGAAGATTCTCGGCAGAATAGACAATGTCGATCCGCGCATCACGTTAAGCCTGCTAAAAGGCGAGTCGGCCAGCGCCCTGAAAACCAACGCCCTGATGCGTCTTCTTTTACCAGTAAAAGCGCCTATGGGCGAGGCTCTTTCTAGAGTCGTCGCCACTGCCGGGGCCGGGGGCCTTCCACCAAAAGTCGGGCGGATAATGGAGTCTTTGAGCCGCGATCTGGGCCAGGTGATGGCGGTGGATCTGGAAAATATAAAACCGGAGAAGATCAGGCAGACCATAAAACAGTCGGGCCTGTTCCTTGAAGCGGCTTTAAAACAGGCCGCGCTGGGAAAAACGCCGCGTTCGGCTCTGCGCGCTGAAATTCAAACGGATGTAAAAGCTATTATCGGCAAAGCCCTTGCCAGTGTGGAGGAAGAAATCGCAAGCTTGCTAAAGCAGATCGACAAAATGGCGGAGACAAAGGGCGAAAAAGATATTTCGGCCACGCTCCGGCGGGCCAACCTGCCGCCCTCGAAACCGGAGCAGGTTTATATCCCGAAACTTGCGACCGTCTCCGAGCCGGTTGTTGTGAGGAAGGCAGACTCCCAAGCGGCTCAAAAACCGCCGCCCGGCGCAGTCATGACACAGCTTGTAAAAAAGGCGAGCGATACAGCCAAGCAGTTACGTGATGTATATAACAATATCGAGCTAAACCAGCTTTTGAACGCATCGACCAGAGATAAAGAGAGTGGAGCGGCCCCGCCTCAAACCCTGTATCAGATTCCTTTTTTTGGAGGGCTCAACCTCCAGACCGCCCGTGTTTACATTCATCCCGGCAAGGATGGAGAAAACCGGGCGAATGAAAAAAAAGAGGGTGAAAGCAGGCTGGTGTTCATGCTGGAGATGAGCAGTCTCGGCCCGGTGCGCGTGGATGTTAGCGTACAACCAAAAGCTTCGGCTGGCGCCATGAGCGCAACAGGAGCGATATACGCGCTTAACGATTCCGTGGCCAGGTTTATAAAAGATAATTTACCCGATCTTTTAAAACCGCTTGAGGCGCTCGGATACAGCGCCAGGTTCGAAGTCTCGTCCGCCGACGAGGCGTATGTTACAGAGGAGCTGGAAAACTACACACCGATAACATCCAGGGGCATCGTGGACGTCAAGGCCTGAAAATGAAGCGGAAAAAAAGAACGGCTCCGAAAAAAAAAGCTGTCGCCATAAAATATAAAGCCGGAGCGCAAACCGTCCCAACCGTCGCGGCTAAAGGGGCGGGGCTTATCGCCGAGAAAATAATCAAGATCGCTAAAGACAATGGCATCCCCATCAAAGAAGACGCCGATCTGGTGGAGACGTTGAGCCAGCTCGACCTGGATCAGGAAATACCGCCGGAGCTTTACACCGTTATCGCCGAAGTGCTCGCCTGGGTATACCGGGTAAACGGGCGGTACGGCGCGCCCCACCTTCAAGATGAAAAACTTCCAGGTTGACCCGCCCCTTTAGCGCCGTTAGAATCCAGGTCTGGTTTAACAAAGGGGGTCATATAGTGATCGATAATCCAAGCGAACAAGAAAGCGAGTATTTCGCCCGTCAGCAATTCGAGCGGATGAAGAAGCTCGATGAGGAGAAGCAGAAGGCTCTTGCTGAAAAAGAAAAAGAGGAATTGCAAAAGCTTCATTTCATGCGTTGTCCCAAATGCGGAATGAGCCTGATCGAGATAGACTATAAGCATTTAAAAATAGACAGATGCTCTCATTGCGATGGGATCTGGCTCGATGCGGGGGAGCTTGAAGAGATTGTGAACGACGATGAGGGACGTTTCACAGCTTTTTTACGGCTTTTTAAAGACAGTTAAGCGCCAGCCAGCGTCAATCCGAAAGCGGGAGGTCATGGCTCATCTAATAAAACAAATGAGCCTCAACTGTGAAGACTTTTGGTAACTAGCACAGTTATGCGGCCTCAGGAGAACCCCTGGCCCAGCGATGTCACCATAGCCTGGCTGATGATTTCGAGCTGGTCTTTCGTCGGGTTTATAAATTCGATGCCGATTTCGATATCTCCTGCATCGGTTTTTCGCAGATGAACCACATTCCCTTCCATCTCGATTATTTCTTCTTGAAATCCTAGCCTTAAATTTACTTTCAACTGAAACGGCATGTTTTTGGACACCTCAAGGAGCATCCCTCCTTCGGAGATGTTCAGGGTGCGCCCCAGACTAAGCATAGCGCCCTCTCCTTTTTCATCAAAAGATGACATCCCGGTAAAAAGAAGCTTGGTAACCCTTGGAAAATCACGCTTTACAGTTTTTTCACTCAACGCTCCCACCTCCTTTAAATTAACTTCTGTATATCGGTAATCTAGGAGTTTAAAGAAGAAAAAGCAAAAAATCTTTACTGCGGTCAAACGCCGCCTCTTTCAGACTGCGCCCGCACAGTGACGCCGCCTGCGAATCTTGCCGATATCGATACAAACCAGATTTTATACATTTCGCGTCTTCTCGTGGCCGCGCTTGTCGCAAGCTTCAGGCTTTTCTCTTTTGAAGCATCATCATAGACATCAACAATTATTTAGAGGGAACCTCTAATAATCCATTTCTGCTACAATCGGCTGTAAAAGGCGCCATGCT
>ENA-ORDP01002096-ORDP01002096.1-marine-sediment-metagenome-genome-assembly--contig:-NODE-2096-length-10045-cov-8.231231_pt1 | contig 10045 bp, 10 predicted proteins | sample MGYA00248627_ERZ508539 | MGnify/ENA primary metagenome ERZ508539 (study PRJEB26208, sample SAMN05571518) | marine sediment metagenome | biome: deep sea; feature: Hydrothermal vent; material... | reverse complement strand
CAGAGGAGCAGGAGTTGCACTGGAAACGCGCAAGGCATTATTGGGTCATGCTCATGGAGATATTACGACACATTACTCTGCTGCTGAATTACAGGAGTTAATAGCTGCATTGGAAAAGATCGTTGACAGGGGCATTGCTCAAACGCCGAATATGACAGTAGTTAAACGCTTTCAGGAAAAAATTGTCGGAAATTTGTCGGAAATGATATTTACGACAAACTATCCCCTGCCCTGCCGATGTGGCGATATTTAGTAGGAGAAATTAGCCTTTACTCTTTCTAGGATCATTTTTTCTCTGATAGTACGTTCTTCTTGGAACCGACCATTTTCCTTGTGAATTTTAACCGATCCGATTCTGTCGCTCATGAAATTTCGTGTCTGATCAATGATCTCTCTCTTGGTGTCAGCTATTTTTGATGCGCGCTCAGCACCTTCTTTTTTAAGCTTCCATTGATCCCCGTCTTTTGTAATGTGATAGTTATCCATTTTTTAATTTACCCTCATATAATCAATATACCTTGAGTGTTAACTCAAGAACTGTTCGTAAATCTGAAAATCTTATCTGGTATGACACGCAAGAGTACAATATGCATATCCATCGATATTTCTATCCTGCTAAAACTAATCTGTAACATAAACTTGCTCTTACAACATAATAAGCTAAATATAGATCGACACAATAAGCTAAAAGAGGTACAACATAATAAGCTATATATTGCGCGGCGGAATAAGCTAATATTACTCCGCTTAATTAGTGCTTCAATGGAGAATGTATGACATGGCGAGTCCATCAGAAAAGCTGGCTCAATCTCTGGGTATTCTGAAAACACTTCAGGATAAAGGCGTTGTTGCCATACGTGCACGTGATTTAACACGCACACATCGTGAGCGGTTGCTAAACAATGGTTTCCTGCAGGAAGTCATGAAAGGATGGTATATCTCATCGCGCCCAGATGAAGAATCTGGGGACAGTACAGCATGGTATACCTCATACTGGGATTTTTGTGCTTCTTATCTTCAAACGAGATTTGGCTTTAAATGGTGCCTATCACCTGAACAATCACTATCCCTGCATGCAGGAAACCAGACAGTACCTAAACAGCTATTTGTTCGTGCGCCTAAGGCAAGAAATCAGGTAACACCATTCCCATATGACACGTCACTATTTGAATCCCGTTCATCACTACCAGGCAAAGATAATGTTGTTGAATATAATGGGCTGCAGCTATTTACATTACCTTCCGCTCTAATCGCCTGCCCTTCTCGATTTTATACACAAAACCCAACGGATATAAGAACAGCACTTGCCATGATTCGTGATTCATCAGAAATACTTGAGCCGCTTTTGAATGGAGGTCATAGCACTATTGCCAGTCGGCTTGCTAGCGCATTTCGAAATATCGGGCGTAGTAAGATTGCTGACGAGATTTCTGACACGATGCGGTCAGCCGGGTATGACATAAGGGAACGAGAAAATGACCCCTTTAAAGATACTTCACCGATAGCCTTGCCCCTTCGCGAGCCTTCCCCCTACGTCAATCGTATTAGACTAATGTGGCATAGCATGCGGGAGCCAATTATAGAAAGCTTTCCTGAATCACCAGGGAAAGTTAAGAAAGTTACACATTATTTAAAAGAAGTAGAAGATGCTTACACTACAGATGCCTATCACTCATTATCCATTGAAGGGTATCGAGTTAGTCAGGAACTCATTGAGAGGGTAAAAAGCGGTAATTGGAACCCAGATGATGAAGGTTACAAAAAAACTCGCGATGCCTTGGCTACACGTGGATACTGGCAAGCATTTCAGGCAGTTAAAAAGAGCTTGCAAAAAACGTTGAAAGGTAAAAATTCAGGTACGGTAGCTGATGATGATCATCGTGACTGGTATCGAGAGTTGTTTTCACCCGGTGTTACTGCAGGCATAATCAAACCTGCCGACCTTGCAGGTTATCGTAATAGTAGAGTTTATTTACATCGCTCCATGCACACACCGCCAGCAGAAGATGCTGTTCGAGACTTGATGCCTGTGTTCTTCGAATTACTCGCAAAAGAAAAAAATTCAGCTGTCCGAGTAGTTCTAGGTCATTTCATATTTGTATATATTCATCCCTATATGGATGGTAATGGAAGGTTAGGTCGGTTTTTGATGAATGTCATGCTTGCTGGAGGAGGTTACCCATGGACTATAATTCCTGTAAGCCTACGTGATACTTATATGGATGCTCTAGAAGAAGCCAGTGTAAATCAAGATATTATTCCGTTCACTAATTTTTTGGCACAACTCGTCAATGACAGGATGGAAGGTAAAGAGATTCCATCTGCTTGAACAAGCTTGTCAGAAAAGCAACATCTGATTTAATGATTCTTGTAGTTCAATCCATTCTTTAGATTTAGCGGCATCGTCTAGCCATTGGTATACATAGCTGACAGGGTCATTGAACTCTTCTATTTCAGTATGATTAAAGAAATGAGACCTATATCCTGTGTCAGTAAATGGCAGGGGCGCTTTTTCTGGCTGTATACTTCTTACCTCTAGGTGAGCTAGCGGATAACCGTAAATTTCTGTATAAAACTTAAAGGTTTCTGGTTCATAGCATATCTCAATTGTTATGCCCCTCCATTCTGACTAGCATATTTTCATGCTTTCTAAATTTCTATGTCGTTACAGTTTCGTGCACTAGAGGAATACCATTTATATGATTTTTAATAATTTTTTCTATTTTCAAAGCGGGAGGGACGGATAAAATATGTTGTCCCCAAATATCCATAAACCGCTCAACCGTCTCTTTTGCTGTATTCAGAACCAGCTTTTCTGGCAACCTCGCCTTTCCTGCCATATAAGATAGTTGATCCCGTGATATATCTGTCATTGCCTTTGATCGTCCCAAGGTTAGTGCCATGTTGGTATCAGGTAAATAGGCAATCGTTGAAACAAAATCATAGCCTGGGGAAAGTGCGGCATTTTTCTTATCTGGATAAATCAGTGACCAATTTTTCAAGTGCATATCTGCATTTCCAATCAGAACATTGAATACCAAACGGCGAATAAATTCTGTAATAGCCTCTTCACCAGCTTCCACCCATAAAACTTCGGCAATATTTCGATAGCTAGCTCGTTCGTATTTTTTCTCGGGATAAACCCCAAAAACCTGAGCAAAATCCTCAATATGTACTAGGCTACCATCTTCTGTACGATCAAACCGTTTTACTGCTAGAGCATTGCCTTCCATCCTAGCCATATCTTTCGGAAGGCCTGCAATTTTCGTCAGCGGGATCAATCGCACCTCAGGTACTTCGATGCCGATGGCGCGAGCCAATTCCATCATGGCATATTCATTTTCAGGCACACCTTCAAACTTCATTAATGGAAGCTTTACAATCCATGAACCACCTACACCTTCTGCCGGAATAGTAAGTCCGCCTGTGGCCTCCATTACAGCAGAAAATTTAAGCTGTACACCGGCTAGGGAAAATCTCAGAACGGTGTCTTGGGAAAAGCTTGTCTCACCTTCTGCACCTTTTTCTCTCGGCCATATATCTCCATCAGCTGGAGTTATCGTAATAGCACCAGGTAAATCACGACCCAATACCCACAGGAGAAAAAATTCTCGTTTAGAATTAACCCCAGCCTTTTGGGCTAGATAATCTCGTAGAGTTCCTTCTGGTAAAAGATTAGAGAAGAATGGTGGCACTCTAGTGCGAGTTTGGCGTATATCGGTAATTAACTCACCCAGCATATCCTTAAATGAAAGACTTAAGGTCACTCTATTTGGATCATCAATATATTCCTGATCAAACACAAACAAAATTTGCTCCCCTGGCAGGAGTGATAATGTGCCGATGGGTTTACCGTATAGCTCGAGATTGAGGGCAGATACATTAACCATTCTCATCCTCGTCATTCATATTTTCGTCATCAAGTGAATATAGGGAACGTTGAGCTTCATTATTTTTCGATTGAAATTCCACATGCTTGATAAGATTTTTAACCGCAAGTGACAGATGCCTTGGAACAAGCATTACATCCATATCAAGGGCGCGGGCAATTTCCAGCAAGCTAGTAATTTGTAGATCAATATTGCCATTTTCTATTTTAGAAAGCCGTCCTTGAGGCACACCAATTTTGCTACCTAAAGCTCTCTGGCTTAGCTTTTTTTTCTGGCGGGCTACCTTCAAGGCGTCTATAAGAGGTAGAATCGAATTAATCATTTTGATACCTAATTAGTTATCGTTTACCTATATTGATACCTTATTAGATATATTTCCCCTTGGCAAGAGAAAATATCAATGTCGGATTTTTACCGGACTTTTCAGCACACACGCTATTTCTATCCCAGCAATTTCATATAGTATTAAGCAGGGTGAGAAATATGTTAGGCAAAATGATGTTAATTAATTATTTAAACTCCGTCCCCTATTCCCCGATTTTTTTTAAATCAGGCTTCGGTGTCTGTGTACGCAGATTGCAGTTACTTTTCCTTTGATATTAATTGTATTACAATGTCGTACACTTATCCCGAACTCATCTGGAAATATTATGGGCACACTAACAATCCGCATCGATGACGAACTTGAGAAAGATTTGGACCAACTCGCCAAAATCCAGCACCGCACAAAAAGTGATCTGGCGAGGGAAATGTTGCGCAAAGACATCGCCGTTGAACGGTTCCGCGAACTACGTCGCAAGGCGCTGCCACTCGCCGAAGCTGCGGGCTATGTAACTGACGAAGATATCTTTCGCGATATTTCGTGAAGGTATTTCTTGACACAAACGTCCTGGCCAGCGCTCTGACTACGCGAGGACTTTGTGCAGAGCTCTTTGAAGTTGTTTTACAATCCCACGAGCTACTCACATCGGACTCTGTCTTGCATGAACTTGAACGTATCCTCCCGGCAAAACTCGGTCAGTCAGAAGAGGTCACTAAAGGGTTCATAAACCTGCTGCATACACATTCCATTCTTGTTACCGCTGAACACCCTTTCCCTTCACTGCCAGATCCTGACGATGAACCCATAGTTGCTTCCGCTCTTGCTGGAAACGCTAGTGTTTTTGTGACTGGGGACAAGGCTCTTCTCCAACTGCAAAGCATCGAGCACCTGCCCATCATTTCTCCACGAAAATTCTGGGAGTTGTTAGCCGACCGGTAATAAAGTGCCAGAAATCAGGTTCAACTCCGTACTCTGGGACATAAGCCGGGCATAATCAACGAGTCAGAACTCCCGGATTAATAATGATTAATAACGCACTGGAAGTCGATGATATACGCTTTTCCGTGGCCTGGAATTAGAGTGATACTACGATATAATTATTCAATAAAATAACGAGTTACAGATGATATCAAGACACACGCACCGATCAGCTGAGTTGAAATGAGTAGCTTTGATTTAGGCCTGCTCCCCTCCGGACATCTCAACTGCTTCCCTTCCATCACAGACAATGCAGCAGATAAAAAAAATCACCTTACTGCAATAAATAAGGCATTTGCACGTAGCGTAGGTGACGGTTTGTTCACCCTTGCTGCGTTAAAAAATGGTAACAATCTCTCCCCATCATTGAAATACTGGAGAAATTTTACCTGCCAATATTTGAGTCAACGCTGCCTGCTGACACAGGAGGATCCACTTCACCCAGTTCCTGTCGAACCATTAACAAGTGCCGAAACTTTACCTATGCTCATGAGTGCACCACCAATGAGTGGTGCCGAGTATTTATCCGCAATGGTATTGCAGGAAATATACTCCTTGTTAGATAATTGGGTATGTAATGAGATACAAGCCACTGGTGGACTTGATACTCTACTTGCCAGACGCGCACCACAATGGCATCAGGTAGGCCGTGTCTGCTTTCATCTGGCAGAAAATAAAAATGACCCGGACTTTCCCTTTGCCTTTATGGCAACCTACGCCTCCGAGCTTTCAGAGCAAGGGCGGATACGTCATCAACACCTTAGTCATGCTCTACAGGAGTATGCAGGAGCAAAAAATAAAAAAGCATTGATCCGCCTGCTCTCACCTGTTCAGCTTGCAACTGAATCTAGCTCCATAATTAAAAGACTGGTTGATAGCGGCGACATCTATCATCCTCTGGCCTGGTCACCGAAAGAAGCCTACGAATTCCTGAAGGATGCGCCTCAATACGAGCAATGTGGGATCGTGGTGCGGTTACCAGACTGGTGGAAAAAACGTATTAGGCCACGTGCCAGCATTACCATTGGTGAAAACAGGAAGAATTTCAATACTGACTCACTACTGGATTTTAAACTGCAAATTGCCCTGGGTGATAAGACTCTCAGCAAAACCGATCTGAAAAAGCTACAGGCTGAAGGTGATGGTCTTGTATTTATCAAGGGGAAATGGGTTGAGGTGGATCAGAAGAAGCTGGATGAAGCCCTGGCTCACTGGAAAAAGGTCGAACTAGAGACGGTAGATGGTGGTCTCACATTTGCTGAAGGAATGCGATTGCTGGCGGGAGCACCTGTCGACCTGCGTGAGGACAGCCTGGCAGAAAATCAGGAATGGTCTCATCTACAAGCTGGTAAATGGTTAGCTACTTTACTTAATGAACTGCGTAGCCCCGCTCAGGCAAAGGCTGCCAACCCAGGCAAGGCACTTAAAGCCAGCCTTCGCCCCTATCAACAGGAAGGTGTAAACTGGTTGTGGCTGCTCTCGCAATTGGGAATAGGTGCTTGCCTGGCGGACGACATGGGCCTGGGTAAAACCATGCAGGTAATTTCCATACTGCTAATCATGAAAAAGCAGCAAGATGGGAGACCATCCTTATTAGTGCTTCCTGCTTCCTTAATAGGTAACTGGAAAAGTGAGCTTGAACGCTTTGCCCCTTCGTTAAGTAGTCTGTTTTATCACAGTTCCCAGTTACCCAGAAAAACCATGGATGCCATAACAACTAAAAACTCACCCATAGACAATATTGATATTGTGGTGACCACCTATGGAACATTGATGCGTCAGGACTGGTTGCAAGTGCAAGAATGGAAGCTACTGATTTTGGATGAGGCACATGCAATCAAAAACCCTGCTACCAGACAGAGTAAAGCCGTCAAGACTCTCAATGCCAAATCCCGTATTGCACTGACTGGCACACCAATAGAAAATCGCTTATCTGATCTCTGGTCACTGTTTGATTTTCTGAACCCTGGCCTGCTTGGCTCAGCCAGCCGTTTCAAAAAATTTGTAAAATCACTGGCTGAACGCCAGAGTGATCAATATTTACCGCTACGCAATCTGGTCTCTCCCTATATCCTGCGTCGTCTAAAAACTGATCGGTCAATTATCAGCGACCTGCCGCAGAAAACTGAGGTTTCCGCTTACTGCGGCCTGAGTAAAGTTCAGGCAGTACTCTATCAGCAGACCGTTGAACAGTTGGCGAAAGCCATTGCTACCCTTGAAGGCATCAAGCGTCGCGGCCTGGTACTCTCCTACCTGCTACGTTTCAAACAAATATGTAACCACCCGTCGCAACTATTGGGGGATGATACGTATGAACCCAAAAAAAGTGGCAAATTTCTTCGCCTGGCTGAACTGTGTGAAGAAATCGTATCACGCCAGGAAAAATTGCTGGTATTTACCCAATTTCGAGAAATTATCACTCCACTGGAAAACTTTCTGGCACAACAATTTTCTCAGCCCGGCCTGGTGTTGCATGGCGGCACAGCCGTCAAACAGAGACAGAAACTGGTTGAACGCTTCCAGGATGAAAAAGGCCCACCATTCTTTATCCTCTCTCTCAAAGCAGGAGGAACCGGCCTGAATCTGACACAGGCATCACATGTTATTCATTTTGATCGCTGGTGGAATCCAGCAGTAGAAAACCAGGCCACAGACCGTGCCTTTCGCCTTGGTCAGAAGAATAACGTCCTGGTTCACAAATTTATTTGTCAGGGAACGATAGAAGAGAAGATAGATAGCCTGATAAATGAGAAAATATCCCTCTCCAACGAACTTCTGGATGCTGGTGGCGAAACACTTCTTACAGAAATGGATAATGAGGCATTGCTAAATCTGGTATCGCTCGATATTAATAAAACACAAGTCTGACAGGTAAAAATAGCATGAGATATGGTGGATGGCCTAAATACGTGCCAGTAGCACAACGACGCGCCAACGCAGCCAGGGAAGTTAAAAAACTAAGAAAAATTGGTAAACAAATAGAACCTGTTGAAATTCAAGGACAGAAAATTGCCCAGACTTTTTGGGGTAAAGCCTGGTGTGATCATCTTGAAAAATTCAGTGATTATGAAAATCGCTTACCGAGAGGGCGTACCTATGTCCGTAACGGTTCAGTTTGTCATCTAGCCATTTCAAAAGGCAAAATTGAGGCCATCGTCAGCGGCTCTGAACTTTATAATATCAACATTAAAATCACCCCACTTCCCGTTAAAAAATGGAAAGACGTAAGTAAACAGTGCGCGGGTCAGATTGGCTCCATGCTGGAATTATTACAAGGACATTTCTCTGATAAGGTTATGGAAATCGTAACCAATCAGAATAAGGGGCTATTCCCCAGACCCAGCGAAATTAAGCTCGACTGCGACTGCCCAGACTGGGCAGAGATGTGCAAGCATATCGCCGCTGTGCTTTATGGTGTCGGTGCCAGACTCGATCATCAACCAGAGCTGCTCTTTTTACTTCGAAATGTTGATCATGAAGAACTGATTTCAACTGAACTGGATATACAGCCTGCTACATCTGCCAAAGGAAAACGACATCGACTGGCAGGGGTAGACCTTTCCGATGTATTTGGCGTAGAAATTGAGGTGCCGAAAAAGTCCGTTCGAAAAAAAACTGCTGTTCAAAAAAAGGTGACCAAGAAGAAAGCATTGTCTCCAACCGCTACAACAGTGTCCAGACTACGCATGCGATTAAATATAAATACAGCGCAGTTCGCAAAGTTAATTGATGTCAGTACCCCTACAGTAAGAAAATGGGAAAATAGCGGTGGTAAACTCAATCTCCGCCAACGCAATCTGGATGCACTTAACAGGATAGCTAAGCTTACATCACTACAGGCAACGAGAGCATTAAAACGTAAGCGATAGAAATGGAACCCATATCCGGACTCGCTACATGATTTAGAGAGACAACACCTCAATACCAGGCGGCAGACGCCCACTCCGGTGCTTCTTGATCCTTATCTCAATATCCCGATCCAGCCGCAGCATAAAATCCAGCAGCTTAGTCATAGAGAACTCCTTGAGCTGACCCCGCAAGAGACGAGAAACCTTGGGCTGGTCGATTCCCAGTAACTCAGCAGCTTCAGTTTGATTGAGATGCCGGTACTTGATGATGCTGCTAATTCTTCGGGCCAATTCAGCTTTGGCAAGTGAATCAACTGGTTCAGCCACACCAATATCTGCAAATACATTACCACTGCTCACTTCATGTTCAATTTTACTCATACTTCACCTCGTTAATTCCTGATGCAGCAATTCGGCATCTTTTAACCGTGCCCGAACCTTGTCCATATCAGGCTTCGGCGTCGCAATGCCTTTCTTTGATTTCCTCTGGAAACAGTGTAATACAAATACATATCCCTCAAACTTCACCGTATAAACTGCTCGGTAAGTATCACCCTGGTGATCATCAACGACTTCAAGAGTTTTGGCTCCACCAAATCCTTTCAAAGGCCTGCAAAGGTTTGACCCGCAATTGAAGGTCGCACAGCAAACGTTAAGTAATGACATTTACAAAAGAATATTGCATGTCTTTTCTTATCGAATATCAGTACGTCCCTCAGTCCGTTGTTACCCCACACACGGAATAAGCTGGCGTCCCCAAGGGGGGTCGACCTTACAGATACATGCAAACTCAGTAATATTAAATATTTGATTTATAATCAACAGGTTGCATCATATTCTAGAGAAAAACACAAAAACATAGCGAATAGATGTTACATTCTGCCTGAGTAAAACAGACTTACAAAATGTGTTACATGCTTTCCTGTCCCGGATTATTCACTCATTTTCTGCATCAAACAAACGTAAGCGAATTGATTTCTGTTCGACGGGTACAAATTCCACCTTGA
>ENA-ORDP01002095-ORDP01002095.1-marine-sediment-metagenome-genome-assembly--contig:-NODE-2095-length-10046-cov-5.039335_pt1 | contig 10046 bp, 13 predicted proteins | sample MGYA00248627_ERZ508539 | MGnify/ENA primary metagenome ERZ508539 (study PRJEB26208, sample SAMN05571518) | marine sediment metagenome | biome: deep sea; feature: Hydrothermal vent; material... | reverse complement strand
AGAACGTCGTGAGACAGTTCGGTCCCTATCTGCCGTGGGAGTAGGATACTTGAGAGGAGCTGCCCCTAGTACGAGAGGACCGGGGTGGACGTATCTCTGGTGGACCAGTTGTCACGCCAGTGGCATAGCTGGGTAGCTAAATACGGACAGGATAACCGCTGAAAGCATCTAAGCGGGAAGCCCCCCTCGATACCAGGTATCCCTGAGAGCCGTGGAAGACCACCACGTTGATAGGCTGGGTGTGGAAGCGTGGCAACACGTGTAGCTAACCAGTACTAATTGCTCGATCGGCTTGAAACAGCTCCATCCATGCGTATGGATAAACCCGGACCCCGGGCGCCATGCGCGGACCAAGAGATGTTCTCAAACTCCCCTAAAATCAGGAAAAACTATTGCCGTTTAGACTTTTCAACTCCAAGACCCGACTGGTCCTTTTTGACGACCTGGTGGTTATTGCGAGGGTGTCCCACCCGATCCCATCCCGAACTCGACCGTGAAACCCCTCAGCGCCGATGGTACTGCGTCTTAAGGCGTGGGAGAGTAGGTCGCCGCCAGGTCTTCAAAGAGGGCAAGTCCAAAACGAAAGAAATAAAAGAACGGGAAAAGCCGAAAACCTCATTCGCATGTCGCCTTGCTTTTTCGCCGCGCGCTTTGCGGTTTGCCCCGCCCGGCGCGTTTTTATTTTCGCGGCACAGTTTGTCGCGGGGTGGAGCAGTCTGGTAGCTCGTCAGGCTCATAACCTGAAGGTCGTTGGTTCAAATCCAACCCCCGCAACCAAATTCCCTTTATTTTACAAAGGGTTATAAAATCTTAAAACCGTCCTCTGGGGCGGTTTTTTGCTGTGTGCACTAAAAATGCACTAAAGGTGGAGCGAAGGTATTATAATTAAAGGGAAAAACGGATGGCATATGGTTGGGTGAATTGAGCGAGAAGCAATCTCTACTAATTCGCCTTTCTTATTCGTATGGCTTCTTCAACAGCCGCACTGAGATTATTGGCTATCCACCCGTAACGCTCTTTACTACCACTTCCCGCTGGATTGTAGCATTTTACAATAGAGGAGAGTTGTCGCCCGGTATTGGCATATCCAATATAGTCAAAGGGATTTTGCCCCATTGAGGAAGTCAATCCGTCAAGGTTCTTAAGGCCGTGAACACAAATACCGACAACTCCCATGCCTCTATCCCAAGACTTAACGATCTCATAGTTGATCCATTTTCGATTAGCCGTATTTGTCCCCACCAGAACAATTGTGGCTGTCCTCCCCTCAAGTTGGCGATCGATCCAGCGCTGAATTGCAGGCTCACCACCACGGCTAACCGTCTCCCAGTCGTTGTCTGAAGCAGATGTATTTCCCTCAATAACTCCGATATTCCGAACCTGCGCGACCCGCGCATTGTCCGGCTGATAGTGGAAACTATAAAAACATTTTCGTGCCATTCTTTAACGCCTCATCCGTATCACTTCTCAAGTTCCTTCAGAACTTTTACCAGGCTCACCAATAAAGCGTCTTCATCGAGAGACTTGTCTCCTAGCGCACTGAATTTCGTTTTTAGGCCCTCAGGATAATCAGGAAAGTACGCTTGAAAATCATTTTGAATTTTCCCCCAGAGGCTTTCTGCCACATAGCCCGTCGCCCCAATAGGAATGAGTGCGTGACCCTTGTCCCGAGCAATCTCAAACTCGCGAACGACGCCATTCGCCTCTACGACCTGCCCATTTTCAAGTTTATTTCCAAACACAAAAATGGATATGCCTGCGTAACTTGTCATGTCTTGTCGATAGGATTCCCATAATTCCCTCACATTTACACCCTGGGGAAATGGGCGCATAATAATCTGATCGTGCAGTATTTCTTTTTGGTGCATGTAAATTTGATCAAGTGCTCCAGCGATGACCGAATTCCCGACGCCAAGCCCCATTCCGGTTACTACTTTGAATTGGCTTTCAATAAGCTTTTTACCAATTTTTCCAAGAAACTCTTCCGCCTTTTCTGTTCCCCAATCACCGTACTCGTGAGCTGAACCAGAGACGAATACAGTACGTCGACGATATGCACCTTCTATTGTTCGGAGAACTTCTGTTACCTCAGAATAATCATCAATTTCCAATGTATGGATATTGTAGTTCAGTAGATCTGCAATGACCAAAGCGTGCCGTCGCTTCCGATACTCAAAATCTTCTTCGCTTTCGTGCTCACCTTGCTCGACAGATTTCAGAAAGCAGTAATGTTTGCGTTGATTGTTGGCAAAGGTTGTGCGAATTCTGCTCAGAACATATTCCAAGTTTGGATCTGTAAAACTGAAGCCAATAAACATAAAGGTTTTATCTACGAGATCACCACTTAGTGCAGTGATGAATGGCTGAAATTTGACGTGATAGGACTCATAGTCGTCTCTCGTCAAAATTACATTGTGCGGCAATGAGATGTCGCCGTGCATTTTATATACAACGGCATTCCGATTAGGCTTTGTCTGCGCCAAATGCTCGACAGTAAATTTAACGTCGGGAATTCGAGATGCTCTCTCCAATGAGGTTTCTAGCAGTTTGTCATAATTGGTTGTCCAATAGGTTCTGATTGGTAATCTGGCCAAAATCTCGTGATTTTCGGTCTCTCTGGCTTTCTTACCAAACTCATTGATGACCGTTTGAGTGAGCTCATTTCGATTGTTTCTATGAGCATTAAGATGGAACTGGGCCAGAGTAACAAGATCGTTTTCTCGGTCCACATTCAAGTCTATGCCCTCTGCAATTGGACGCAGGAGCTCCTTCCAATTCACAAAACCGGCAGGTAATGACAACCCGGCCCCAGCAAAAACGGCAGCAGTGCCGTTTTCAATTTCCTTTACATAAGAACGAACAAATCTGACTAGCTCCTGCTTCATAATCGCACCTATACTTTAGCTAAGAAGCTTTTTCAGATTGTCCCATGTCCAATTGTACATCGTGCCTGCGTTCGGCACTTTCGGACATTCCTTGTCTGTATATCCTTTAATTTGAACAATTTTGATTTTTTCATCCCGCGCCATATTGACCTCAGCCAACACCCCCGGTGCTTTGTGAGTTTTCGTTCCAACCATCACAAGGACAATATCGGAGCGCTTTATCCGAGCACGCGCTTTGTCTTTCCACTCACTTTCTTCCTGCTCCTCTTTCAGTGACCAATCTGAAATACTAAAGGGGCTGTCAGAGTTTTTTGACTGCCCAACGACGCCGTCCTTTAGAAATTTGTCATTATCAAAATCAAAGCTTACGAAAACACGTTTTGTCACAATCTTTTTCTCCTCAAGATAACGGTCAGCAAGATTACCTGCTAATCCACCTAGTGCCGTTCCTCCTAAACCTGGCATAACCAAGTGTCCAAGAGTACCTCCAGCCACCGTAGCTGCTGTTCGTGCCCAATCCATCCTCCCTTGATGGACCGAGCAGAAACGCTGTCCCGACAATGCCAGCTTTTGACATCGTCGCCCAGATTTTACCTTGGCGATGCATTGCCCCATTAGTTCGCCAAATCATTATAAAATTCGGAGGCCGATTCAACGCAGTATACATGCAAAGTATTTCGCGCGTGGGTAAAGAAAGGATACGGCGTGATCCTTTCTTTATGGCACTCATCAAAAAAAGCTTTCAATTTTTTATATTCACTCACATGCAACATCGTTGCTGATCCCCCTGGCTCGAACCTATTCAAGAATTCATGCGTTTGTTAAACGCCTCAAAATTGTCGAAGCTGTCAAAAGAATCGGGATCTTCGAAACCTGTGTAACTTTTTCCTGGTGGATCATCAGGCAAGACCAGAAGCGTAATAACGAAATCATAGTTTCGAGAGAAGACGGTCATTTCCTTGACCGGTTCATCCGGCCACCAGATACCAGCGTCGTGATTGATCTCAATTTTATTTTCGCTGGTGGAGATGCCCGTGTTGGCAACAGATGCTTGAGGGATAGGTACAGGAGGTAAGCCGACAGTCTTAATGAATTTTCCAGATTTTAATGCGTTCTGGCTTGGTTTGCTCCAGAGGATATAGCCACTTCGTGAAAGGACAAGAACGCAACGCTTGTCCGTAATTTCAACCAATTTAAGAAGCATTGCGGTCAAAGAGACACTGTATCGATCTGTGCAATGTTCAATCAGACCGAAGTCAATTTTCTGCCTGTCGATTTGTTTCCTGAAATCATTGGGAGGCATTAGAAGCTGTGAGGCAAATTTATTGGCTTCGCTCTCGCGTTGAGCATCATCACGAAAATTGGAGAGATCTTCCTGCGAGCATTCAAATTTTGTTAATTCGTCTCGGTGCAACAGGTAATGGCCAAATTCGTGTGCAAGGGTGAAGTTGATGCGGCCCGGTTGAGGAATTTCGTTGTTAAATAAGATTAGCCAACGAGATTTTCCATCTCGATAACTACCGTACAAGGCACCCTCGAAACCGGGGAGGTCATCGCCTCTAACTTCCTGAATTCTGTGATCTGGAAACTTGTTGCGGCTATATTCTAGGCAAATATCTCTAATATTGAGAGGGTATCGATTCTCCCCCAGGACTGCATCCAAAAGGGCAATCACGTTGTTGGCTTCTTTGACTGGCTGCTTCGGCTCCCTCAATCCTCATCCTCCCAAAGTAGGTCTATGGACCGGCGGATTTTTTCTTTGGTCTTATCCGGCATGTTTTGGTACTTGCGAAAAAAGGCCTTGTCGGTTGCATCGGCTTCAGATGACGTGCCGGAATTATCCAGCAGATATTCAGTAGTTGTATCCAGCGCCTTGGCAATTTTCATGAGCTTTTCGCCGGATGGTTTCCGGGTGCCCCGGTTTTCGATTTCCCAAATATACCCTTTGCTGGATTCGCAATTTTCGGCCAGTTGCTCAAGAGTCAGCTTTTTGGCTGTCCTGAGGGCCTTGATTTTTTCACCTAAACCCATCGACATATATCGTTTCTCCCTGAAAACTAATAAGTTCTAGATAGCGATAAAAAAAGTTATTGACAAGAGTAATCTAGAGAAATATCTTTAAGTTCCAGATAGTGATACATAGTGTATCGCATTAGTTAGTGAAAATAAAGCCAGGAGCAGAAAATGGGTAAAGGACCTGAGACGCACCATGTGGTGCCGAATAAAGATAAAGGTGGCTGGGACGTGCGACGCGGTGGCGCTGATCGTGCAAGTGGTCATTTTGATACCAAGCAACAGGCCGTGGATGCCGGGCGTGAAATAAGTCGTAATCAACAGACTGAATTCCGTATCCACAATATGGATGGTAAAATTTCACAGACAGATAGTCACGGGAATGATCCCCGACAAATCAAAGGTTAGAAAGGAATGTAAATGACCGCCAATATTGCCAAGTTTTTCCGCCACACACCGGATGTATCTCTGGAAAAGTATTTCCTGAAATTTCCATCGCTGGTTTCAGAAGCCGTTGATTGGAAAGACCTACCAAAAAAAATAAGTAAGATTCTTATTAATGCGGTTGGTGACCTGTCTGAGGATGATTTGGCACTGTTGAATACGAACTCTGAGCGCATCAATGAAATGACTGATGAAATTGGTCAAGATGCTCTCATGGCTGTTATTCCGGCGGATGACTTCTCTGGCTATGAAAACCTCCAAAACGCTCATGACCGCGCCCTTTATGTCTTTCTGAGACACCAGGAGGCCTTCAAGCGTGCTGAAGATATCCGGTTTTCTGATGTGTATAGAAAATCACGGATGTGGGCCGGTTATCTTGGGCCGAAGGAAACGGACGTCAGCCGGGATTTGTTAGCCCTTGATTTGTTTAAGGACAAGATTGCGGCATTAAGCCAAGGCAGCGGAAAAGTTAAAATTGAAATTTTCACCCGGACAAAACCATATGCAGATGGGCAGGAGCTCAAGCTGGTCCAGGTTATGATCTATCGTGAGGGGCTACCGGAAAGTTTCCATGTCTTTGACGAAGATGATCTTGTTTCTCAAATTGTACGCCCTGTTGGTGAAGTGGTTTTATCCTACGAACCTCAATCGGGACAAATTGAGATCATCTCAAATGAGATTGCCATTCGAGAAGAAGTCGTAAAAGCTTTCGCTGAAACGCTTTTGGGTACGGAGATCGACGGCGAAAGGGTTCCGCTTAAGCAGTACGATTTGAGCAAATTGTTAAATCATTTTGATTTTCCAACTGACCCAGACGATGGAATTGCAAGTGTGCGGATAAGCCTGCTGAAGCTGCGCCCATATGATTCCGCGAACAAGGTCACTCTGGAAGTGGCGGCAAAGGAACAAAAAACGATCCATGAAGTTTCAAGGGATTGGTTCGCAGTCCACGATCCGATGAACGGTGGCTTTCTAGTCGTACATACAAAGCTGACCATTAAATTCGCACCGGACAGCGAAAGCCCCAAAGGTAAAACAATCCCAGTTAAAATCAGTTATCCAAACCATTGTGATCTAAAAAGCCGGACCGAGAAAGAACGCTTAATTGGTGATAAATACCTCAAGAAATGGGGCCTGCTGAAAGAGATTTAAAATGGCCGACCTGTCGACTGACGTATTTAAGGCGGCATGCCGTTTGATTGAAACGCCTTCTGCAATGGTGACCATTCAAAACTTGAAAGGTCTGTTTAACTCCGATATTTGTGCGGCGCTTACGAAATCCGGGTTGTTAGTTGACGCTCCGCACCTTCACGATATTGATGTTGAGTATGAAGGTGAATTGCGTAGCTACCCCGTGGAAAGGCACGATGGAAACTGGCGCTACTTCCTGCAGGGGAGCGGTTGGGTTCAGGTATCACCTGAGTCTTTGAAGGTTTCCCGGGTCGATTTTTCGGCATATCTCAAGGTTATGATGTCGGTGCTTGGTTTTGAAGATCGGGCCGTCCCTGAGCAAATTGAGGAAAACAGAGTCTGGTATTTCGGCCAGGCCTGGCTGCAGAGCCGAAAGACACACATTGTTTATGTGAGAAGACTGGGCGACCAAAACACGATATCCGCATTGACCGGTTTCTTGGAAGATCGCCACAAGAGTGACCCGGCCTTAATATTGACGACGGGCAAGAATCTACCGGCCTATCTTCAGTTACCTGGGCAAAATCGTATTGTCACTTTGAACGATGCCATCAATTTTCAATCTGCCAAACTCACATTCAAGACGGATTACTTGGCCAGGAAAATGGGTGGGAGTACAAATAATACTGGCTTTAGTGATGGTTTTAGGACGGCCTACATAAATGGTAAGAAATACGAATTCTCGAATTTGCAGGCTCAAATAATCGAGGTATTGAGTAATTCTGGAAGAGCCATGCATAAGTCTGAAATTATGTCTCAGGTGAAATCATCACAAGAAGAAGTAAAGAGTGCTTTTCGTTCAGGCGGTAAATACCACCCAGCTTGGGGTGTCCTGATCAAAAACGATAACAAGGGAAATTATAGGCTCGAGTTTTAGATTTTCAAAAAACAAGACAGACGATGATGCCTCGGCTTTTGCCGGGGATTTTTTTTGTCTTGAGTGTATTTCCCACCGATTTTCTCACACCTGACACACAGATTCTCACCCCCCTGATTTGCGAAGTTACCCCTGTGATTTGGATTGAAACCTAAAGGAGTGCCATCACATGGATAAACCATTCTTAAACCAGATAGACCTCTCCCGGCGTTGGGGGATTTCGCCCCGAACATTGGAGCGGTGGCGTTGGCTTGGCGAAGGCCCTGTCTTCATCAAGCTTGGAGGCCGCGTAGCCTACCGTTTTGAAGATATCGAAGCCTACGAACAAGCTCATATGCGCAGCAGTACATCTGATGATGGACAAGCCGCCATGGGAGGCCTGTCATGAGTAAACTCAGCAAAATTGAGCAGCTTCGTAAAGACGATTACTACTTCAAGAAGCTGCCCGACACCATACGCATTCCTGCGATTGGCGCAAACCTGGAAGAGGTCGTCAAGCCAACAGAGGCTGCGACGCTGGATGATCTCGCATTTGCCGTTTTGGCGTTGCAGGAGGAATCGTCCGCCCTTTATTCCCTGACTGAATCTGTTCGCAATCTTTATGACCAAGCACGCAAAAATGGTGCCCTCGGTTCACAGGTGGCAATTGATTCCGTTTCTGACGCGAAGGGAGGCTCAAAATGAACCTCCCCATTATTTCAGCGGATGAACGTCTTAAAGAAACCCGAGGCATCAAGGGCGTCATCTTTGGAAAATCCGGCATTGGCAAAACCTCGCTGCTCTGGACGCTAAATTCATCGACTGCTTTATTCATGGATTTGGAAGCCGGTGACTTGGCGATTGAAGGCTGGCCTGGGGACGCCATTCGGCCACGTACTTGGCAGGAATGTCGTGACTTCGCCGTTTTCATCGGTGGGCCTAATCCGGCCCTGCGTGAAGATCAAGTCTATAGCCAGGCACATTATGATGCTGTCTGCGAGCAATTTGGTGATCCGTCAGCGCTCGACAAATACGAAACCGTCTTCATAGACAGCATCACGGTCGCCGGTCGTCTTTGCTTCCAATGGGCCAAGGGCCAACCACAGGCATTCTCTGACCGTACTGGCAAGCCTGACATGCGTGGTGCTTATGGTTTGCACGGCCAGGAAATGATCGCCTGGCTCACTCACCTGCAACACACCCGGCAAAAAAACATCTGGTTCGTTGGAATCCTCAACGAGAAGCTCGATGACTTCAATCGCAAGGTGTTCACCCCGCAAATCGACGGTTCCAAAACCGGCAACGAACTGCCTGGCATCGTCGATGAAGTCATTGCCATGGCGGAAATCACCGAGGGTGATGGTGAGCCATATCGGGCTTTCGTCTGCCAAACCCTGAACCCTTACGGCTTTCCTGCGAAAGACCGTAGTGGACGCCTTGATGTGATTGAGGAACCGCACCTTGGCCGCCTGATGGAAAAAATAAGTGGTCCCGTAAAACCGGCAAACGAAAGGTTGGAGTTCTCAAGGCCACAACCTTCCGCCGCCGATAACCCCACCACCATTGACGATGAAGGAGCACAGCAATCATGACTGGCGCATGGAACGATTACAACGACGCAGACTCGCAAGCCTCTTATGACCTGATCCCCAAGAGCACGATTGTGCCTGTGCGGATGACCATTAAGCCCGGTGGGTTTGACGACCCATCTCAAGGCTGGACTGGCAGTTATGCCACCCATAACGATACCACTGGATCGGTTTATCTGAGTGCTGAGTTCGTCATTACCGAAGGACCGTTTGCCAAACGCAAGGTCTGGAGCCTGATTGGCTTGCTCAGTCTCAAGGGTCCCGAGTGGGGCAGCATGGGCCGGTCATTCGTGCGCGGCATCCTCAATTCATCAAGGGGGCTGTCGGACAAGGACAATTCGCCTCAGGCTCAAACAGCACGCCGAATTAACGGCTTTGCAGATCTCGATGGCATTGAGTTTCTTGCCAAGATTGATGTGGGTAAGGATGCCAATGGCGATCCCAAGAACGAGATCCGCTTTGCGGTAACGCCCAACCATAAGGACTGGAAGACATTTCAGGAGAATGGTGGGCTTTGGAAGTCAGGCGCTGTCACCACCGGAGCAAGTGCCCCGGCATCTTCTGCGGCAACAACCACAATGGACACGCAACCGGTCACCAACCCTAATCGCCCGAATTGGGCGCAATAGGGGGCGGCCATGTTACTGCGTCCTCGCCAGAAAACCTTCGTCGAGCGTAGCGTTCATGCGCTCGGCGAACACGGCAACACACTGGCTGTTGCCTCAACCGGATTTGGGAAAACCATCGCGCTTGCGGGTGTTGTAGGTCGATTGCTTGATGGCAACGATGCCAAGGCCTGTGTCTTGGCCCACCGTGATGAGCTAACGGCTCAGAATGAGCTTAAGTTTTCCAAGGTTAATCCTGACATCACCACGTCAATTGTTGATGCCAAGACCAAGTCATGGCGTGGGCAGACAACTTTCGCCATGGTGCCAACCTTGGCCCGCGATGCCAACCTGGAAACAATGCCTGTACTTGATCTGCTGGTCATTGATGAGGCGCATCACGCGGTGGCGGCCAGTTATCGGCGCATCATCGACCGGGTGCGCGATCTCAACCCTGATTGCC
>ENA-ORDP01002094-ORDP01002094.1-marine-sediment-metagenome-genome-assembly--contig:-NODE-2094-length-10049-cov-4.379828_pt1 | contig 10049 bp, 11 predicted proteins | sample MGYA00248627_ERZ508539 | MGnify/ENA primary metagenome ERZ508539 (study PRJEB26208, sample SAMN05571518) | marine sediment metagenome | biome: deep sea; feature: Hydrothermal vent; material... | reverse complement strand
TTATCAAGTATTGTTTTGGTAGGAGCTTTGGCTTTGACAGGTTGTTACAATAAAAAAACAGCTGAATCAGTTGAAAATCAGTCACAATATCAAATAAAAAATATTTCTGGAAAAATTGTAAGTATAGATGAAGATTCTTTAGCTATTAACCCTGATGAAGGGGGAGCAAATTTTGAATTTGAAAACTTTAGAATTAAAACATCTGATGGAAAAATATACAAACTTATTTTTCCAGGTCCCTCTAACTATCAGGTTGGAGATTTGGTTGATTTAAAATATAGAACACAAAAGAGAGTATCTTACCAAGATTTAATTAATAAGGGAGCTCCAGAATCTTTTTTGATGCAACATGGTTTTTTTGAAGTTGATGGTTTAATACAAAGATAAAATCCATGTCTTATCTTATTATTTTAATTAAAATAACCCAATTCAAGCATAAATAAAAAATATAAAAAGTCCTTTGGATAATTTATATAATGATAATTGATTATTTCTTGCTGGCATTTAATAATCTTAAACACAGAGGTTTAAGGTCGTGGCTGACTTTGCTTGGAATTATTATTGGAGTAACAGCTGTTGTTGCATTAATATCTCTTGGTACTGGACTTAAACTCGCTGTTTCAAGCCAGTTTGGAATTTCCACGACAGAAATTATAACTGTTCAGGCAGGAGGTGTTTCAGGTTTCGGACCCCCTGGTTCAAATGTTGCCAACTCTTTAACTTTAGATGATGTTAAAGCAATAGAAAAATTAAGTGATGTTAAAAGAGCTTTGAGCAGAAATATGGTTTCAGCAAAATTAGAGTATAATAAAAAAGTTATTTTTGGGCATATTGGAAATATTCTTAATGGTGATAACAGAAAATTCATTTATAAAATGCTTAAATTCAAAGCTGAAAAAGGACAGCTTCTAAAAGATTCAGATGTAAGAAAAGTGTTTTTAGGATATAATTTTTATGTTGATAAAATGGGATTTGGAAAAGATATTATTCCTGGGAAAAAAATTTTAATTAATGATAAAAAATTTGAAGTTGCAGGAATTTTAGACAAAAAAGGAAGTATTATTTTTGACAATATGGTTTTTATGAATGAAGATGATATGCAAAATTTATTTGGATATAAAGACAAAGTAAACATAATAATTGTTCAGGTTAGGGATAAATCAAATCTTGAAAAAACCAAAGAAGAAATTAAAAAATTAATGAGGGAAAGAAGAAATGTTAAAATCGGTGAAGAAGATTTTAGTGTTTCAACTCCTGAAGCAATAATGGCAACAGTTAATAATATTTTAAAAGGTGTTCAGATTTTCATTGTTTTGATTGCTTCTATTTCAATTTTTATTGGCGGGTTGGGAATTGTTAATACTATGACTACTTCGGTTTTGGAAAGAAAAAAAGAAATTGGAATTATGAAATCAATTGGGGCAAAAAACAGCCAGATTTTTTTTCAGTTTTTTATTGAATCAGGATTATTAGGACTAATTGGAGGAATTCTTGGTGCATTTTTTGGAGTGGTTATAGGAATTTTAGGAACAAATGCATTGAATAATTTTTTAGGTGCGACATTAGAGCCTGTTATTGATTATATGTTAATTTTTTATGCTCTTTTAGGAAGTTTTATTATTGGGGCATTAGCAGGAATTATTCCTGCAATGAATGCTGCCAGACAAAATCCAGTGGAGGCATTGCGAGGATAAAATGATTAACCAAGAAACAATTTTATATTCTTTAAGAAATTTAAAACAAAGAAAGTCAAGAAGTTTTTTAACAATTTTCTCAATTTTAATTGGGATTGCAACTATTTTTATTTTTGTAAGTTTTGGATATGGTCTGTATAATTATACAAATCAATTAGTTACAAGTTCTTCAGCAGACAAGCTTATTGTTATGTCAAAAGGAGCAGGAATAACAGGGATTGATGAAACATTTAAACTAAGCGAGGCGGATTTAAGGGCTGTAAAAAAATCAGCAGGTGTTTATGAAGCAACAGGGTTGTACCTTAAGACTTCTAAAATAAAAGTCAAAAATCAGTTAAAATATGCTTTTTTTATTTCATTTGACCCTAATAAAAATTTAGTAAAAGGGCTTTTTAATTTAGAAATTGCTAAAGGAAGAGATTTAAAACAAAAAGATTATAAGAAAGTTGTTTTAGGTTACAATTATTTAATTCCAAAAAAAATTTTTAACAAGCCGTTAGAAATTAATAGTATTGTTAAAATTGATGATGTAAACATGAGGGTAATCGGATTTTACAAAGCCATTGGAAATCCTCAAGATGATTCAAATATTTATACTGCAAATGACTATTTCAAAAAAGTATATCCAAATATATCTTATTCAGAAATAATAACAAAAGTTGATATAAAAAATATCAAAAAAGCCACAACAAATATTGAAAAGAATTTAAGAAAACAAAGAGGGTTAAAAAAAGGCAGAGAAGATTTTTTTGTGAAATCTTTTAATGATTTATTAGAATCCTTTTCAAAAGTTCTGAATATAATTGTTGGGTTTATTATTTTAATTGCTCTAATTAGTATTATTGTTTCAACAGTTAATACGGCAAATACAATGGTTACATCTGTTCTTGAAAGATACAAGGAAATCGGAATTTTGAAAGCTATCGGGGCAAAGAACTCTGAAATCTTCGGAATATTTTTATTTGAATCCTCGTTTTTAGGTTTTGTTGCAGGTATATTTGGAGTATTATTAGGTTGGGGATTTTCAAGTTTAGCAGGTAGTTTATTAAAAAGTTTAGGTTGGGGATTCATAAGTCCTGCTTATTCAACATCTTTATTTGTAGGTTTAATTTTATTCGCAACAATAACCGGCGCAATTTCAGGAGTATTTCCAGCTTATAGGGCAAGTAAAATAAATGTTGTTGATGCCTTGAGGTATGAGTGAAAACACATATTTCTTATAAACTTCTTGATAAATTATTAATTAAATCTTACAAATAAAATCTACAATCTTTTCTTATCTTTCTTCTTTCTTATTCTTCTATAAATATAATAAATTATGAATAATATTAAAGCTGTTGATAAAACATAAACCCATTTTGAAGTTGTTTTCACATCTGCTTTTCTTCCTTTAAAATATGAAGAATCAAAAGAAACACTTTTTGTTAAAGTTCTTCTTGTTCCTGTTTTATCTGTATAATAAATTATTGCTTTGATATTTCCGTTTTGAGGCACAGCTTCAAAATCAGCTGTTGTATATTCATTTGAGTCCAAATCTCCAAGAATATTTTTGTCAGCACCTTTTACAATAATTTCTTTTTGTTTTGGTATTTCAAGTGTAAGAGCTTTAATATCTGAATCTGCAATATTCAAAACTTCAAATGTCATAATATTTGTTGTATAATCATAATTCTTTACAAAAATTTCAAAATCAGCCCTAACATCTTCCACATTTAAATCAAATTGTTTTGTTTGATATGTTTTATTTCCAATTGAATTTGAAAAAGAAACTTCAATTGGATTATCTCCGTTAAGTGCATTTTTATCAACTCTTACTTTATAGGGTACCATTAAAAATGATTGATAATCTTTCAAAGATGTTCCTGCAGAAATTTGTGTTGTTGAATCCACGCCAGGGTCAAAAGAAATTGGGTATTTTTCCAAAAGTGAAAAAGCGACTTTCCCGCACTCAACATTTTCAACCCCTTTTATTTGAAATACTAATTTTACATAATCCCCTGGAACAGCTGGATAAGGGTCTTGATTAATCATTGAAACTTCCAAATTGCAAGAAGCACTGGCAAATGAAACAAACATAATTCCTAAATAAATTCCAAATACTAATAACAAACCTCTTTTCATACAAGAATAAGTTGTCAATCATTTATAAATTTTTTTGAATTATAAAATCAATCTTTACCATACTCTTCAACCATTTCTCTAATTTTCATTCCTTTTAAGGTCAATTTATACAATCTTCCTGTTTTTTCCTCGGGATTCAAAACTTTTACTATTTTCTTTTTTCTAAATTCACGCAAAACATCACTTACATTATTCAAACTTAAATTTGTTTCTTCCTTTATTTGTGTTGGAATTTTTGGTTTATTTATTACCTTAATAATTTTTTTTCTTTGTTTTCCCCTTATTATCCAAGAATAATCTTTTACCATAATAAAAGTATAGATTTAGTATAAAAAGGGTTTACACTGAATTTATACCAAAGATTTAAATATATTGTTGAATGTATATAATTAAAAGATGTTAATTATTCATATAAAAATTTAAAATAAAAAGATAAATTATAAAAGAATGTTAAAAATTGCAAAAAATAAAATTAGAGAACTTTTTTGGATGTTTCATTGTAAAGGATATGTGAGTTTCAATTTGTTTAAAAAATTATTTTACAAAGATAAAGCAAAAACCAGCAGATTTAAAAACCAATTAACATTATGAATGTTGGAAAAAATCTGTAAAGATTATCACATTATTATTCACATTTCATTTAGCTTTATGCTATTTTTCCGAAATATAGTAATTAAGTAATTTAATATTTAGAGATATTTTTCTGTATAAATTAAAATGGCAAAAATAAGTCCAGTATCAATAAAATATATGATATATGCAAATTTCATTGCAGAGGGTGCTTTGGAAAAACCAGATGTAATAGGGGCAATTTTCGGGCAAACAGAGGGTTTGCTTGGAGAAGATTTGGAAATGAGAGACCTTCAAAAAGAAGGTAAAATTGGAAGAATTGAAGTTGATTTAGAAAGGGAAAATAAAAAAACAACAGGAGTTATAAAAATACCTACTGCACTGGACAAATCAGAAACAACATTGATTGCCGCGGCAGTGGAAACAATAGAAAGAATTGGCCCAAGTGATGCACAAATAGAAATTGAAAAAATAGAGGATATTCGTGGAAGCAAAAGAGATTATATTATTGAAAGAGCAAAAAAATTAATGAGGGAAGTTCATGGCTCAATAGAATCAAAAGAAATTTCAAATAAAATTAAAGATTATTCAAGATCAGAAGTTAATGAATACGGCAAGGAAAAATTACCTTATGGAAATATTTCTGAAAAAGAATTAATTGTTGTTGAAGGAAGAGCAGATGTTATTAATTTAATGAAAAATGGCATAAAAAATGTTATAGCAATGAATGGAACAAACCTCCCAGATGCTATAAAGGAATTAAGTGAAGAAAAAGACCTTACTTTATTTGTTGATGGTGACAGAGGGGGAAAGTTAATTGCGAGAAATGTTGTTGATAATGTAAAAGTAAAATATATTGCAATTGCACCTGATGGAAAAGAAGTTGAAGAATTAATGGGAAAAGAAGTCTGGGCAAATTTAAGAAAAAAAGTTTCTGTTGATGAATTTTTTAGAAAAAAAGGATTTTTAGGAAAAGGTTCTGAAGAAAAAATTATTGAAAATAACAAAGAAATAAGTGATGAAGAAAAAGAAAAACTCAAAAAAATTTCAGATGATAATAAAGGAACTGGAAAAGCAATTCTATTGGACAAAGATTTGAATGAAATCAAAAAAGTTTCAGCAAGAGGTTTAAGTGTTTCATTAAAAAATACAGAAAATATTTATGTAATTATTATTGATGGTATTGTAACACAAACTTTGATAAAATCTGCAGAACAAGCAAATGTTGGGTTAATTGCTGCAAATAATTTCTCAGCAACAAGTTCAAATATAAAATTATTAAGTTTATAGAAATTATGATGACACACAGTTTCTTTCGCTTAAAATTACCTTAAGGAAGGCTTCTTTTTTTGTTTTCAAAAATAAAAATTCTGGTTTAATTAATTTTTAAGTAGTTACAAATAAAAAGGTTTATATATGATTAAAATTATTACCTCTTATGAAAATTAAAGATTTAATTGCAAAACTTGGAAAAGCTTTTGATGATTTGTCTTATGAACCTAGAAGGTATGATCCATATAATTATCCAGGGTATGATTCTGAAAATATTCTTGATAATGTTGAAAATTTAATTCATAAAAATTTTTGGGATCTATTTCAAAGAATAAAAGACATTAATGGAGGAATCAGTCCTTCAATAAAAGAAATGCGTTCCACAAATCCTGAATATGATGAAGTTCATGACTCTCAGCATGTTTTCAACAACTCAAAAGAAAAAATGAGCAAAATATATGATAAACAAGCCAATTTAGGATTTGGACATCCAATTACAAGAAAAAGACTTTCTAAAAAATATGATGAATCTGTTAATGAATATGTTCAAAATGGAGAAAGATTGAATAAAGCAGTAAAAAAATTTACTGGAAAATATTTAGAATTAAGACCTCATATAGATAATAATTCTTATAATGTGGGAGATTTTTTTAGAGATGCGGGTGGACATTCACTTTAAAATTTAAATTAAGAATAATTTAAGGTTGATTAATAAAAAAACAATTGGAGAACTGATATTTGTGGCAATGGCAAAACTTGAACTGCATTATATCTAATTAATTCCTAAGTCAAAAGAAAAAGTAAGTTGTGTGGAATATAATATAGATATAGAATATTTAGTAACAAAATTTGGGTTGAGCCATCATTTTAAAACTAAAGGGATCAAGTTTCGTAATATAGGCCCTTATGTGCCTCAAGACATATATTATGTAGGGTTCACTAACAAAATTACTATCAATACATTTGCAATGCAAGTTAACCAAGACCGCGATACAAGATATTCTGCTAAATTTTTAACACAGAAAATGGGATTAGAAAGTATAATTCCTGAAAAACATTTAGGATAATACTCAGAGTTAGTGAAATAAAGTGAACCTTATAATGTGGAGCTAAACAAAATTTTTCTCTCAAAAACTATTTAAATCAAATTTTAATCTAACAAACATAATAATAGAATTTAGATTTACAAAATTTGGGAGAATAAAAGAAATATTTTCTCCTTAGAGAATTCGATTTTATAATTAAAAATAAAACCTTTTAACTAATTGTTACTAACAGTTAGTACTATCAAGTTACTTTTTTATGTTATCACCATAAAGTTTATAAGTGATTTGAATGTAAAAAAAATACAGAAAACTTTGTTTTCTATTAAAATAAAATGGAAAAATTACAAACAATGGATACCAAAAAAATTTTGGTTTCTTTTTTGACAATTGTAAGTGTATTGTTCTTAGCTATTAGTATTAGTGCTGCAACAAGCGAACTTGTAACAGTTAAATCTGTTGAAGTTAATGGAATAGTTGAATCAGGAAATAACAGCATCAGTGTTGTTGCTGGAGAAAAAGTTTCTGTTCAAATTATTTTTAAAGCGCTTGAAAATGCTTCTGATGTAAGAATGAAAGCAGAGCTTCAAGGAACTAAACTTGATTCTCAAACAGAAGTTTTTGTAGGAGATGTTGAAACAGGTAAAAAATACATCAAGACATTAAATCTTAAAGTTCCTTATGAACTTAAAGATGAAGTAAGTAATGACTTGTTTTTGAATGTAAAAATCTGGAACGGCGACTTCAAAACAGAATTTGACGAAGTAGTATTAAGAGTTCAAAGAGCTTCATACAATGTAGGTGTTATGTCAATAGGTACAAGTCAGACAATTAACGCTGGAGAAACATTCCCAGTTGATATTGTTTTGAAAAATGTTGGTTACAACAAGCTTGATGACTTATATGTGACAGTAAAAATCGCTGCATTGAATGTTAAAGCAAGAGCTTATTTTGGTGACTTAGTTGCATTAGAAGATTACAACAGTAACAACAAAAAAGATGACACAGTAAGAGGAAGACTTTTCCTTGAAGTGCCATATAATGCAGCTGCAGGAATTTACACCCTTGAAGTAGAAGTTTCAAACAATGACTTAGCTATGAATGAAGTTAAGCAAATTGTTGTGAAAAATGAACTTCCTGAATCAGTAATTAAGTCTGGTAATGGATTGATTCTTGTAAACCCAACAAACAAGTTGAAAGTTTACAAAGTGATTCCAGAATCACCAGCAACTGTAAGTGAAAGCACAATAGTTGTTTCAGCTGGTTCAAGTAGAGCAGTAACAGTAAACCCTAATTCAGCAGAAAACTTTAGTGTTAATGTGTTCTCAGGAGAAAATCTTGTAGGAACAGTTGGATTTACAAATGTTGAAAGCAAAGTAACAAGTTCAATAGTTGTATTAACAGTAATATTAGCAATAATATTTATTGTATTACTTGTTGTGCTAGTTGTCTTGCTAACAAAGAAACCTGAAAAAGACGAAGAATTCAGCGAAAGTTACTACTAAATTTTTATTTTATTTTTTATCTTGTTTTCATCGGCCATTTTTATAAGCCTTTTTTCCAGTTTATCAGGCACCTGGGAGTGCCGTTAGCGGAATTTTTTGAGGATTTCGTCACGCCTTCCAGAGACGCCGATTGGCCGAATGATTACCTGGAGTTTCTCGATGATTTCTGGCGAGCGGTGGAAACCGAACTGTTTGCCGACAGCCAATCTCTGGAAGCGCACATGAAGTCAATCTACGATGAAGCCGGAGACGTCGTCACGCCGCCCCGGCATAACGTCTACTTCACGGCGCGTATGATATACGCCGAAAGGGGATGGGTCGATGCAGTAGACCTGTTGCAAAAGTCTGGTGAATCTTTGTTAACCCGCGTGTGATTCAAAGAAGGAAGAGCAAGGGAGGCTCTTCCAATGGCGAAGTTTAACAGCGCGTGGCTTATTTCCAAACGGCAATTTCGCACCCTGACGGGTATTGAGGTAGACACGTTCCGCAAGCTGGTTGATCGCCTGCGGCCTCATTGGCGAGAGCGAATCGTGGCTCCGAAGAACCGTTCCGGGCGTCCGTGGGGCGTGGGCGACCTTGAGGACCATTTGCTGGTTCTCTTGATCCTGTACCGGTGCGCCATCACCCAGGATTTCATGGCCTGCTTGTACCGGACCGACAAGTCGACCGTAAGCCGGTCCTTGCGACGGATCGAAGCCCTGGCAGTGCGGGTTCTGGGGGTCAAGCGCGCGGTCCGCGTCAGTCGCGAGGAGGCCGAGGCCCTGATCATCGACTGCACGGAACAACCGATAGAAAGACCGGGCCGAAAACAGCGTTGCTGGTATTCCGGCAAGAAGAAACGCCACACCATCAAAACCGAAATCGTCATCACCGAAAAGGGGCGGATCGTCAGCGTTTCCAAACCCGCGCCGGGCCGGGTCCATGATCTTGAAGTTCGTAGGCGCGGACCGCCGTTGCCGTCGTCCTCACACGTCTATGCCGACAGCGGCTACCAGGGACTCCAGGAGGATCATCCCGGCATCGATATCCCCTACAAGAAAACCAAGACAAGACCCCTGACAAAAGATGAGCGCGCCTATAATCACGCTTTGAGCCGGTTCCGGGTGCGCGTCGAGCACAGCATCGGTCGCCTCAAGTCTTTCCGCATCCTGTCCGAAAGATACCGTTACCCAAGAAGCCGGTACGCCGTCAAAATCAGCACCATAGCCGGGATCATAAACTTCGCCGCTGGCTTTTGAGAAAGGCCCGTCAAAGGAGAGTTGTGTGTTGAGACTTGGGAAGCTACTTTTGCAACAGGTCTAATATCTCGGAAGCAGAACAAGCCATTATGGTTCCGCTTGACATAGCGGTATGAGGAATTATTACCCTGATCTTGCGGCCAAATTTTTCTCGCAAATATGTAATAATTGATTGAGCCGCTGCAATTGAGCCGCTGCAATTGAGCCGCCTGGCGTGTGAATCAGTAAATCTAGTCCATCGCTGCATTTGATTTCATGTATCGCCCGCATGAAACCATCCCGATCTTCATCGCGAATTTCTGTCCCTGCCAAACCGGGCTTAGACTGCCACCCGGAGTAATATGCTATTGTGTTTCGACCGGTATGTTCTGAAAGTTTAGCCAAATATCGCCTACGAACTATATCGTGAGCACTAAGCCCTTTAGCCTGCTGGTCCGCAATTTCAGTAAGTACTTCCCCCCAATTTGGCATCTTTTTCTCCCTTAAGTAATCTGCCCGTATTAGTCGATGTTATTGACGGCGTTTCCTTGAGAAGGGAAGGCATAGTGTAATCACATTGCACTTCATTCGTGGCCATTAGAGGGCGAAGCGAATCAATCATTGTTT
>ENA-ORDP01002093-ORDP01002093.1-marine-sediment-metagenome-genome-assembly--contig:-NODE-2093-length-10051-cov-34.168467_pt1 | contig 10051 bp, 8 predicted proteins | sample MGYA00248627_ERZ508539 | MGnify/ENA primary metagenome ERZ508539 (study PRJEB26208, sample SAMN05571518) | marine sediment metagenome | biome: deep sea; feature: Hydrothermal vent; material... | reverse complement strand
AATGCAGATTTTCAGTTCACCACGGATATTCACCAGCCCTTTCACCAGCGAGTTGCCCCGGTGTGGCAGGCTGTGAATAGCCCGTATCGGGGTGATTTCATTGATGAACATGCTGTCTAACGCAAGCCATTCGTCACCCAGCCGGAACAGCAGCACCGATCTGGATGAGTCCTGGTGATTATGTTTGACGTGTGCAAAACGTTCGGTCCATTCCTGGCGATACGCGGCAGGCACCGGACGTTCCAGCATCCGGCGGCCGGCTGCCGAGTAACGGTCGCAGTTACGGCAGTGAACAAAGCGCTTCAGTTCCGTGCAGCTGGCCGTCTCCGGACTCCATACGCCAATGCGGTTCCAGCAATCGTCCAGCGTCACAGCACTGTTCCGGGCCTCGTCGGTCATCCGCTGGTCCCCTGGTTGCGGTGCTGCGCGCGTGTTGCCCGTTCGTGAAAGCGTTGTGCGTCGTCTGTGTCACCCTGTTGCTTGCAGATAACACTCAGATGCGCCAGTGCCTCGTAGTGATCGGGGTTCAGATAAATGACTTTGCGGAACATCCGTTCCGCCGCCGCCGGATTGCCTGCGGCCTCACGTATCAAACCCAGCAAATAGTGTGCGTCGGCCTGTCCGGTCTGCTGTCTCAGCAGGACCTCACAAAGGTTTGCAGCCTCATCGAGGTGTCCCTGATCAGCAAGCTGGAAGGCTCGCTGCAGCAGGTCATCATCCTGCGCAGCCACGGTATTCCGGTCTGGTTGTCTGCTCTTTCCGGTGTTATCGGCGAAGGGTAGCGGACTTGCCGGCGCCGGTTTGTCCGGCTTTCGTACCTGGGCCTGTTTGCGCGAGGAATGCGGGGTCGTTGTAGTTATTTTGTGCTCTGTGTTTTCGACATTTCGAAAGCCGAAGCTGCGGGAAAAGTCCAGTGCCACAAAAGGTCTTTCCCGCAGGAGACTGGTTTCCGAGTGACCAAGGAACAGAATACCGTTACGGGTTAACAGCTGTTCCAGCCGGTCGATGGCCCGGTGCTGGGTAGGCCGGTCGAAATAAATCAGCAGGTTGCGGCAGAAAATGACATGGTAGTTCGCGCGGTTTTCGATGAAGGATGGGTCCAGAATATTAAGCTTCTCGAAACGTACACGGTCGCGAATGTCATCCTTTAGCTGAAAGTGTGTGCCGTCGGGATCAAAATAGCGGTCACGAAACCGGAGGTCGGTGCCGCGAAAGGAATTGCTGCTGTAGCAGGCGGTACCTGCCTTCTGGATATTGATACTGCTGATGTCGATAGCATCGATTTGCGCATCGCTGGCAGCGACACCGCAGTCGGCCAGGCACATGGCGAGTGTGTAGGGTTCCTCGCCGGTTGAACAGGGTACGCTCAGAATACGCAGTGGCAGGGTCGGGTTGCCGGCCAGCCATTCACACCGCACCCAGTCGCTGAACGCGGCAAACGGATGGGCATCGCGAAAGAACCAGGTTTCAGGAATCACCACAGTGTCAATGAGTGCGCCCAGCTCGGTCGTGGACTGACCGATGATATTCCGGTAGTCGTTGATATCCGTAACGCTGCAGTCGCGCATGCGCTGCTTCACAGCCTGGCTGATCGTGCCTGAGCCCACCGTAGAGCTGTGCAGGCCCATCTTCTGCTTTAACAGGTGCTCAATGGCCCGCAGCGACATCTAGCCTGCCTCTGCCGGGAATAGCTGTGACTGGATAGCCTCGGGTAGTAGTTCGCTGACAGTAATACGTTGCACCAGTCCAGCTTCGCAACGCGCAGCGTCGCCGAGAAAGGGTGTCTGTTCCATGTTTACCCCGGTACTGGTAAAGACGTCCTCATCGATGTTGATGGTTTCAGTAACGCGCTCTGCCAGCAGGCCAAGAACACGTTGAGTGCCATCTGCCAGCAGATGGTCCACCAGAATGATGCGGGTGGTGAAGGAGTCGCTACAGGGACGGTTGTTGACCAGCTTGCACAGGTCAATGACCGGTACATGGAGACCGCGGTAATTAAACAGTCCACAGATACACTCGGGTGCCATGACAATAGGTTCCAGCTCCACTTGTGGCGCAATTTCCAGCACTTCCACAGCAGGGATGGCGTACTGGCCATCGCCCAGCTGAAACAGCAGCATCAGCATGGTTCGTTATCCCCGGGAACTGACCTGGAAGTGGGATGCGCCTTCCTGAAGACGGCTGGCCGCTTCATTCAGCTGCATGATGGCACCGTTGGACTGGCGCAGTGAGTCAGCCGTTTGCTGGGCTGACTCACTGAGTTGAACAATGGCATCACGAATCTGGTTGCCGCCCTGGGCTTGCGACGACATGCCTTCGTTGACCTCTTCAAAGCGTGGGATCAGGGTGTCCACCTGTTCGATGATCTGCGCGAGCTGGGAACCGACCTGGCGTACGTCTTTGACGCCATGGCGTACTTCTTCGGAGAATTTCTCCATACCCATAACACCTGCTGATACAGCGGACTGCATCTCTTTGACCATCTGCTCAATGTCCCAGGTAGCGACTGCGGTCTGGTCAGCGAGACGGCGGATTTCTGTGGCAACGACCGCAAAACCGACGCCGTACTCACCGGCCTTTTCAGCCTCAATAGCAGCGTTCAGTGACAGCAGATTGGTTTGATCGGCTACCCGGTTGATGGTGGTGACCACGGTATTGATGTTGCCTGCTTTTTCGCTCAGAACGGCCAGTTTGGAGCCGATGGAATCCGTTGCTTCCATCATCTGGTGCATGGTCTTTTCCATACTATGCAGGGAAGACCGCCCGGCGTTGGCACCTTCGGACGTTTTCCAGGCGACTTCGGTCACTTCGTTCATGGTGTTGAGCAGCTCTTTTGAGGTGGCGGTGATTTCCGTCACGGTAGCCTTGATCTCATTGGTGGTGGCGGCCTGTTCGGTCACGGTGGCTTCCTGCTGTTTGGCAGTAGCGGCGATCTCGGTAGCCGACGAAGTCACCTGTACACCGGACTGCTGAATGCGGAATACCAGTGAGTTCAGGCTTTCCAGCATTTGCTGGATGCCGGCGGCCAGCTCGGAAATAATGTCCTGATCCCGGTACACCATGATTTGTCCGGTCAGGTTCCCCTCGGCTGCCATGGCGACGACATCCTGTATAAGTTCGACTTTACCTTTCACATCTTCCGAAGCCTGCCGCTCGCGTTCGATGGTATCCTGGACCTGTTGGGTCATGGTATTGAATGCGTTTGCCAATGTGTGAAATTCTTTCAGCGCGCGGCTACCCAGCCGGGCATTGGTTTCACCCTTCGCTACCTGCTCCATATCATGGATCATGGTTTTCACCGGCTCGAACAGAAAACGGTTCAGGAGCATGATAGCAATCAGCAGAACCACGCCCAGGAGTGCGACAAAGGCGGCCGTCGTTGTATCGCGCGTCTGTCGGGTGGCCTCGTAGAGTGAGGAAAAATCATCCAGCGCAAACAGCTGTGCGACAGGAATATTCTGGCTGCCCATGACCCAGTGCTGTATTTCGTGTTTGTTTCCGGTTGCGGTTTCCCAACCCTCGGATTCAAACCGGGTGTCCCCCGGCGCTGATTGAATACGCAGGGGAAGGCCTGTCAGATCGGCAACACGTTGCAGTGTGAAGATCGGGTCAAAGCTGATTTCCAGGTAACCCCGTCCTGTTTTATCGCCAACCGGTCGTACCACCGAATAGCGGGCACCTTTATCCGATAGCCAGAAAGCCGCGCTGGTCTGCCGCTTGTTTGCGCTCTCGAGCGCGTTGTTTTCCCCGGTTTCGGTTTCGCCTGCCAGCATCAGTTGTTGCTTGTTGCTGTTGAACAGTCGCACCGAGACCGGTTTTAACGAGGGTAGATTGGACCTGAGCGGTGCCGCCAGCAGTTTTTCCAGTACCGGGTTCCGTGTGCCTGCCGGCGCTTCTGCCAGATAAGCCCCCAGCTCCGGTTGTCGGGACAGCGCTTTGGTTGCCGCTGCGCTCAACTGCCCACTCTCGGAAACCAGCTGGCTGAGCGCGGCGTCGCTGGCCACCCCCAGAATTCGGGAAACTGTTTTGGTCTGGGCCTGTACAGCAGCATCGCGGTATTCGGTTTCCGAGACGAAGGCCATCACGATCGCAACAATCCCCACGATCAGCAACATGCTGATCGTTAATGCTTTCACTGAAAATTTTTCGATTTGCATAATTTGGGTTCTCACTTTCCCCGGGCAGCCCGACGCGCGGGCAATGTAATCAATCACTAAGGCTGCAAATTGCTTGCCACGATTGGCGGGCATGTCTGCGCCCCTGGAGAATGGGCTGGCGGCGGCGGTTGCAGGTCTTTCAACGAGCAGGAAGCGCCGGTCCGGCTTCAAGCTTCATACTGTGGCAACCCGTCAAAATTCATATAACATGATGTAAAATATATAAATAATATTTCTTCCCCAACCAGGAGAGAAAGCATTCCGGTGCCGGTCGGATTTTTGTGAGGTAAATCCCGATGACGAATTCAGTTTGGGGTCAGATATGCCGTTAGGTCTGGTAACGACGGAAATTTGTCACTATTGCCGGATAAATATGAAACACCCTCTTCTGAAATCTGTGTTCTGGTTACTCGCCTTGCTGACAACCAGCGCAGTGGTAGCCGATTCCTTTCACATCATTCCCATGAACCAGAAACAGCTGGCGACCTACTACATACAGGCCAGCATGCAGGGTAGTGGCAACGTGGAATTTATGGTTGATACCGGGGCTGGGTATACGACGATCAACGAGCATACGTTGCAGCAGCTCTTACAGGCCGACAACGCCGTGTATGTCGGCGAACTAACGGGTGTGATGGCAGATGGCACTCAGCATCAATTACCGGTCTATCGCATAAAACGCCTGGTACTGGGTGAGGGCTGTGTGCTTGAGAACATTGAAGCTGCTGTTTTTCCAGACAAAACCCGTATGTTGCTGGGTCTTACCGCATTGGAGAAAGCCGCACCCTTCACTTTTTCCACCAATCCTCCCAGTCTTGGCCTGAGCAACTGCGGTGCAGTCACCGGCTAGACCTGTAAAACCGTTCGAACACATTGAACATCCCCCTGAAATGGCAGAGAATAGCCATAGCAGGGGCGTTTGTGTCGGCCGCTGGTTTGCGCAGTAGCGAGGGGTTTCGAAAATGAAAAAAAATCATATGTCCAAAGTACTGGTGCTGGCTGTTCTGGGTGTGTCCAGCGGCTGGGTTCAGGCGTCAGACGGTTACGTTGACGATAGTAGTAAATTTATTGTCCGCACCGGATACGGCGATTGTATGCACACCAAACGCTGGTCCGTCCCCAACGCAATTGTGCAGTGTGATCCCGAAATCGTTGCTGCACGCGACGGCGTTGACGTGGCAGCCGTGGAAGTTATTCTCAGAATGCAGCGTAACCCGGTACATTTGCAGGCAGACGCACTGTTCGGGTTTGACAGCGACGCGATTTCCGACACCGGCGCTGTGCTGCTCGATGACCTGGTGGGTAATCTGACAGCGGCCATCCTGCTGGAACAGAAAATCGAAATTACCGGACACACAGACCGTATCGGTAACGATGTTTACAACCTGGCGCTGTCGCAACGTCGTGCAGAGTCGGTGCGCAGCTACCTGGTAGCTAAAGGTGTGGTGCCCCGCTACATAGAAACCAAAGGCGTGGGTTCCGCCGAACCGGTGGTGGAGTGCCCGGGAATACGTGGCCGGGCGTTGATTGATTGCCTGGCCCCGAACCGGCGCACCGAGGTTGAAGTCTCGGCGATTGAAGAGGTCGAGATGCGGGAAGAAGTGCCGGTGGAGAAGGCGCCAATACCCGCCTTGTAGTTAGTGTCCGTCCGTAAACAATAAACTCTCGCAAAGACGCAAAGCGCGCCAAGTATTAACTGATTGTTTTAGTGATAGTTTATATTTTTTCCTGGCGCGCTTTGCGTCTTTGCGAGAAAAATTACAGCGTTTAATGAGCGGGCACCGGTTAACAGGTACGGATAGCCTGACAAGCGGACTCTTTTACGGCGTCCGTTTTCATTGTGCGGTGTCTTCCGCCATCTGTTTCAGCTTGTACAACAGTTCATGCGCCTGTCGAGGTGTCAGGTCATCCGGTTTTATGCCCTGGAACGCATCCACCAGCGGAGATTCTTCCGGGCGTTTGAACAGGTCAATTTGTGTTTCTGCGCTGTTGTTATCAGGGGCTGCGTGCAACGCATCGGTTTCCAGTTTGTGGAGAATAGAACGCCCCTCCTGCAGCACCTTCTCCGGTACGCCCGCCAGAGCGGCGACCTGCAAGCCGTAACTGCGACTGGCCGGGCCATCCTTGACGGTATGCAGGAACACAATCCGTTCGTCGTGTTCGATAGCATCCAGATGCACGTTCGCGGTAGCCGGCATTTCATCGGGTAGACCGGTGAGCTCGAAATAGTGCGTCGCGAACAGGGTGCAGGCTCTCCGTTCACCGAGCTCCCTGGCAACCGCCCAGGCCAGCGCCAGGCCGTCGTAGGTGCTGGTGCCACGGCCGATCTCATCCATCAGTACCAGGCTCTGGTTGCTGGCGTTGTTGAGAATATTGGCTGTCTCGGTCATTTCCACCATAAATGTCGAACGGCCGCCGGCGAGGTCGTCAGAGGCGCCGATGCGGGTAAATATCCGGTCGATCGGCCCGATGCTGGCCTGGTCGGCAGGGACAAAACTGCCCATGCAGGCGAGCAGTACGATCAGTGCGGTCTGGCGCATGTAAGTGGATTTACCGCCCATATTGGGGCCGGTAATGATCAGCATGCGGCGCGCATCGGTCAGTTCAATATCATTGGGTACAAACGGGTCTTCGCTGACCTGTTCGATGACCGGGTGTCTGCCGCCTTGTATGCGAATGCCGGGTTCCTCGACCAGTATGGGCCGGGACCAGTTCAGGGTATCGGCACGCGCTGCCAGCGTGGTCAGTACATCGAGTTCGGCGAGGCCTTCCGCACAGGTGGATAAAGGCTTTAGATGTTCGAGCAGTTTGTCCAGAAGCTCGGCGTAAAGTGCTTTCTCACGTTCCAGCGCCTTGCTGCGTGCGCTTAACACCCGGTCCTCGTGCGCTTTCAGGTCGGGTGTAATGAAGCGTTCGGCACCTTTCAGTGTCTGCCTGCGCTGGTAGTTGTCCGGCACCTGGTCTGACTGGCTGCGGCTGATTTCGATGTAATAACCGTGTACCCGGTTATAGCGGATTTTCAGATTTTTAATGCCAGAGCGTTCGCGCTCCCGTGTTTCCATTTCCAGTAACACCTGGTCGCCCTGTTCACTGAGGCGTTTCAGTTCATCCAGTTCCGCATCGTAGCCCACCGCAATAACGCCGCCGTCGCGTACCAGGGCGGGAGGAATATCCGGCAAGGCCTTGCGCAGCAATTTGACAATCCTGGGTTGCTCCTGAATGCGGGCAGATACATCGCCCAGTAGTGGATCGGAGTCGCTGCGTAACAGCGCCTGTATATCGGGTAAGCGCGCCAGCGTATCGCGCAACGCGCTCAGATCGCGTGGCCGCGCGGACTTCAGCGCGACGCGTGACAGAATGCGTTCCAGGTCGCAGCTGCCGCGCAGTTTTTCACGCAGCGAGTCAAACAGGCGTGCCTGCAACAGAGACTCCAGGCACTGATGCCGTTTGGCCAGGACCCCGCGATCACGCAGCGGGCGGTGCAGCCAGCGGCGCAGCATGCGTCCGCCCATGGCGCTGACGCTTTTATCCAGCACCGCGATCAGGCTGTGTTCCTTGTGCCCGGACTGCGCCCGATCCAGCTCCAGGTTACGGCGTGTGGCGGCGTCCATCACCACGCTGTCTTCGTGCTGTTCGGTACTCAGACCGCGCAAGTGGGGCAGGGCAGCGCGCTGCGTATCCTTGACATAGTGCAACAAGGCGCCGGCCGCAGCGACCGCGACAGGCATGTCCTGGCAGCCGAAACCGCTGAGATCATGGGTGCCGAACTGCTGGTTGAGCTGGCGAGCCGCGCTTTCGGTATCGAAATGCCAGGGTGCCAGCCGGTACAGCCCACCCTTGCGTTGTATTTCCTGCGGTACAGACAGGTTTTCGCTGATCAGCAATTCGGCCGGCTGCAGGCGTTCGATTTCACCCAGCAGGGTATCTTCTCCGCTGAACTCCTGTACCACGAAGCGCCCTGCTGACAGATCCAGGGCCGCCAGGCCAAAATAGCCTTCCTCGTCCTGGTGCAACGCAACCAGCAGGTTGTCACGGCACTCCTGTAACAGCGCTTCTTCAGTCAGCGTGCCTGGCGTAACAACGCGCACCACCTGGCGCTCCACCGGCCCCTTGCTGGTGGCGGGATCGCCAATCTGTTCGCATACCGCGACGGACTCACCCTGACGCACCAGTTTGGCCATATATTGATCGACCGCGTGCACCGGAATACCGGCCATGGGGATCGGTTCGCCCGCAGACTGGCCACGACTGGTGAGTGTAATACCCATGAGTTCCGAGGCCTTACGCGCATCTTCGTAGAACAGTTCGTAGAAGTCGCCCATGCGGTAGAACACCAGGATATCCGGGTGTTCCGCCTTGATGCGCAAGTACTGCTGCATCATCGGGGTGTGTTTGCATGAGTTGGGTACAGCCGACATAGCGGGGGAGTCTAGCCCAATTATCTGTTGCGCTACAGCTTGCTAAACGGCGCGCGCTTTGGTACTCCTGTATTTCTTTTGGTGAAGACAGTCGGAGGCACAACGTATGAGCCTTGATCAACGGCGTTACGATGAAAAGAGGGATTTCATTCGCGTTTCTGTGGATTGTGATGTTGAGTTACAACACGAAGACGGTGGCAGGTGTTTTCAGGGTTCAGGCAGGAATCTGAGTGCCTGCGGCGTCCTGTTTCACACAGACGAGCAACTCAAGCCCGGTGACCGGCTGGAAATGCATATCGAATCCAGCCAGGCATTGGTTTCCGTACTGGACGCGAGCATAGAGGTGGTGCGCGTGGATCCGGCCGATGATGGGCTGTCTTACGCGGTCGCCAGCGCCATCCGTTCTATTAACAGCGAGTGATTCGTTGTGGAGCAGACGGTTGTTGCACTTTCCAGGGCACTACTGACGCGTCACGAGTCACTTGCCACGGCTGAATCCTGTACCGGTGGCTGGGTGGCCAAGGTCTGCACCGACCTGGCCGGCAGTTCCGGCTGGTTTGAACGCGGCCTGGTGACCTACAGCAATGCCTCTAAACAGGAATTGCTCGATGTCTCTGCGCAAACCCTGGATCAGTACGGTGCCGTCAGTGAGCAGACGGTGCATGAGATGGTGCGCGGTATCCTGCACCATAGCCATGCACAGTGGGGGCTGGCCATCAGCGGAATTGCAGGTCCCGACGGGGGTAGCGCCAGCAAGCCGATAGGGACTGTCTGGATTGCCTGGGCCGGGCCTGGAGGCTGGCTTGTAAAGCGCAGTTACTGGTTCGACGGGGAACGCGATGAAGTGCGATGGCAGGCGGTGGAAACTGCGCTACGCGTACTGTGTGACCGATTAAGAGAACCTGCGTAACTCTGGTTGCTGATTCCGTCGTCTGGTTTTTGCTCTGAGGCCGGCCCCGGGGTGGCTCAACCGGGCTGGAACAGCCGGCGAAAGTAAGTGGCCGGGAGGCTGGATTCAATAATTTCACAGGCACTGTTTATTTTTACAGTAGTGTGGTGCATACTCACTCGCAATCGGCAGTGAAGCCGCCTGGTTGTGCATTGCCGCCAACCCGCGGGGCAGGGAGTGTCCCCAGCTAACGAGGTCAACGGAGGAGTCTATGGACGACAACAAACGCAAGGCGCTCAGTGCAGCGCTGGGTCAGATTGAGAAGCAGTTCGGCAAGGGTTCGGTGATGCGCATGGGCGATGTCAGCAACGCGCGGGATATAGACGTAGTGTCCACCGGCTCACTGGCGCTGGATGTGGCACTCGGTATCGGTGGTCTGCCGCGTGGCCGCGTGGTCGAGATCTATGGACCCGAATCTTCCGGTAAAACAACGCTGACCCTGCAAGTGATTGCCGAGGCGCAGAAAGCGGGAGGTACGGCGGCCTTCATTGACGCCGAACACGCACTGGACCCCTCGTATGCCGAAA
>ENA-ORDP01002092-ORDP01002092.1-marine-sediment-metagenome-genome-assembly--contig:-NODE-2092-length-10055-cov-2.671900_pt1 | contig 10055 bp, 9 predicted proteins | sample MGYA00248627_ERZ508539 | MGnify/ENA primary metagenome ERZ508539 (study PRJEB26208, sample SAMN05571518) | marine sediment metagenome | biome: deep sea; feature: Hydrothermal vent; material... | reverse complement strand
TGGGAAATAATCAGTTGGAAGCCTTCATACCCAATCCAGGCCGTATGACAGAATTGCTTATAGATTCTATTCCTGTATTAGCCTGGGAAAACAGACACTCAAAGCGTAAAACCGCCTATGACCTTATAGCTGTGTGGAACGAAGGAGAGTGGGTCTGTATAGACAGCCGAATACCCAATCAATTGCTATATGAACGACTGTCCCAGAGGGAGTTATCGGAATTCATCAGATACCCGAATATCACTAAAGAAGTAACTTATCGAAACAGTCGCTTCGACTTTTTCCTCGATGGAAGGGGTAAAGGCTGCTTCATTGAGGCGAAATCCTGTACCCTTGTGGAAGAAGGCGTCGCCCTATTCCCAGACGCCCCCACAAAACGAGGCACGAAGCATTTGATGGATCTTATATCAGCTGTGAGAGATGGATATGAGTCCTATATGATCATTGTTATTCAAAAAAGTAATGCTAAGTCCTTTAGTCCCAACAAGAAAACAGATCCCGATTTTGCCGACGCCATGAAACAGGCTGTCAAAAAAGGAGTGGGTGTCTTGGCCCTTTCAACCCTCCTGAAAAACCAGGAAATCCTTTTCCATCACCGAGTAGAGGTTAATATCCCATGAACTTTCTAATGAAATTATCCACCCTCATAATCTACGTTTTATCAAGTATTGTCTTTTCATTCCTTTTCCCAGACTTACGATTAGAGCTTATCTTTATCTTTTCCCTTTTCCTGACAGGAATCTTTGCTTATTTCTTCCCCCAAACCCAATTACTTGTAGCTTCTTTATTAGCTGCTCACCTCGTCTTTTTGAGCTTCCCCGATACAGACTATGAGTTTCTCATATTCTTTGCCTTCATTCCCTTGTTTTTAGTGGTTGAGAAGGTGAAATCCAAGCGATCCTTATTCTTTTACGGGGTCATCGCAGGAGTTATGACCTTAACGGGTGGATTTTACTGGCTGAATGGGACAATCGTGGACTTTGGCCATTTCCCTCAACAGATAGCCCTCCCTATTTTTATAGCGTATACCCTGGCTTTCAGCCTCAAATTCCCCGTCATCTTGTTGGGTTTATCCTGGATGAAAAAGCATTTAGACATCAGCAGACTGATCACCTTCCCCCTGGTCATCACATTAGCCGACTTTCTGATCTATGAATTGTTCCCGTGGTACTTTGGGAACTCCCAATATAATAACATCTACTTCATCCAAATCGCTGAACTGACCGGTGTGATTGGTTTGACCTACGTTATAGCTTTTATAAACATATTGATTTATGAGGTCTACCGATCCGTACGGGATCAATCCGTGTTTCCCGTCAAAGGGCTAATCGTTGGTACACTCATGATCATAGGGGTTTATACTTTTGGATTTATAAGGGTTTCACAAATTGAAGAGGCTATGCAAAAGGCTCAGCCGATCACGGTGAGTGTTATTCAGCCCAATACCCCTATGGGCCCTGAAAGGAATCCCAATAAGGTTTTAAATACCCTGAGGGACTTATCTCTTAAAGCACTTAAGAACAATAAGATAGACCTGTTGGTGTGGCCGGAGTCGGCGGCTTCCTTTTCCTATCGGTGGAATCGCATGTCACCTGTCAGCGAATTGGTGACTCATCTAGCAAGAAAGTATAAAGTACATATCCTTTTCGGGGACCTGGACTGGGACTTTAAGGGGCCTCAAAATAATAAACGTCGTGTTTTTAATTCGGCCAATTTGATCAGTCCTGGACTTGATCTCTCAGACCCATATCACAAGATCTACCTTCTACCCTTTGGTGAATACATCCCACTGGGGGATTGGTTCCCCTCCATCTATGAAAAGGTGGAGAATGTGGGCCATTTCACCCATGGAAGAAGTATTGAAGTGTTTGACTTCCCAAAAGCCCAATTAGTGCCGCAAATATGCTATGAAGTACTTCTTCCTACCTTTACCAGACAGTTTATCAAGAAAGGGGGGGAGGTGATTGTCAATATCACAAATGATATGTGGTTTGGAAAGACGAAGGCGTCCAAACTCCATCTGGCTCATGCTTTATTTAGAGCGGTTGAGAACCGCGTGCCGATTGTACGATGTACCAATACGGGGATCAGTACTTTTGTGGATTCCGTGGGCAGGATTGCGTCAAGACAAACCCCTCTTTATCAGCCGGATTTCTTGACTCACACGATCTATCCCCCTAAAATCAGATCCTTGTATCTATCTGTTGCTGATCTAGCCGGTCTTTTCTATGAAGCTGACTTTGAGAAAGACTCTGTGACAGGCCGATTATTCAATGCAACACTGTTTCAGAACGAGAATCCACTCTTTGGCTTGATCATTATATTAGTCGGCCTTTTTCTGATCGTATTCAGAAAGCGAGTCAACGACTGGGTGGAATAATATCATTTCCTGTATTCATCCGTGAGCTAAACACTCTTTACAAAAGCTTCTTAAACTCTTCAATACTCAATCCAGCACCTTGAATAATAATAGCCATTGTGAAAGAATTAACAGGATTAGCTCTTGGGATAGTGATAACCTTTTCACCATTAGTCATAGTAATATGTTTACCCTGTCGTGCTATCCAGAAACCTACTTTCTCAAAGGCATGAATAGCTCTCTTGTGATTGATACCAGGAAGTTTTGGCATGTGGATTAAACTTCCACATAACGGGAGTCTTCATTTTTGTTAAGTTCCTCAACGGTTTCTAAATAAGACTGGATAGCATCCTTAATATTTTCTAAAGCTTCTTCTTCTGTGTCACCCTGAGAACAACAACCAGCTAATGTTGGACACCACACAGCATAGCCTTCCTCAGTTTTCTTTACATTGACTTTATACTTCATATTCTAAAAATATCGTCCTAAGATTAGGAAGTCAATAGAGTCCTGAAATAAATTGTAAAACCTGGTGTTCCTTCAAGTCTCATTTGATGTGTAGGGGCGGGGTCACCCCGCCCCTACAGAGGATTGTCACTAATTTAGTTTAGCACTACCAAGATTTCATAGGGTGAATAAACTGGTTAGTCCCACAACTTCTCAAAATGCTCTTCCATACGCTCACGTTCATCTTGTACCCACGTTGTTTCTTTGCTGATCAAGGGATTATAGTGGTCTAACTGAAGATTGCCTGTTGAGCCCATAGAGTCTCTTGATTTGATGACCTCATAAGGGTCAAAGCTGTCCAGCTCATCCAAGTGGCTTCCTACATGACGATAGGCGTCCCTGAATGGCATTCCTCCTTCTACAAGTCGATAGGCGGCATCAGTGGCGTAGATTTCCTTTTTGTGAGCGGATATAAGGCGATCCGTTTTTGGCTTTAGCTTTTCTATAGCCAATCCCATGAGGGGAAGGATTGGCGAAATCGTTTCAAAAGCAGTCATCAGAAACTTCTTGGTGTCCTGAAAGTCCCGGTTATACCCAGAGGGAAGGCCTGCAATCAATGTCTTGATGGATATTTCAAGCCCCAAAAGGGTCGCTGTCTTTGCTCTGATCAACTCAAAGACATCCAGATTCTTCTTTTGAGGCATAATACTGCTACCCGTTGTGATTTCATCGGCCACTTCAAAGAAGTCAAACTCCTTTGTGGTAAAGAGTAAGAGATCGGATGCCATTTTATTGAGGGCCATTCCAAGACTCACAATGGCTGATATGATATTTGCCTCTATTTTCCCCCTGGAATTGCCGCAATAGAGGGAATTAAGCTGTAAGCGTTTAAATCCAAGAGACTGACGAGTCAACTCTCTGTCAATGGGGAGTGAAACCCCATAACCAGCTCCTGAACCCAATGGACATTGATCATTCAGGTCATAAACATGTTTGAGAAAGTAAATATCATCGATTAGGCTTTCAACAAATGCTCCACCCCACATCCCAAGAGATGACGGCATCCCCAACTGCATGTGGGTGTAGCCTGGTATGGGAATCCATTCGTAACGTCTTGCGAAATCGAGAACTTTGCCTGTTAGGTCCAGGGTGAGGCCTATCAAATCGAGGAGTTCTACTTTGCTGAACAGACGTGTGTCTACCAAGACCTGATCATTTCGGCTCCTGGCCGTGTGAATCTTTTTACCGATCTCACCGAGTTTTTCCGTGAGACGCATTTCGATCTTTGTGTGGACGTCCTCATCCTGGATGGTGATTTTAAATTGGCCTTTCTTGTGATCTGATAAGATAATTTTGAGTTCTAACTTGATTTTGTCAAACTCATCCAGGGTGAGAAGGCCTATCGTAGTGAGCATCCTGCCATGAGCCAGAGAGCCGTAGATGTCGTATTCCACAAGGTTAGCGTCTAAAAGGTAATCTTCACCGACTTCAAAGGTTTCAATAGCCTGGTTCAGCTTTTGGGACGATTTCTTTTGCCATAATTTAGACACAATAAACCTGACTAAATGTTACTTCGTAACATCCTTCACTTTTTGATATTCAGTATAGACAAACTGGAACTTATTGATTAAAAGACTATACTCTTTATATTTATCTTTATTTTGGGTGAGTATCCCCAGAGTGACGGATGTATCTTTAACCAGTGTAGATAAGTCTTCGAGGGTTTTTTCCATATCATCAAAAAGAGGATAAAGATCTCGTGGACTTTTACTGCTTCTGATATCCTGCAAAAGACTATCCCCTTGGGCTTTACTCATAAATATGTAGTCATAGTAGTCCTGAAGGACTTTTACATGATCGAAGGATACTTTTGCCTCGTTTGTAAAAAAAGGATTTTTACTTAGATAGTCATAAATATCAAAATCCGCATTAGGTCGTCTATGTAGCTGATTTTCAGGTTCAAAGTTGCTATTGAGTGCTGGGGCAATCACCGTCAGCATGGTGAGCAAATCCTCTAAAGTCCTGCTGTAAGAAGAGTAGGACTTCTGTGTTGAGAGAGACACTCGATGGCCTGGCCGATGGGCTTCCTTTTGTTCTGTTTTCTTTTCTGTCTCGGAGAGCTTTTTCTCAGAGAGAGCTTCTTTTTTCTTGGGAAAGAAAAAAGAGGATAATCGCTGAAAGAGTGTTCCAGTATCCTTTTTTATCAAGTGATCAAATCGAAGAAGCCCTCTCTCATCCAGGTGATACTGTAAATAATAGCCCTTTTTCTCAAAATAATCTCGATAAAGATCCCCCAATAGAGAGCTTAGAAGAAGCTTGCATCGTTTTTTAATCTCAGGAATAAAGTTAGAATAATAGTCTATTTTCTTGAAAATATCTTCCCGCTCCGTAAAATAGGAGTAGAATTGACTCAAATCCTGATCAAAGTCTACAGCCACTAACTCATTATCCATCTCTGATTTAACTGACTCAAAAATACTATTAAGAGAAATGGCACCCGTTTCCCCTGTTGGAGTAACAATATTCTTGGTTTCCCTCAAGGTCTTATCCAAAAAAGGAATCCAGCGAACATAAACCCAGGCAATGAAGTAGGCCAGGTGCATGGAGCGTAGGGGATGATTTTCCGTGAGAGGAAGGGTAAAGGCGATATGATCAAAAACACTTAATATATTAATAACAGGCATAAAGCTGTCTGAAACAAGTTTAAAAAGTAAGCCTTCATTTATTGGGGTTTCAGCCCCTTCATCAGGTACATTGTCTTTTATAGATCCTTCTGAAAACTGGATATTAGCCCATTTGAATATATCGTCAAAGGTTTGGGAAAGACCTGTGATGATGGCCATAAAACTATAATTGTAGGACTCTTCAATGGGAATCTTGCCCTTAGCGGTCCTGTTGCTCCCAAAACACAGATTCGCCCAGGATTCATCCAAAAGTTGTGCTGTGTAATAATTGTTGCCATAGAGGGTTTTTCTGCTTTTCTTTGGGTAAATATCAAAGCTTGTAAAGGGATCCGAGTTCTCTATATTGTTAATCCGTTGTCCTATGATGCGATCCCATATTTTCTTAAAGAAATGATGACCCACTAAATAATAATGGTTGGATATTTCCTTGCGAAATCGCATAAAGTCTTTGTCTGAATAATGGCTAAAATCCCAAAATATATCGTTATGATAAGCATCAATGTCCTGAGCGAGTTTAAAGAGCATCTGGTCGATGGATTTTTTGTCATAGAGGATGGGAAAGCCACTTTTTTGTGAGGTCAGGATTCTTTTTTTACGGGATAATATGCTTGCTTTGGTTTCCTTGTTTTTACTTGTTCTTCCCTTTGCCAGACTGTTTTCCAGTTCATCAATTATTTCCTGGAGCTTTTCTTGTTTGAGATTCTCTTTTTGGAAGCCTTCTTCTGTCTGATCCTCTTCATCTTCAGTGATGCTAATGTCATCCATGGAAAAGACAAGATTGACCAGTTTCTCCTTAAGTTCAAAATCACTGTACTTTTTGAATTGACTCATGGATCGAGCTTTCGTAAAGAGTTCTTCAAAGTTTGTTTCAACCGGTGAGTCATCATCAGATTGCATGTTTTCAGTGGATTGTTCTTCACTCATAGGAAAATTAGCCTTCCAAAGGTGTTATTCGATCACTTAAGATTTTATTCAGCCGAACTAAAAAGCAATAATTACACTTGTATCCAAGTTCTATAAGTAAAATGATATAAAACAATAGAATTGTCAAGAAAATACCAGGATATATGCCGTTTTTTAGTCATTATCGATTAAATGTCTTTACTTCTTAAGTTTTGCTTACTACTTTCTAGTGGGTATGGATGAATAGATATATTCAAGTCAATGGTCTGCAACGCATGAAGTTTTACTATAGATTTCAAGTTATATTTTATCTGATAAGCATTACAATCTTGTCCTGCCAAGCTGATGATCCGTCTGGTCCATCATTAAGCCTAAAACAAGTTCATTATAATCTCAAAGAGAAGTTGACCATAAAAGGAAAGGATTATCACCATTTCTATCGCATGACTCAAGGGATACGGGAAAGAGAAACACTGAGTCGCTTTATGGCAGAACAAAAAATACACCTGAATAATAAAGGGCAATTCACTATCGTTGTTGGATACGCTGACACACGATTAAAATACACTCATCCTCAAACTCATAAGCAAATCCTCAAAATCTAATCATCGATCTGGCCAATGACTCCAAAAACCTGTTTTTGTATCAACCGAAAGCTGTAGACTTTTTTTTGGCAAAACAAATATCTTTAGGCCAGTTGAAGAAAAGGCTAATGGTTGCTGGTGAAAATAATAATGATGTAACTCAACTTGAAAAGAAGGCTCACAGGGAATATAAGGAGATACAAAGTAGGCAGAGACGTTATGCCCAATACGCCAGGGACTTGGCCAAGACATTTAATCGCAGGCCCTTAACAATAGATCAATCTTTTTTTAAAGGAAAGAGAAAGGGGGCTTTTATCTCGCCCTGGAATACCTTATCGATCCATTGATCTTAGGGAATTCCAGTCCCTTAAAAGGATGAGATATCCTCTGGCTAACTTTCTCCTTAAAACCTCAACAAACAAGAGGGTTAATATGCTCCCAAACTGTGCTCAAGGGGCCACCCAGCTTTCTTTTGGAACAGTTCGCTACACCAAGGTTCGGGAGATTGTCAGAGACCGAAATCATTATTTCATGGGTCTTCAAAGGGTGGATCAAATGCAGGTAGGTGATCTGGCTCTCATTGTATGGGACTATCAGGCGGATGCCCAGACTAATTCGGGTCATACGGGTGTCATTGTCGATGTGAATTACAATTCGGATGGAAACCCCATTGACGCAACCCTCATCGAGTTTTTCCCGGCAAACCAATCACCCAGACTGATTAAATTGAGTGAGTCGGTCTATGAAACAAGTTCCAAAAGAGCCTTGAGAAACATTAAACTCAACTACCCTAAAAAGAAGGGGCTTCTCTTTTTAAGGCCCAAAAAAAGCAAAAACCTTAGGAAAAGACGGAAGGAAAAGCTCTCAGCACCCACCCATTTGATCCAGTTCATAAAATATCATAGAGAACTAAACTGAATTACTTTTTAGAAATCCTTTGATCCAACTGTCTTAGCGATCACCAAGGGGGCTATTTCCTTTGCTCCACAGATACTTAAATACAAACTAATTTCCTTGATCGTTGCCCCACTATCACATATGTCATCTATAAGGAGTATTCGCCTGCCCTTAAGCTCTTTTTGAGGCTCAAATCGAAATCGTTCCTTTACATTTTCTCGCTTTGTCAGGGCATTTTGTGGGTTTTTTTGTGATATGGACGGTCCCTTCATCGTCAGGCCATGATGGATCGGTATGTTTAACCTCTCAGAAACTGATACGGCAAAGTTGCGTAATAAATCCCCTGACTCACTAGGGGGAACGTAGAGAATCATATCAAATGACAGTTGGTTAAAGTAGCTCTGGAAGGCTTGAACAGCTTTATGGATGAGTGCATCCGGAAAGTCCCCACCCTTTTGGTATTTAGATCGTCTAATGAGCTGACCCACTTCCGTATTGCCATAGTAAGAGCAGGCAACACCATTTGTCAGACGATTCTTTCGCTTATCCATTGGTGTTAACACTTCATCAGCCGATAACAAAGAGAGTTCAGGGTGAAAGGCGTCCCAAAAACGATCCACATAGTCCCGGATCTCCTTTTCTGGGATGTAAAAGGTTTTCAGCCCCTTGCATAGGTCACACTGTCCACAGAACTTGATCGTACGGTCTTTGAGGTGATTTCTTATGTACCTCACACGACATTCTGCTTTCCGGCAGTAGTCATGCATGACTTCAAGCTCCCCCAGGCGATAGTCTTTCAGCTTCTTATGATGACTGAGAGGGATTTTATCTGATGACTTTAAATGGCGGTACTTTAAGTTTCCCAACTCATAAATCGAATCCATCCATTTTAGTTTTTCCATATTGGATAAAACAATCTTCAACAGGCTGTTAGAGAGACCCGTATTGAGAAGCAGGTCATCGAAACTTTGACTCCTTAATTTAATTTGCTCTATCACAGATAGATAACTCTCTTTAGTCGGGAGGTTATTTTCGATACCCTTTCTAATGGGTCGATCATCCTTTGGGTTGTACAACAAGACAATGTGAGCCTTCTGTCCATCCCGTCCAGCACGGCCTATTTCCTGGTAGTAATCCAGTAATGATCCTGGAAAATGAGTGTGGATAACGAATCGGATGTTTTTCTTATTGATCCCCATGCCAAGAGCATTTGTGCTGCAGACAATCTGATAGCGATCCTCCATAAAACCTTTCTCAATAGTCATTCGCTTTTGATTGTCATAACCACCGTGGTAAGAGACAGCGTTACAGCCTAAGCCTTTAAGAAACATAGCGTAACACTCAGCATCCACGCGAGTTTGGCAATATAAAAGTCCCTGTCCTTCAAAGTTAGACAAGTGTTGCTTCAGATAGCTATGTTTAGCCGTATCGTTTCGGATACGTATCACAGAAAGATGGAAATTAGGGCGGTCTAAATGGCCTCTCATCAGAGTGGAACGACCTATTTGGGAGCGTATATCCCGTATCACATGATCTGTAGCGGTGGCCGTAGTGGCTAATATGGGAAAGGTCTTTGGAAAAGACTTTACGGTGTTCACGATCTTCTGATACGCTGGACGAAAGTCATGACCCCACTCAGAGATGCAATGAGCCTCATCGATCACCACCATGGAAATGTCAATATCCCTTACAGCCTCTATCCATTGATAATTGGCCTGTCGTTCAGGGGAAATGAAGAGCAGTTTGTATTGCCCAGCCATTGCGGCAAATAATATCTCATCCTTCTCATCGGTTGTTTGACCCCCATAGATCAGGTTGGAAGGTATATTGAGGTCATTTAGTTGCTGAACCTGGTCTCTCATCAAGGAAATCAGGGGGCTTAAGACGACGGTTACCCCGGGGAAAACAGTTGCAGGGAATTGGTAGCATAAGGATTTGCCAAATCCTGTTTTCTCAATGAGTAAAACCCGTTTGCTTTTGAAGAGCTTTTTAATGACTTCCCACTGGGACTTATAGAAACTGGGGATATTGAAATCTTTAGCTAACCGCTCTTCATGGGCTTTCTGGTATTTACTTTTCCACCACATCATGATTAGTATGAGCTAAGCCAGATTTTGGCAAAGTCAAAGGTAATATCACATGGGTCTAAGCGAAATAAAACCGACTCATCACCTGTTTGGC
>ENA-ORDP01002091-ORDP01002091.1-marine-sediment-metagenome-genome-assembly--contig:-NODE-2091-length-10058-cov-2.638408_pt1 | contig 10058 bp, 8 predicted proteins | sample MGYA00248627_ERZ508539 | MGnify/ENA primary metagenome ERZ508539 (study PRJEB26208, sample SAMN05571518) | marine sediment metagenome | biome: deep sea; feature: Hydrothermal vent; material... | reverse complement strand
ACTGAATTAGTACAGTAATATCAATGCGTTAGAGTTTTCTAGCAGACTCTATCTGTTGCGAGGTGTCGGCATTACACGTCCCCATCAGGTCTGGAGCACCGACATCACCTATATCCGCCTGGAACGGGGCTTTGTCTATCTGGTCGCAATCATCGATGGGTACCGCCGTAAAGTACTGAACTGGCGGTTGAGTAATACGATGGATGCGGACTTCTGTGTCAAGTGCCTCGAAGAGACTCGGCAATGCCATGGCAAACCCGAGATCTTCAACAGTGAGCAGGGCTCACAGTTTATCTGCGCGCTCTGCACCGGAGTGCTCGAGCGCGAGAAGATCCCCATCAGCATGGATGGCCGGGGCCGGGCGCTGGACAACATCTTTGTGGAACGGTGATGGCGTAGCCTCAAGGATGAGAATATCTATCTCAAGGGGTATGCCGACATGGTGGCACTGACGCTAGGGCTGATTGAATATTTTGCGTTCTACAATGGATAACGACCCCCATCAGTCACTCTCCAACCTAACACCTGAACACGTCTACAGGAGTAGACGGGGGGCGCATTGATGGTCGATAAGTTTATCAAGGAAGGTGGTGAACCAGGGACAAACGAAAAATCGGGCCAGCGCCGTGCCGCTGTGGGTGCGGCAGAATGCACAGCTTAAACTCAGCTGGATTCTGTCTTGACTATGGGGTCTACCTTAGATGAGTAATCTCAGTGCGTACATGAACACGGTCCTCTTGCAAGAACGTAACGGAATACCGACGTCTTGGCGAAGCTACATCGGCCCAATCTTTTGAAATCTATCGACCGGTATGGGAAATACTTGAATCCAACGGGATCAGCAAACCTGCCGCTCGATCACCGGCGCGGGTCCAGTAGAATATACAGATGTCTCTGATCCAGCTTCTTAAGGTCGACTTCAGTGTCGGCGGTCCGTTGCTGCTTGATGGTATCGATCTTACGATCACTGCCAACGAGCGCGTCTGCATTGTCGGCCGTAACGGCGAGGGCAAGTCCACACTGATGCGGCTACTAGCCGGAGAACTGCATGCCGACGACGGCCAGATTCGCATGCAGAATGGGGTGGTAATGGCGCGGATGGCGCAGGAAGTGTCCCAGGACATCACCGGCAATGTATTCGATGTGGTGGCCGAAGGGCTCGGTGATCTCGGTCATCTACTGGCCCGCTATCACCATCTGCTGCCGGCTCTGGATACTCAGGCCGATTTCGATGCGCTGGGTGAAGTGCAGTCGCAGATCGAGTCACGACATGGCTGGGATCTGGACCGGCGGGTAAGCGCAGTACTGAGTCAGCTTGAACTGCCGCCCGAGACCGATTTTGCGGCCCTGTCCGGCGGTATGAAGCGGCGCACGTTGCTGGCCCAGGCGCTGGTACGAAAACCCGATGTGCTACTGCTCGACGAGCCGACCAACCACCTCGACATCGAGGCCATCAGCTGGTTGGAAGGCTTCCTCAAACAGTTTACCGGAAGCCTTGTCTTTGTTACCCATGACCGCCGATTTCTGCGCGCTCTGGCGACCCGCATCGTCGAGATCGACCGCGGCGTACTCACCGACTGGCCGGGTGACTACGACAATTATCTACGTCGCCGTGAAGAGCGATTGCAGGCCGAAGCACAGGCCAACGCTCTGTTCGACAAAAAGCTGGCCCAGGAAGAACTATGGATTCGCCAGGGCATCAAGGCCCGCCGCACCCGCAACGAGGGCCGGGTCCGGGCGCTCAAAGCCCTACGCAACGAGCGAGCTCAACGCCGCATCCTCACCGGCAACGCCAGGATGGCCCTGAGCCACACCCAATCCTCAGGCAAAAAGGTCATCGAACTCAGCCGGGTACACCAGGCTTTCGATGGCCGGGTGCTGATCGACCATTTCAGTACCACCATCATGCGGGGTGATCGCATCGGCATCATCGGTCCCAACGGGGCCGGTAAGAGCACCCTGCTGAAGATCATGCTGGGCGAACTGCAACCGCTGGGGGGTGAAGTGAAGCGGGGCAGCAGTCTGCAAATTGCCTATTTTGACCAGCACCGGCTGCAGCTCAACGATCGGCTCAATGCCCTGGATAACGTGGCCGAGGGGCGCGAGTTCATTGAACTCAATGGCCAGCGCAAGCACATTATCGGCTACTTGCAGGATTTCCTGTTTACCCCCGAACGCGCCCGCATATCGATCACCCTTCTATCCGGCGGCGAACGCAACCGCCTGCTGCTGGCCAAGCTGTTTGCCAAGCCATCCAACCTGCTGGTGATGGATGAACCGACCAACGATCTGGATGTGGAAACCCTAGAATTGCTTGAGGACCTGCTCGGTAGCTACGCGGGCACCCTGCTACTGGTCTCACATGATCGCGAATTTCTCGACAACGTGATCACCAGCACCCTAGTGCTGGAGGGCCATGGACACATCGGCGAATACGTCGGCGGTTATGCAGACTGGCTGCGACAACGTAAGCTCACCTCTGCAACAGGCCACAGATCACGCTCGTCACCAGCGAAAAAAATCCCCTCCAACAGCGCAAAGCCCGATGTCCCGAGCCCACCGCGCAAGCTTGGCTACCACCAGGCCCGTGAGCTTCAAGAGCTACCGGCACGGATCGAAACCCTGGAAACCGAACTGGCCGAGCGCACCCAGCACATGGCTAACCCGGCCTTCTTCCGTCAAAACAGCGCCGCCATCGTGATCGCCAACGATGCCCTGACCAAGGTCCAGAACGAACTCGAACTGGCCTATCGGCGCTGGGAGGAACTGGAGAGCTGAACAGGACCGCCTTGGTATCGCGAGTACTACATTTTGGCTTCGTAGCCCAGTCGGGACAAGATCGACACACTATGCATGTCCTATACATCGCAATACGGCATTTCGTCGTTGCCTGTAATTCCCGAGTACAAGGCCTTGACAACGATACAGCCACAGTACCCCCGACTGACGCGCATGAACCGTGCGACTTCCGCACTGGTCAGAATCAGCGAACCGGTCGTATGCTGCATCTTTCCCAGTGAGACAAAACTATGTATACGCTGTATTACGCCCCCGGCGCTGCCAGCATGCTGCCCCACCTCGTGCTGCTGCAGGCAGGGGTTCCCTATACCCTTAAGCGGATCGATCTGGCCGCTGGTGAACAGCACAGCGATAGTTATCTCGCTCTCAACCCCACCGGCATGGTGCCCACCTTGCTGATTGATAACACCCCCTTTGGCGAAGCCGCTGCATTGGCCATGCTGCTGGTTGAACGGCACCCCGAGACGGGTCTAGCCCCGGCCTTGGGAGACTCGGCCCGGGCGGACTATCTGCAGTGGATGCTGTACTTGGCCAGTACTCTGCAGCCCGCTTTTCGACAATGGTTTCACCCTAGCGAAAACGGTGTGACCGATGAGGTTTCTTTCAAGCAGGCGGTCGGCGCGCGTATTGAAGGCGCCTGGTCACGCCTGGATGCCCATCTCGCCATGGCCGGTCCTTATATGCTGAGCGACACCTGCAGCGTGGTTGATCTATACACGGTCATATTGATGCGCTGGTCACGTAACATGCCGAACCCTGGTACCAACTGGCCGCATCTGACTGCGTTGGCCGTGCGGGTCAAAGAATGTCATTCCTGGCGCCAACTGTGTCAAATCGAGGGCCTTACCCCATGGACGGTGGCCGAATGGGCCTGAGCCACAGGGGCAGCTCAAACTCCCGGGAACGCCTCGAAAAGCCGTAGCGAGCGATTCGAGTGCCAAGCGTCCCGGATATCAGCCGGTGTTCTGTAAGCCTTGGGCAACCCCATTGACGCAAGCGACCAGGGCCGCCAGTAAGGCTTCGTCCTGGCAATCACCCTCACGCCAGCGCTGCAACAGGTCGATCTGCAACACGCTCATCGGGTCGACATAAGGATTGCGTAGACGGATCGACAAGGCCAGTCGTCGATCATTTTCAAGCAGGCCGGCACGTCCGGTGAGCCGCAGTAAGCCTTGTAGGGTACGCTCGAACTCCGCCCGGATCTGTGGAAAAAAATGCTCATGGAGGGGTCCGGACAAGCGGGAAAAGGCTTCGGCAATATCGAGATCGGACTTGGCCAGAACCATTTCCACATCATCCAGCAGCGTTTTCAGGAACGGCCAATCGCTCACCATCTCGGCCATCATCGGTTCACCAAATTGTTCCACCCCACGCTCAAGCGCGCTGCCGACCCCATACCAACCGGGTAAAATGCAGCGACACTGCGTCCAGGCAAACACCCAGGGAATAGCCCGCAGATCCTCGACACCACGCATGCTGCGGCGCCGCGACGGTCGTGAACCGAGAGTCATGCGCTCAATGACATCAATCGGTGTAGCACTACGAAAATAGGCTACAAAATTAGAGTCAGTCACCAACGCCCGATAGACCTGACCACTGCTACAGGCCAATACATCCATCTGCTCGCCCCAACGTTGTTCTCGCGGCTCGGTAGCATGGGGGCGCAGGGAAGCCCGTAACACCCCACCAACCGTCTGCTCCAGGTTGCGCAAGGCCAATGCCCGGATCCCATACTTGCGGTGGATAACCTCGCCCTGTTCAGTCATGCGCAAGCGTCCGGCCACGGCCCCGCGTGGCGAGCCCAGCAGAGCCGGGCAGATGCGCGAACCACCGCGACTGACCGAACCACCACGACCATGGAAAAAGGTCAAGGCCACGCCCGCCTCATGCGCCACTTCCAACAACTCGACTTGAGCCCGCTGCAAGGCCCAGCGTGCGGTAAGCAGGCTGCCGTCCTTACCGCTGTCGGAATAGCCAAGCATAACTAGCTGGGTATTATCGCGCGCGGCCAGATGGGCGCGATAAAGTGGATCGGCCAGCAGCGCACGCAGGGTTTCTGCGGCGTTTCTGAGATCATCCACGGTCTCGAACAAGGGGGCGATATCCAAAGGCACCCGCTCCGCCTCATCCAGTAGACCACCGTAGCGGGCCAGAGCCAGCACGGCGAGGACATCCGCAGCAGACTCGGCCATGCTAATGATGTAGGGACCGGTGGCCTCACTACCATAACGGCGGCGAGCCTCCGCCAGGGTCGCGAACACCGCTCGTAGTGCCTCCACCCCGGCATCTTCACAAGTACTAAAAACGGCTGCGCCACTCGCGTGAGGCTGCAATATTGCAGTCCGTGCCGCAGAGGTCCGATCCTGCCAACCGGGATCGTCAAGCAACACGGCCAGAACCTCGTTGTGAACCCGAGAATCCTGGCGTACATCTAAGCGGGCCAAGTGAAAGCCAAAACTGCGCACTCGCCAGAGCAATCTGCGCACTGCCACCAGACCGGCATGCTCGCCCTTGTTTTCACACAAGCTCTGGGCAATGCAGGCCACATCAGTCTCGAAGGCCAGAGCATGCGGATAAGCGTTTTCGGCATCCTGCCCGGTGGCGCGCAAGCGCGCACCCACCAGTGCCAGCAGACTGCGATAGGGCATGTCACGATGTCGGGGACGTATCGCCGCTGCTGCCTCGGGCATCTGCCGACGGTAGGCCGCCAGTTTTTCACGCACCACCAAGCTGACCTCGACCAGGCCTTCGGTCTGACTCAATACCCGGCCCAGCTGCGCGCACTCCTCAAGATAGCGCTCAATCACCAGATCCCGCTGGGTACGCAGCGACTCGGCAATAGTGTCCGCGCCGACGTTAGGGTTGCCGTCCATGTCACCACCCACCCATGAAGCAAAGCGCAGCAAGCGCGGCAATTCCGGGGTGGCACCATAAACCGCTTTGAGTTCACGTTCCAAAGTTTCATAGAACACGGGCAGCGCCCGGTACAACGGACCCGCCAGGTAAAAGCCGACGTGATCGAGTTCATCCTCCACACTCGGTCGTAAAGGTGAGGCTTCAGCGGTTTGCCAGCCGGTGGTCAAGGCCGTGCGCATCCGGGCCAGATCGGTAATCCGCTCAACGACTGAGCGCCCCGGATCGAAGTCGGCGATCAAGGCACGCACAATGTCCTGTTCCTTCTCCAGCAGCGAGCGCCGCACCGCTTCAGTAGGATGCGCGGTGAATACCAACTCGACATCCAAGTTCTCAAGCCATGGCCAAAGTTCAGCGCGGCTCACGCCCTGCCTTTTCAACCGGCCCAGCGCATCAGCCAGTGACTCCGGCTGTGGAGGGGCTCCCGCCGACTGGTATTCACGGCGACGACGAATGCGATGCACCCGTCCCGCCACATTAACCATCTGAAAATAAGTGGCAAAAGCCCGGGCCAGAGACTCGGCCTCGGCGGGCCGCATACCGGTCAGATGTCGAGCCAGCCTATTGACCGTGGCCCCCGACTCACGCCGTTGGATGGCCGCAGTACGTACTGTTTCGACCCGTTCGTAAAATTTCTGCCCCCCCTGCTCAGCGAGCATCTCGCCTACGATAATTCCCAATCGGCGCACGTTATCGCGCAATGGCTGATCATGGGGTGGAAAATGGATGTCGCGCCGTTCGGCGTCGGAGTCTTGCGGAACTTGGCTCATGATCCCAGCCTAGCAGCCCTATCGGGCGATGCATGAATCGGCCACAAAGAGATCAACAAAACCAGCCATATCTATACATCGCGATTCGGCGATATAATCCTCTTTTACGTTCCCCGTCGAGGGGCGTTGCGACCGGAGATTGATACTGCCAGGTGGCCACGATTCCATCGTTGCCATGCCTGCACGTAGCTCCGGCCAGGCTCGACGAGGCTGGACGCGAGTCCAAACAACGCCCATCCGTCAAACGGAAAACGCCATGAATGCTGTGATCAAGAACTCCCCCTCCACTCCGTATAAGATTCGCGACATCAATTTGTCGGAGCTCGGCCGCAAGCGCATTCGTATGGCCGAGGAAGAAATGCCCGGCCTGATGCAAATTCGAGCCCGCTATGCACCGCTGCAACCGCTGCAGGGCGTACGCCTGTCCGGCTCGCTGCATATGACTAAGGAGACGGCGGTACTCATCGAAACCCTGGTTGCGCTGGGTGCTTCGGTACGTTGGGCTTCATGCAACATTTTCTCTACCCAGGACGATGCCGCCGCCGCCATCGCCACCACCGGTGTCCCGGTATTTGCCTGGAAAGGCGAAACGCTGGAAGAATACTGGCAGTGCACCCTGAATATGCTCACCCATCCCGGTGAGGGCGTGCAGGATCTGCTCGGCCCGCAGCTCATCGTTGACGACGGCGGCGATGCCACCCTGCTCATTCACCACGGGGTGGAAATGGAGGACGGTTCCGATTGGGTCGAGCAGCCCGGTGTCAACCATGAAGAACAGGTCGTTAAGGATTTACTCAAGCGCACCCGCAGCGAACGGCCAGGCTTCTGGAAAACGGTTGCCAGCGGTTGGCAAGGCGTTTCCGAGGAAACCACGACCGGAGTGCACCGTCTGTACCAATTGGCCGAGGCCGGCAAGCTATTGGTGCCCGCAATCAATGTCAACGACTCGGTCACCAAGAGCAAGTTCGACAATCTTTACGGTTGCCGCGAATCGCTGGCCGATGGCATCAAACGCGCCACCGACCTGATGATCGCCGGCAAAACCGCCGTGGTCTGCGGCTACGGCGACGTAGGCAAGGGCTGTGCGCATTCCCTGCGTGGCTTTGGAGCCCGGGTCATCGTTACCGAGATTGACCCGATCTGCGCATTGCAGGCGGCCATGGAAGGTTTTGAAGTCACCACTATCGAGGATACCCTGGGCCGTGCCGACGTCTACGTCACCACCACCGGTAATCGTGACATTATCACCTTCGAATCCATGCAGGGCATGAAAAACAATACCCTGGTTTGCAACATTGGTCACTTCGACAATGAAATCCAGGTTGATCGGCTAAACACCGCTGAGGGCGTTACATGCGACACCATCAAGCCCCAGGTTGACCGCTATACCTTCCCCGATGGTCATAGCATCTATCTGCTGGCTGAAGGTCGTCTGGTCAATCTCGGCTGTGCCCATGGTCATCCCGCCTTCGTCATGTCCAACAGCTTCTGCAACCAAACTCTGGCGCAGATCGACCTGTGGGCCCACCGTAAGACCTACGATAAAGAGGTCTATCGGTTGTCCAAAAAGCTGGACGAAGAAGTGGCTCGCCTGCACCTTAAGCAAATCGGTGTGAAGCTAACCACGTTGACTGCCGAACAGTCGGCCTACCTCGGCATCCCGGTGGACGGCCCCTACAAGGCCGAGCACTACCGCTACTGAGCCTTAATAGAAGCGGCACGAAATAATCATTCATCGGCTAATCACTGCGGAAAGCCCCGGCTCTGCCGGGGACTTCCGGGTTTGACCTATACAGCAGTCGTTGTGAATATGGAATCTCGACCCAGAGACGAGGATTCACAAAAAAAGTGTATCAGAACCTTAGCCTCACACGTTGGGATTGCAAGTATCACGTGGCAACCATTCCGAAGCAGCACAACCGCCCTCTTGCGCCCCCCCGACCACCGCTTCACCTCGGTTCCACTTACCTTCCATTCATTCGACATCCCACGACTCCTACTTCATACACGATTTAACCCTAAATCCGTGTCCAAGAAAATCGGGGCCGCGGCACACCCCCTCCTATAGAGAGGGTGTAAAATAGCTATTCATCTTTTAATCATGCCGCGATTAAATTCAAAATTTCCTGTAAATCCGCTGCAACAGACAGGCTTGTTGGGTAGTGGTGGTGACCTGCTTCCACCTACTTAGCGCCGTAAGCAGGTATCCACAACGTTGGGAGCATCGAAAAAGCGGATGTTCGCTTACGTGAACCTGGAGGCAACAGCGATCACGGCCAGCAGGCTTACGTACACGACTTATTTCATCATCCAACAGTCTGTCGGGGCACTATCTAGCGTTGCTGAAGGGCACCAGCCTGACTACGCAGTAGTAAGCTGCCTGTATTTTTGTACGTATAGGAGATCGAGATGTTCAAAGGTTTTCTGTTAGGAATCATAGTAACGATCGGTACCCTTATCGTGATTGGCTACGTCTCACTGCAATTCGGCCTGATCCCGGCCAACGCTGACGCCCAACCCACTGCTTTGGAACAATGGGCCGCCAACACGTCACTGACTGCCACCTTGCAACGTGAAGCACCGCGTGGTCCTAGTCCTGTGCAGCTGACTGACCAGACCCTCATCGACGGTATCCATTTGTATGCGCAGCACTGCGCGATTTGCCACGGTACAGCACAAGGCGATGCCTCGGCATCACCCATCGCCCGAGGCGAATATCCAGCCCCTCCGCAACTCGCGACCGACGGCGTCGAAGACGATCCACCGAGCTACACATTCTGGAAGCTCAAGCATGGCATTCGCTGGACGGCTATGCCATCGTGGAAAGGGACGCTCAGTATCCGGCAGATGTGGGTACTTGCCCTTTTCCTGAAGCACATGAACAAGCTCCCGCCTGCAGCCGAGAAGGCCTGGCAGCAAGTCAAAAACGGTACTGAACCCAGCAACCCAGCGAATTCAGGTACGCCACCACAGCAGGCGAATACCCCACCCTCAAGCGGCTATGCTACCTCAGGCTCAGAGTAATCCCCCCTGGATGGACGTCTGGACAGCCTTGGATCACCTCGAAAAACCGTAGCGAGCAGTGCGAGTGCCAAGCGCCCCGGAGCAAAGCTCCGAGACCTATCAGCATAAGCAGGCAAAGAGTAAGCAAGAACGCAACTATCGGGCCGCGCAATAGGTTTGTCGAGCTTCCCCTCGGTATCAGTATGAAATCCCCCATCGCGGGGGATCGAGGTAATCAATGTACCGTTATGGAGGCTTGCGCCTGGGCGGCATAGTCCAGCGCTGCCGTCTGCGGATGCAGAAGGTGCGTGACCCAGCAGATGGAAATTCATCAATCTTTGCCGACAGTCAACCTGACCTAGCGGGGCACAGCGTGACGAGTGACAAATAGTCGTTCTAGTGTAGTGCTTTGTAAACAGTGAACCCTTTCATGCTGAGGTGGTTCAAGCCGTCCTCCGGCTTAGACAACCACCGAAAATTCCGTCATCCCGGGCTCCTCTTGTTCTCGTCATCCCGGGCCAGACCCGGGATCCAGTAGGCAGCCGTGGTGACGAGATCGGTAGTCCTAGGCAA
>ENA-ORDP01002090-ORDP01002090.1-marine-sediment-metagenome-genome-assembly--contig:-NODE-2090-length-10062-cov-2.797442_pt1 | contig 10062 bp, 6 predicted proteins | sample MGYA00248627_ERZ508539 | MGnify/ENA primary metagenome ERZ508539 (study PRJEB26208, sample SAMN05571518) | marine sediment metagenome | biome: deep sea; feature: Hydrothermal vent; material... | reverse complement strand
TCCCATGTTTTTAACGGTACTCTCAGCGATCTTATGAATGTCACAGATTATAATGACATGACCTCCGATTTCATGAAATACTACACAAAAGCACCCATTGATCCAGCCTATAAAAACATGGCGAACCGTGTGACAGCCGGTTTAGAGAATCCCATAGACAAGGTGAACGCTCTGACTAAACATCTGCTAAGAAACTATAGTTATACTCTGAGTCCTGGAGGGGCTCAGGTTAAGGATAAACTTTCTTATTTCTTATTCAAAAACAAAATGGGCTATTGCACGAACTATGCTTCCGCTCTCACAGCCTTAACCCGGAGTTTAAATATCCCTTCTCGTCTTGTAGTAGGCTTTGTCACAGACCCTTATAATAAGATCGAGAATTACTACCTGCTTCATGGGAATAACCTACACGCTTGGGTGGAAGTCTATTTCAAGAAATATGGCTGGATCACTTTTGACGCAACCCCCGGTTCTGTCAGCGAGGATCAGCCTCATTCGGATGTGAGCCAACTCAATGATCTCATCGCCTCTTTGGAAAGGAAAACAGAAGACTTATTTGTGAAAAATAAAGGCCCCAACATCGCTCAGAAGAATCCGCATACATTGTCAACCTCTAAAGGCATAAGCTTTCAATGGCAGTATCTCTTTTTACTTGTTCCATTTAGCCTAATCATGATCTTATCCATTAAGCAAATATATCGATTTCGATGTCACTACACAAAAAACCCCATTAAAAAGATCTATTTATATTATTTATTCATACAAAAGAGTTTACAAGACCTACTTATCAAACGGGAGACCTTCGAGACACCTGATCGTTTTGCCGAAAGGCTTTATGAGAATCAGAATATCGATATTCGAGAGCTCACTCTCCTCTACCTGAAAGCAAAATACAGCGATCAAGCAGTCAACTATCCTTCTGACAGGCTATTTCACAGATATAAAGTTTGGCAAATCTCCATGAGAAATCAATTTCCTCTATGGAAGATTTTACTATCCCGCTTCAACATTCTGTTTTTTTTGAAGAATTAGTGGGCACCCCGCCGGGTCGCCCCTAGAACAACTCATTTTTCATGCCTAGGGATTTAACATCCCACCAATGATTCCCGATAAAATAATCATAATATATTGTGATAATCATTACTTGAGTTAAACTATAATAATACATCATTTCGGGGGTTCCCGTGTCAATAAGATGGATCGCTACATTTATTGCCCTTATTATCATTGCTTCAATCACTTATCCTATTAACATCCCCGGCAAAGGGAACTTCTTCGCCATGGGAGCCGCTCACTTCGACAGAGATCATAATCTAACTTACTATAGTATATTTACTTATGACAAATCGGGAAAGCTGAAACGGGAAGATCATGTCAATGAGGAGGCTGAGCGAATTTCCTACACACTCTATATTTATAATGCCAATGGAGTCCTGGTCAGTGAAAAAACCCTTTTAATAGATAATAGTTTAAAGTCTGAAAAAACATACACCTATGGTCTAGACGGACGAATAAACAAGGCGATCCTGAAAATCCCTGATCAAAACACTAAATACCTCGCATATTCTTATGGATACCAGAACAACAAGCTATTGTATACAGAAGAGAGACAGTATCAAAGTCCAGATCAAAGACCTGACCAGTTAGACTACGCCAAACGCACGGACTATAACCGCTCAGGCTTGCCTGGCCGAATAGAATATTACGAAACAAATACTGATAATAAAGTCATAGACCAGCCCTTAAAACTTGTATGGTACGAAGATATCGTATACGACTCATCGAAACGTGTTCGTCATATTCTTCGTTTTGACTCTAACAAGGTGGCCAGAAATTATATAAAGTACAAGTATGATGATAGATACCGCCTCAATAAGATAATCGTCTATGAAGGCTATGTCCAGTTCCTTCATCCATCCTTGAATTATGACGCCCAGTTCACCTTAAAACAAGGTGCTAACATCCTATACCAACTCACGGATGATTTAAATGCCCTAAGAGACCGCATTCTATCCAGGGGAAGGCCCAAAAAGACCAATGAGATTGAAGTCATCTTTTATGACTACCCTGAAGAGGTGAATGAACTACCCATTCCAGTGATTATAGATGATCCCCCTTCAGACCCTAAGAATCCCAAGGATCCTACCAAGAAAAACCCCGGAGAGAAGCCTCCCAAAAAGGGAACAAATGAGAAAATACGTGAATTGAAGAGTTGGGCGTTAAAGATCAATCAAGAGTTTACCACTCATCCCTACTATTCTACGGAAAATGCTATCATTCTGACCGTTGACAATCAGCAGGTTCTCAGCATCAATGAAAAAGGCAAGATGAATTGGACATTTGAAGCCGATAGCAATATTGTTGCAGGGCCTGCTGAACAGGATGAGAGTATTTACATTGGCACAAAAAAAGGGACACTCTATTCATTAGACAGCGAAAGCGGTGAGGTGAATTGGGAAAGAAAGAATATTGGCCCATTCCTTTCCAGGTCAACATTTTATGTCACTAAAAAGGCCATCCATCTGGTGAGCCAAAGCAAACGGCTCATGGCCTTTAACGCCTCCGATGGAAAGTCTCTCTGGTCCTTTGAAACTGATGATCCCATACAGTTTTCACCCATCGGTGATGGTAAGTATGTATATATCGCCACCAATTTCAAGGCCTACTCCATCCAATTAAGTGATGGGAACAGGGAATGGGATGAATCCTACGACAATAAAATCCTCGTCCAACCTGTCCTTATCGGTGATATCCTTGTATTATCCAGTACTGCAGGAATCGTTGGTTATGAATCCAGTGATGGGGACGATAAAAAATGGGAAATCAAGGGCTATATCGCCAAAACAGCCCCTTTTGTACGGGAAAAGGCACTCTACATTGGTACAGATGAAGGAAAACTCTTGAGAATCAATAGTGAGGCGGGAACCATCGATTGGGAAAAGAACCTGAATATAGTCCAATTCTTTGTGACGGGCAATAACAAATACCTGTTTGTCTCCCATAAAAGTGAAAGTATCATAGTTTTAGACTATCGAACAGGGGATGAGGTGAGACGCTACGAAGGGGTTAGAAATGAAAATATTGTGACTCCAGTCATACCATCCTCTGATGGGAAGAGTATTTATTACGGTACAGAGAACTGGAAGCTTTATAGAGACACCATAAAATGATTACTTTAGTTTATTATTACCCTGAAATCTCTTATGAAGTTCATTGATACGTGTATTTGGGAAATAATGTTTGAGAATCTCTTTATAACTAAAACCTAGTTCACCCATCTTCGCTGTTCCATACTGGCAAAGCCCCACACCATGGCCCAGACCTTTTCCTCTAAAATAAAAACTGTCGCTGTCTTCCGATATAATATCGAAGGCACTACTCTTTATTTTGTTCCACCCAATGATACGCCCCATAACAATTCTAAAGACTTCTCCCGATACGCTCTTTGAGTATTGGCCCGATGAAAGGACCATCTTTAATACCCGGCCCGATGGATCATAAAGGATCCTCGAAATCTTGAGTGAGTCCCTGAAAGGCCTGTTTCTTAGGAATGCTGAGTGAATTATTTCCTTTTCCACCTTAGCTTTCCAGCGATAATGAGGGGAGTTAAAGCAATAATCCTGAGAATTAGTATCACGATCCTTCACTCCAGCCAGATAAGCTTGATTCGTGCTTCCCCATGTCCTTGTGGGAGTAGTTGTTTGACCGCCACAAGTTGAATGATAATATGCAGTAATGGGTATCTCACCAAATAATATAATCTCATTCCTTGTTTGATCAACGGCTTGGGATACATGGGGCCTGATATTCTTCTTCCCAAGATAGACCTGGCAATGGGTTGTGTCACAAAACTGATACCCCTCCGCCTTGTGACGGTCTAACGATGTGAGAGCATACGATCTGGACGCAACCCCCTGGGCTTTCAGACTCTCGATAGATCCAGTAATTCCAGCCATTTCGGCGCTCACAACAGATTTGAGGTAAGAGTTTATGGCAACCAAATTGATGCAATGAACCCCGTGACCTTTAGGCGTTTTATAAGGCTGAATAAGGAATCGGCCATCATAGGGCCTAGGAGCAATAATACGGTTCCCAACTAGAAGGGGCTCTCCAACCGGAGAATAAATCTCTATCGACTTCCAGTCCCCCCTATAGATGATTTTATCCATATCTGAAATAATAATGGATTGATTGGAGCGTATCCTTATTTCAATCTCTTTTAGCTTCCTGAACAGCGTCTCCCCTTTAGCAATATCCCTGATGACCATTTGGAAGGGATGATCCTGCCCTTGAAAGATGAGTTTCTTCAACTGAATCAGATAAAAAAGCCGAACTTGAAGAACAGGCTCCCCGGGGTTTTTTGGATAAAGACTTGGAGAGCCAAGGGTTGTAACCAATAAAATAAGCATCAGGATACGCGAATTCAGTCTTAATAAGCCCATAAATAACTATCCAATCAGTCTATCAAGCGGTGAGGATTGTGGAGTGTTGGCTGTTCTGGACTAAACTGATACACTAATTCCAGGAACTGCTTGAGGATAAAGCCTGTCGCCCCCCAGATTGTGTGTTCTTGATAGTAAAAGTAGTCCAAGTGATATAAATGTCCATCAGCACCCATTTTATCTTTCCTGGCATAGTTTGAAGGATCTAACAATGAAGAGATGGGTATAAAAATTAACTCATCAATCTCGTACGCACTCACCTGAAAAGGATAGGGATGAGGAATATGTCCTACAAAGGGGGTCACCACAAAATGGGTGACAACTGTCCTGAAGTCATCCAATCGGCCAATGACTTGAGTATCCTCAGAAAGAAGGCCAATTTCTTCATGGCACTCTCGCAATGCACAGCCCAGTAAGGATGAGTCTGTATCATCCAATGTTCCTCCTGGAAAAGAGATTTCTCCCTTATGATGCTCAACTTGCTGACTCCGTTTGGTGAAAAGAATGTGTAATGCATCATCAATGTATAGCAAGGGGATCAACACCGCTGCAGGAACTAAATCACTGGGTGGATAGCTTTTATTAGGCCGATCCTTAAGAATACTTTCTATCTTTTTTATCATATCACTTAACTATTTTTAGTTTACGGATTTATTTTTTATAATCTTATATAGAAAACACTTCACGAGGTGTTTGTACATTTTATTATTATACAATGATTAATATACATTATTTCCTATAGGCTGCAGTAAAAAATATCTTGACAAACATTGGAAAAAGGTTATATTTTTAAATCACTCGGGCCGCTAGCTCAGTTGGTAGAGCAACGCCCTTTTAAGGCGTGGGTCGAAGGTTCGAATCCTTCGCGGCTCAATATCCTTTTGTCGCCATCGTCTAACGGTTAGGACACCGGGTTTTCATCTCGGCAATCGGGGTTCGATTCCCCGTGGCGATGATTTGCTGGCTTCCTGAAACCATGAAATGCCTACCCATCTACTTGTGATTCCCTCTTTTCAAAAAAACCTCACACAAGATTATTCTCCTTAAGATTTCGCTGATTCCATCGAGAATTGTTTATGTAATCACACGGAGGTCTTAAATGTTTAATCAGGAAAGTATTAAGAAAATTATGGACTCTTTTCATTCTATGAAAGGGCATTTGAATTCCCTGGAAAAGGATTATTCCCAACTCCTCGAAAAAAGTGAATCACTCAGTCACCAAAGTGAAGAACCTAACCCTACAAATTAAAGCGTTTTGCTAACATTTCATAGGTTGGTTTTCCCCTTAGAAATCGGGCATCATCCATTGTTAGGTCGGTTCTCTTAATATAAAAAGTATAAGGCTCGTCTTTGTGATCCACACAGTCGATGACCATTAGATTCAAGGCGACAAAAAGCTTTTCCCTGTCCTCATCATCCAATTTCTCAAAGTCTTTGGAGCTATAGAGCTTGGACCCAGATAAACTTGAGTGTATCTCCTTTAGGACAGGACCAGGACTTGCTTCTGGGCGTTCTTTTTCCTTGCCATCCTGGAGACTGCGATAATTTTCACTGTTCTGTAAAATTTCCTTCGCCTCACTAAACCCTTCATGAGTAGTTTTCAATCCACTCAGCACAACATTATAATCTTTTGAGGACTTCTCAATCGTGGCAAAAGCCAGTCCTAATACCTCAAACTGCTGTTGACCCGACTCAGTAGCCTTATAGTAGTTCTCATTATGAAGATAGCAAATAGCTTTAACAATCTGACCTTTGGCCACCACATATTGATGTTTATTGGACTTGAGGGAAATAATATCCTCCGGGGGGTGGCTAAGAAAGGTTTCCACCACTTTTTTCTGGAGGCCCCTGGATTTAAAGAAATTAGCCAAATCCTCCCTCTCGATCACTTGAGGAAGGTGATCCATAAAGCCTTTCAGGAGTTTAAGGTATTCTGCAATATGGGATAGATCTTGAATGTAGTGGGATAGAAAAGGAGAAAGGAAGTTATCGTCCAGTTCAATTTCAGGAAACTCTTTAAGTGCCATGAGAGGATCGTTTTCCAGTGAGAGCCAGGAGTTTAAAATAAGTTGAGCCAAATTATGGTCTTCCAGAGTGATTTCAGCACTATGTTTTTTTGACTGCAATACCATAAAACATAGCTGGAATACTTTTTTTCTATTGTTTTTTGTAATCTCCCCTTCACGAATGGTAAAATTACTTTTCTTCATGAGATTCTCTAAATCCTTAACGATTAAAGAGTAACGTATCTGAAGGGCCGGGATCAGTTTATAGTCGATGAAATGGTTCATCTCATTGCTAAACAGCTTCCCAGGAAGAAGATAGTCATGACTCTGGATTTTATCATCATTATCTTTAAGAAGTGGAACACGAATCATTTGATTTTCTGATATTAATTGATACACAAGATGATTTAACTCAAAGTATTGATCAGAAATATGAGTAAATATTTTATCTAATTCAACCAGAGAGCTGAAGGGGTAATTGGAGCTTTCAATTTTCGATAGGACAAACTGAACCACTTTATCCTTTGACTGAGACTTGGCCTGGGCTATTAAGTCAAAATTGTTCTGCCAAAGTACGTATTTTTTAGTTTCCCTTAAAGAGTCTTCTCCAATATAAATTGTATTCACCTGACGGACAATTCCATCCTGTGAGAGGATTCTAAGGTTTTCTTTCGCCGTTTTTTCGCTTTCATCCTTTATTTTTCTAATAATCTCCCCGTCATCCTGATCTTTTTTCTGCCAGTTGGTCATTGTGAGATAGCGCTTGTAGTCGGAGTCCTTTGCCTTTTCAGATGGATCTTTAAGCTTATTGTATTGCTTATAGAGTTCATCGAAACTGAGATAATAAGTCTCCCTCAAGGCGTTTTCACGAAATACTCTTAAGAGTTTTCCTGCCGTTCGCTCTTCAAAGACAGAAGGATGTTTAAAGGCCAATACTTTAAAATTGACTTCAATAAACTCAGGTTTATGAGACTTGGTTTTTGATTTACTCATAGAACGCCCTTATAAGTTAAATTATCTGAGCCGCTCAATGACGGCTCCATCCCAGCAATGATGACCAGATCATCCAGAATTCCTTTGTGATAAAGGTTTTATAATTTATAGCGATTGCATACCAACTCATAAGTCGGCTTGCCTCTAAAGAATTTGGCGTCTTCAACACTCATAGAGTCTTTATTCAAATAAATCTCATATATATGACGTTGTCTATCCATACATTCATAGACCACTAAGTTGCAATCCTCTATTATTTTATTCTTTTCATTCTCATCGAAGGCATCAAAATCTTTACTTGAATAGATCGATTTATTAGGAATGGGTGAAGATGTTTTGTCTGAGTTGGACGGAGGGGATATATCTTCAACTTTATGTTTCTGTAAAGATTTATAAAAAGAGCTTTTTCTCAACATGGCCTTCACTTGAGCGTAATCTTCTGGGTTTGTGTGTAGCTCTCCAATGAAAAGGTTCACATCCTTATAGGATTGTTCCATAGAGTAAAAAGCTTGAATCAGCGCATTAAACTCAGACTGACCTCCACTTGCTGACTTATGAAAAGAGCTAAATACAAGATATTTGATAGCAGGAATGATTTGACTTTTACTGATGATATACTCACGTTTTTGAGATTTAACAGACAATATTTCTCTGGGTAGATGGGTTAAAAAAGCATGAACTACTTTCTTTTGAATCCCTTTGCTTAAAAAAAAGTCAATCAAGATCTTATGCTCAATGGCTCTTGGGAGATATTGGACAAAGCCTTCTATCCCTTCAAGATACTTTTCAATATGCGTGAAATCATTGATATACTGATTCATAAAAGGCGAGAGGAAATCTTTGTCTAGCTCAACCCTGTACTCCCGAAGGGCCAGAAGAGGGTCTTTTTCAGTGGATAGCCAAGCGTTTAAGATGATTTGAGCTAAATTCACATCTTCAATAGAGATATTATCATTAGTTTTCCTGGCCTCAAGGACTATAAAGCAATATTGATACACAAAGTTTCTATGCTCTGGACTGATGTCGTCATGAATAGGTTTATAATCCTGTTTGGATGACTGAGTCGCAATATGAGGTTCTAAACTTGGGAAACGTTCGTGAAGAGCCGGGATGAGATATTGATCCATAAAGTCATTAATTTCCTGTGTAAAACACCGTCCTGGGAAAAAACAATCTTCATAAGAATCCACTCCACTGTATACATCAGATATTAGGGGGATGACAATAATTTCTTCATCCGATACCATGGTGTTTAAAAGATGATTGGCCTCAAAGTATTGGGATTGGATGAACTCTCCATAGATTTCGTTCTTTGAGAGGACATGGGAAAAGGGATAGCGATAACGATCCATGCCTTTGAGTATGTATTGTCTGGCCTGATCTGCGGAAAGATTCGATCCATAGTTCATGAGATCATTATTGGTTTGGTTTAAAAAGTATTTTTTCTTCTCAACAAGTTTATCATCATCCTGTTCTACCAGAGTAATGGATTTTATGATTTCATTGTTGACAAGAACCCTTAGATTGTCCTTAAAAATCTGCTCCAGCCCTTGATTTAACTTATTATCCATATCCAGGTCATCTATATTTTTATTTTGCCAGTTTTGCATGAGAAAAGACCGTTTGATTTGTTTGTCATCATAAGGTCCTTCGTTTTGGTAACGCTTTACAAAGAGATCTTGAAATTCATCCATAGAAAAGAAAATCTGGTCATTCATAGCATTTTCTTTTAAAAGATTATATATTTGACCAATGGCCTTCCTGTTGAAGCCGTCTGGATTTTTAAAGCCAAGAAGTTGATAATTCACATCTGTAAATATGGGCTTTGGTAACTCTGTTTTATTTTCAGTCATAAGTATAGCCACACTTTATAGAGATTCATAAAAAACCTTACCATAATAAAGATAAAACTTATGGAACGTATTGACAAATATATTTAGTAAATATTTTATTTTAATTGTCCACAAATTATTATAGGTGAATCTTGGGCATATATCTTCAATATTATTTTTGGCTGATTTTAATTTCTCTTTTTGCGTTTATTCTTGAACGAATATCACCGTGGAGAAAACAACAAAAAGCATTTAGAAAAGGCATTTGGCAAGATTACTTTTGGCTGATTTTTAACGGACATTATTTCGGAATTTTACTTGCTGCATTAGCCGTTTACATAATTGGTCTGCTAAATCAATTTTTTCTATCAAATCAAATACCTTTGCCGGGTAATATTAGTCTGCTTAATTCACTTCCGTTTGTTTTACAGATAATAATATTTTTGATTATTAAAGATTTTATTGAATGGAATATTCACAGAATGCTGCACAAAGTTTCTTTTTTATGGGAATTCCACAAACTGCATCACAGTATTATTGAAATGGATTGGATTGGTAATTTCAGATTCCATTGGATGGAAAGTGTAATTTACTCTTCCATTGCATATTTCCCTTTGATTTTACTTGGTGTGGATACAAATGTAATTTTTATTATTGCAATCATAAATACACTTATCGGACATCTGAACCATTCTAACTTACCGATTAGTTGGGGACCTTTTAAATATATTTTGAATTCAGCGAAAATGCATATCTGGCATCACGACGAGATTAACCATTTGAACTATG
>ENA-ORDP01002089-ORDP01002089.1-marine-sediment-metagenome-genome-assembly--contig:-NODE-2089-length-10064-cov-33.295834_pt1 | contig 10064 bp, 7 predicted proteins | sample MGYA00248627_ERZ508539 | MGnify/ENA primary metagenome ERZ508539 (study PRJEB26208, sample SAMN05571518) | marine sediment metagenome | biome: deep sea; feature: Hydrothermal vent; material... | reverse complement strand
AGGTGTTTCGGGGCATCGGACCATCCTCATGACCAGTGTATTAAATATTAATACAAGGGTTGCCGAATGACAAGGGGATGGTCAGCTGTGACCGAGGGTTGTAATTCGGACATTATCAACTTGTTGTTTTGTTGTGATAAATGGAAACTCTTGAGGATTGCTTCAACCGCGGAATAAGGTCGACTCCCCTAAAATCAATAACCTGAAAATTATACGTTAGAAATATAAAATAAACGTATAAAATACTGTAAGTTACTAAATATATGATATATATTTAGTATTATACGTTATACCTCTATTAACAACGTATAATCACAGGGGGTGTTTTTATGCGCCGACAAAATGATACAACCACACTCCTTTACGCTGAACTGCTATCGCTGTGCGCGAACAAGCTGCCTTCAGAACGAGGGGTGTCGATTGTCTCCAAAATGGTGAGCGGTCGACGCTACTGGTACGCACAACTGACCGTTGGCAGCAAACAAAAACAATATTCTATTGGTCCTGACACCGCTGAGATACGTGATCGCATTGAGGCTCACAAGGCTTTGATTGAGGAGGGTAGTGAGCGGGCGGAAACAGGGCAGCGCCTGGTGGCGATGCTGGCCAAGGGTGGCGCAATCACGCCGGTGAACGCTGAGGCGCGTGTGCTGGAAGTGCTTGAGCGTGCCGGTGTCTTTCTGGCCGGTGGCGTTCTCGTCGGTTCGCACGCCTTTTCGGTCTACGGCAATATGCTGGGGGTGCGATGGGAGCGCGAAGCCTTCATGACGCAAGACATCGATATCGCCAGCGATCACCGCATCGAAGTGGCGATACCGGAGCATGTTGCCGACCTTAAAACGGCACTCACGGAATCGGGAATGGGTTTTGTGGAAGTGCCTGCCTTCGATCGCAAAAATCCATCCACGAGTTTCATCGTTCAGGGCCAGTCGCTTAAAGTCGATTTATTGATTCCCATGCAAGGCAAAGAGAGCCATAAGCCGGTGCAAATCAGGAAGCTCAAAACCTTTGCAGCACCTGTCCGGTTTATGGACTACCTGTTGGAAGATGTTCAACCGGCCGCCGTGGTCGCTAAGGCTGGTATGTTGGTCAATGTGGCAGATCCCGCCCGTTTCGTGCTTCATAAACTGGTGGTGGCGCATCGACGCCCCGTGGCGATGCAGACCAAAGCATTAAAAGATATTCAGCAGGCGGGTGTGTTACTGGAAGTATTGCTGGAGGATCGCCCCGGCGATATTCTGCTAGCTGCCGAGGCAGCAAATTCCATGCCCCAAAAGTTTCAGAGTGAGCTTTTACTTGGCGCTAAGAAGTTGGATGCGAGTTTGCGAAAGGGAATCACAAAGATACTCGGTTCCGCGCTAGAAGTGTCGCCGTCTATTTAGACGCACTGAAACGTCATGAACTCCGGGAGGGTTAGGGTAATACGCTGCGCCAGATTTATCCAGATAGACGGTAAGGCGGATAACAACAGCAGAGTTGTACAGATTTTACCGAATGAAGCGCCAGATGATTGGTCTTTGGTCATGAGAATACACACTTGCAGGGCAGCCGTTCAATGCGAACGTTTAAAGTATCGTGGTGGTGGGACGGTATAACGACGTGAATTACGCCCACTTATTCACATGCTGTCAACGGCAACCGAAAACTGACCCATCCAAAGGATACGACGGTGCTGTCGCTGAGAGCGATGTTGGAGAAGCTGCAAGCACCAGGTTAAAATTGCCGCCGAGGTTCGGGCGGGTGGCTGTTCGTGCGCGGCCAGCTGGTCGGCGAACGCGGGGTAGTACTCGTCGACGAGCTGGCATCCTTGCCGGCCTGAGCCATGATCGCTTCCTTGCGTGGTGGTAGTTTGGAGTCAGCTTAGCAGACGGGCGTGAGGGTTGTCTGCCGGTTGCTTGATCGAATCCAGAGCACCAATATCACTTTTGTAATTGGCATATTCCCGGAACTCCAGGAGCCTGTCGGACTTATGGCTCGGGATGCGTTACTACTATTCCGAGTTCAATTTTTACACGATTTTTGGCGTTTTATACCCACAAATTCTGCTGAAAAGCCAAAATAAATTTCACGGCGAATGGAATTACACGATCAAGCTGCGGAAGCTTTAGCCATCAAAAATCTCAAGTTATTTTGTGACAGGCCCTTATACTTCCTATGATCTATAAACACAGTAGCCAGCGTTAGAATGTTTTGCACTATACATTGCGACATCAGCGCACTTAAGCAGAGATGCATTATCGGCCCCATTTTCCGGAAAAGTAGATAAGCCTAAACTAACGCCAATACTCAGCTCATGACCTGAAATATTTAATGTGCAGTTCATAGCATTTAAAATGTTTTTTGCTACAACTGCGGCTTCGCTGCTGTTTTTATTCGGTAGAACCAGTACAAACTCATCACCACCCAGCCGACCGATAGTATCCCCATCAGTGAGTATTTTTTGAATGATCATGGAAGTCTGTTTAAGTACTTCATCTCCAGCATCGTGGCCTATTGTGTCGTTTATGTTTTTGAATTTATTCAGGTCCATCATAATCACAGACAGCGATCTGTTTTCGTTTTTAGAATTTTTAAGGCCGAGTTCCAGCCTGTTAAGTATCAGCGACCGGTTAGCCAGGCCGGTGAGTGAGTCAAAGAGCGCAATTTGCTCCAGCTTTTTATTCATTATTTCCAATTCATGCGTTCTTTTTTCGATACATTTTTCAAGCCCCCTGTTTAATGTGCTGAGTTCCTGCTGGTAGGTTTCTGCCTGTTTTTTTGCAGCACTTAAATTTTCGAATAATCGTGCATTTTCAATAGTGATAGCCGATTTATGTGCGAACAGAACCAGAATATCCAGGTCTCTTTTATCGAACTCGCCACCGCCGATTTTATTGATGCCTGACAAGCCACCCAGAAAATGATTTTTCCCTTCCAGTGGCACCATGATTATGGTACCGGCCTCTTTTTCCCAGCGATTTCTTTCATTCTCTTCCAGCTCATCCAGCACTCCTTTCCACCAGGGACGCTTGTTTTTCCACACCCAGCCACAGACACCATAATCCAGTGGCAGACTTTCACCCACTATTTCTTCAGAGTTTTTCCCACACCCGGCCTGGTAGGTATATGTCTCGCAGTTCTCATCCAGAACAGGTATTAATAATGTCTCTGATTGAATCAGTTTCTGGGCGTGATGCACGGTAAGATCCATGATTTTTTGCAGACTCAGTCCACTGTTAACGGCTTCTGCAACCTCAATCATCATAGCGCTCTCTATTTCACGATCGAGGAGAGACCTTTCAAGTGTTTTTACTTTGTTTTCGAGTTCCTGAATACGATCCTCTGGTGCAATATTCTTAGAATTTACATACATAGCAACAATCATATACTCCCTGGATTTATTTAACCTGAATATTTTGACCTGAAATATTCGGGTGAATACTCCACCGGCTAAAACCGGATTGATCGGCCATTTGGCCGATTACCGTCACTACACGACGGTAAAATTATCGTCAGGCTCCGGCGGCTTCTGATACTTCGTCGTCCAGACCAGATGGTATTTGCAACCCCAGACGGTATGGCCACGGTGAAACCGTTCGAAAAGTGTTACGTCCCCCCTTCCTTTAGGCCAACCGGCCTAAGATATTTCCCGGCGGGTGAGGTTGACCCTGGGTTTTGGCACGAGGGCGGCGATCTCCTCCAGGGGCGGGTAATCAGCCCTCGCTAAACGGGTAAATTTCCCAGTTCAGTAAGAAAGTCCCCATAAGGAAGCGCTAGCCCGGCCTCGAATTTCTGGCGTACATCACCCTGATAGACCAGAATCTTATGTACAGGTCTTTTGGCAAAACCTTCAAATCGCGCCAGACTTTTAAACATACGCTCGTGAACTCTCGTTGCCGATTTTATCTCTATTGCATAGAGACTGGAATCTTGTTCAATGATTAAGTCCACCTCCAGGCTGTTGGCGTCTTTGTAAGTCGTAATGTGCCAGCCCTTGTGATGCATTTTGTTGTAATAGATGACTTGTAAAATAAGCCATTGCTCAAACAATGTACCCATTTCTTCCCTGGAAAAGGTGCCTGCCCTTCGTCCACAAATACTGTTTCTTACCCCCAGGTCGAAAAAGATAAATTTATCTTTTTGCCTGGCGCGTCGATTTTTGTCGACCCGCGTAAAGCTTGGAACCCTCTCCACCAGCAAGGTGTCGACAAGAATATCAATGTAACGACGGATGGTTTCCTTGTTGATTTCACTGTCTGATGCCAGTTTCGAATAGTTTAAATATTGCCCGGAAAACCCGGCAGCCAAATCCAGAAACCTTGCGTAGGCCCCTAGATCTTTCGTTAATGCTTCAGCTTGAATCTCTTCACGCAAATAGCCCGTCACGTAGGATTCCAGCAGTTCAGGTCCATACGGCTGCAAATAAATTTCGGGCAGGCAACCCGTGGTAAGCGCCTTTTCCAGATTAAATTGATCGCCCAATTCCCAGAAAACCAATGGCGGGAGATGTTCAATGAAAACTCGCCCTGGCAGCAGGTTTGCCTTACCGCGCTTCAGCTTCCGGGCAGAGGAGCCGGTCAAGATGAACTTGTAGCCGTTGTCCTGATCCAATATCGCCTGCACCGTATTGAGCAGGCTGGGTATTCTCTGTACCTCATCAATCATGATGCATCGTTTTTCCGGCTCGGCTGCCAACCTTCGGCCCAACAGAGAAGGATCTCTAAGATACTGGGTGTAAAGTGACTCATCTGCCAGATTAATGAGGAGGTCAGGGTTCAACGCATTGCAAAGCGTGCTCTTCCCAACCTGCCTGGGGCCGAGCAATAGAAGGCTCTTTGGTAGGGACGCCAACCTGGTTTTCAGAAATCTTTCCAGCATGAGTGTCATTTTCAGTGAATATGGCACGCATTCTAGCATATTTCATGGATTTGCGAAATTTTCCCTTTTGTCGCATCTGTGGATCGACATGGTGAACTTCCGTAAACGACCCGCTCTTGCCCTCCCTTCCAACAGACCGAACAACCGCCATACAGCGTAAACCGGATATTGCGCACTCACCCCACGGGTTCTTGAGGGAGTAGCGCACTTGGCCGTGCTCGGTCAGTGACAGGCGTTTTTCGGAGATTGTTAAGGTTAATAAAATAAATAGTGGGTTTAACGCAAAAATACAAGGTCCCATAAGCTGTTGGTTTAAGCGGTAATAAAGCAGGGGTTCGCGTACCCCTCCTGACGCCACAGTATTCTCGGGCTTGAGATTATTTCCGTGACCATGCCCGCGTGAGCGCCTCCAGTGTACGCTTCTGAAGTTTGAGTTTTCCGCGCCTGCTTTCCCAGTTTGCGACTGTCGCTGGGCTTACGCTAATCAGATCAGCGAACTGAGAGCGTGTCATTTCGAACTGCTTGCGCAGTCGGGCAATTGCCGCACCGGTAGGGATAAAAGTCTTCTTGCCTTTAGTTGGGTGGTGCGCGGTTTTACGCTGTAATGATGCTCTCTTTTTTGTCGGCGGAGTCGCGTCCTCGATATCGATACCAAATAGTTTCGAGAGATCCTGGTCTGCGAGCCGCCGCCGTTTTCCTTCCCCACGGGTCGCCGTCTGAATGTCCAGTTCTGCCGAGATGAGTTCTTCATGATCGACCTTGCGAAGCATGAAGAGCAGTTCCGGTCTTTCATCCAGACGGGCGCCGACACCGTACAGCACGGCGGCGACATGTTTGCACATGTCGGCCCAGTCCGGGCAGTCGCAGTGGAGCTTGATATCCCCGGGCTGTGGAAACAGCCCCCTGGCAGGGTCAGTCACGATATCCATTACCTGGCTGGAGAGTTGTCCCTGTAATAGTTCCAGTATAGAGCCGATGTGACCGGCGCATTGCTTGCGTACGGTTTTCCATTTGTCCGATGACAGGGGGGCGATGTGGATGTCGACTTTGTATAGTGCTGAACCGGAAACGATGGCCTCGATTTTTCCCTTCCTGATCGCCAGGTGACAGACCGATCCGTTACGCACATAGGTTCGGCCGCGTGGCAGGCGGTTGGCGAAATCACTGAACCGTTCCAGGTGTTTGCACCAGGCCTCGCCCCAGAAGGTGTGGGCAATGTTGCGGCCCTGGATCTCGATAGGTTCGACAGCCATGCCTTTTTTGCGCAGTTTGTTCATTTCCCGGGCTGCCTTGGCACGCCGCTGCGCGACCGATACATAGGGGCGCCATTCACCATAAGACATCGTCTGTTATCTCCTCAGGCTTGTACCTTGTTAACGTCGAGCGAAACCAGCGCCAGTAATGCCTCGTTGTTCATTTCAGTCAACAGGGTTTCGGCGCCGCCTTCCAGAATATCACCGGCCAATGCCGTCTTTTCTGTTATCAGTGCGTCTATTTTCTCTTCTACCGTGCCCTGGCAGACGAACTTGTGGACCAGTACATTGTTCTGTTGACCGATACGAAATGCCCGATCGGTAGCCTGGTTTTCCACGGCTGGATTCCACCAGCGATCGAAGTGGATGACGTGGCAGGCTTCAGTCAGATTCAATCCGGTGCCGCCGGCCTTGAGTGACAGCACGAAAAACGGTGGCCCGTCTTCTCGCTGAAAATCGTCCACCAGCCGCTTGCGTTGTTTGACCGGGGTACCACCATGCAGAACCAGCCCGGGTCGGCCAAACTGCTCTGCCAGAAATGCAATCAACGGGCCGGTTATTTCGCGAAACTGGGTGAAGACCAGCAGTTTCTCCTGGCGCAAGACGATTTCCTCACACAACTCGGCCAGCCGGGCGAATTTGCCGCTGTTGACAGGATCATAGCGACCATCGCCCAGCAGTTGTGATGGATGATTGCATATCTGCTTGAGGCGCATAAGGGTGGCAAGTACCAGGCCGCGCCGCTGCATGCCGTCCAGTGTCTCAAGGGCTGTGGCCAGTTTTTTGACTTCCTTCCGGTACAACACGGCCTGGGCTTTGGCCAGCGCGCACCACGCATGAACCTCGGTTTTTTCCGGTAGATCGGTGATGATACTCTTGTCGGTCTTGAGTCGGCGCAGGATGTAGGGACGCACCAGCTTACGCAAGGGGGCGTATTGATCACCTTCTCCGCCGGACAACGATTTGGCGAAGGTCTTGAATCGCGTCGCCGACCCGAGCAGACCCGGGCACAGAAAATCGAACAGCGACCAGAGGTCGCCGAGCCGGTTTTCTATAGGGGTTCCGGTCAACGCGATGCGGGTGGCGGCCTTTATTTTTTTGACCGCACGGGTTTGTCGGCTGGCGGGGTTTTTTATCGCCTGTGCTTCGTCAAGGATCAGCAAGCGCCAGTCTCGCGCCTGCAGCCAGGATTGCCTCAACAACATACCGTAGGTGGTCAGCACCAGATCGATCCCTGTCAGGCTGTCCCCGGCCAGCGCTTCAATGTCCTGCTTGTTCATCTGTGATGGATGCACGAACAGGCAGCGCAGCGAGGGCCCATAGTGTTCCAGTTCAGTTTTCCAGTTGGCCAGCAGCGATGCGGGTAACACCAGCAAGGAGGGCTGCTTGCAGCGTCGTTTTTTCAGTATCAGCAGTAGCGCAATGATCTGCATGGTCTTGCCCAGACCCATGTCGTCGGCCAGGCAGGCGCCGAGTCCCAGTTGCGATAGCAGCCACAGCCAGTTGACGCCGATTTCTTGATACGGGCGCAGGTTGGCCTTGAGGCTGTTGCCGGGGTTGATGGTCTTGAGCGTTTCCGGTGCCCTCAGTTCGTCAAGCAAGGATTTCAGCCACGGGCCTGCTTGTATAAAGGCCCATTGCTGATCATCGGCCAGCGTATCTGTTCGGCCCAGGTCAGCCGGTGCGCCGGCCAGTAAGCGCATACCTTCGGCAAAGGTCAGCCCATCACCACCCACGTTGGCTTCAACTTTTTTCCAGTGGGCCAGCGCCTCGGCCAGCTTCTTGCGGTCTACTTCGACCCACTGTCCCTTGATGAATGCGAGATCCTCTTGTGCCGCCAGCAGCGCTTGTAACTCGTGCTCGGTCAGGGTCTCATCACCCAGGGCGATCCCCAGCTTGAAATCCAGTAGCGCATCGGCGCCGAGTTTCTTCTGTTTAACGTTGCCGATAGTGACGCTAACCTGCGGCCGGGCACGCTTTCGCCACCAGTCAGGCAGGCGTACGGTGACACCGCACTGCTCGAATAGCGGCGTCTCCTTGAGGAAGGCGTAGGCTTCGGCCGGCGTCCATGCAAGTGGATGGTATAGATCTCCACTCTCGACCAGCTCCCTGATCAGAACACTGGATTCGGATACACGCTGTACCGGCGACAGTAGACGGATCAAGGCAGGCTTGTTGCGGGCGCCCGCATATTCCTGCAAGGCCCTGGCCAGAGGTTGATGGCGGATTTTACCGTGGCTGCGGCTGGAGAGTTCCGGCGCATAGGTCACCATAAACGCGAACGGGTAGTCCCGATCCAGCCGGTTTTCCGCCAGGTGAAAGCAGACACGACCGACCTGATGCCAGCGTGGTGCGTGTTCTTCAAGGACTGCACCGAGGTCTCCATGCTGGCGGATTTGCATGCACACCCAGTCGTCGAGCCAGAACCAGATTTCATTCAATCCTTGAGGGGAGAGATACTCTGCACCACGCATCGGTGGTGTGCTTTCCAGTAGCGATGCGGTTTGCTGTGCGTCGAGTACACCGATTTGATCGGGACGCGCCGGGTTGGCTGGTGTCATCTGGCATCGCTCGGCCAGATACCGGCAGGTGAAAGCACGCCAATAACCAAAGGCAGGGGAGAGGTCCGCAGCGTTATCCCTTGCCGCCAGTGCAATCAGGCCTTCGGCGATACCGGGTGCAAACGCGTTGGCAGTCACGGTTTGCCCGGGTTTCTGGCCGTTACCGCTGTCGTCCTCCATCGAAAACAATTGCAGGTGTCCCGAGGGCAATACGCCAAGTTCAAGTTGGGTCATTGAAAGGCCTGGTGTGATGTTTTAATAAAGGCACTGACGAGCAAGCATTTGTCAGGCTATGGTCTCAGGCCACTTCCTGGAGGGATGGAGAACTCTGGGTATCACAACAGTGTCTTCCTCCACGCGCCAGGTAATGATGCAGGGGACATCGACCAGCACCCTTTCACGGGTGCCGGGTATTCGCCCGGGTCTGCCCATGCCAGGCTGAACGGCGAGTTCGGGAACGGCGCTGCGGATGCGATCAGCAACTCTGGCGGCGGCTGAAGGATTATCGATGGCGATGAAGCGCCGGACCTGAACCGAATCGTTGATGGCGTCATCCTGCCATCTTATTGGCATTCCGGAGCATCCCCTTCCTCATCCGTACCCCAGCTGGCCAGCCAGTGGTCGACGGCATCATGGCCGGCATATTTTGCTGTTCCACCGTCAGCTCTTTCTACAGCGGTTCGCGCCGCCTGCGTCTGCCATTCCTCTTGGTCAAGGTAGCGGCGCAGGGCGTCGAGGGCCAGGAATGAACGGGTCCGGCCGGTAGCTTCCGCCAGTTTTTCCAGCTGCTCACCGATCTCTTCGGGTACGCGTATACTCAGGGTCGCCATTGAGGGATGCCTCTTTAGTATGCAATGTAGCGCGAATAGCCGATTTCTGCACCCGAACGATATTCCTGGATAAACAGAGTCCAGGAGATAGTCGTTCGCCTGATCACGGACGCTAAATAGGCAGCATGGCTATCCGGTTGTTTTATCGCTATAAATTGACACTTAACCTTGGGGACGTCATATTCATCTATAACTCATTGAGTCGTCAGAATAAAATCCACAGGTTCGTATCGCCCCGGCGCCGCCACCCTGTTCCGGAATAATCTATTGCAAGGCCCACAGCCAGGCAGGTACCACGTTAATGACTCCGGCATCGGTCTCAATCCGCTCTTCAGTATCAAGACTCACAATCGTTGCACCTGTTATTCCGGTTTCCTGCATGGCGGTGGTCAGTGCCCTGACTTCGCGTTTACGTGTTTGTACATCGCGGAGTTCCAGAGACGCCTGGTAGAGAGTTCGTGCATCACGATGATCGGTGGCGATGAAATCCACTTCTAATCCATTTCCGGTCCGGTAGTATTCGATAGCCAGTCCTTTTCTTCTCAATTCCATAAAGACAAAGT
>ENA-ORDP01002088-ORDP01002088.1-marine-sediment-metagenome-genome-assembly--contig:-NODE-2088-length-10069-cov-4.090973_pt1 | contig 10069 bp, 3 predicted proteins | sample MGYA00248627_ERZ508539 | MGnify/ENA primary metagenome ERZ508539 (study PRJEB26208, sample SAMN05571518) | marine sediment metagenome | biome: deep sea; feature: Hydrothermal vent; material... | reverse complement strand
GTCCCCCCTCCCCTGGCGGGAGGGGGTTAGGGGGAGGGGGGGACTGAACTATTACGAACAAATAAGTAAATTATTAGAGGCATATTCCAAAGCAATTCTGACTCCTGACTCCTGACTCCTGATATATAGAGATACCCGATGAACTATTAAGATACATGAACAAGCAAAAGATAAAATTTTCCAAAAAGCAATCCAATAAAGTTGAGTCCTCAAGAGCACAGGCTCAGCATCAAGAAATAGCCATTACCGCTACTTTTACTGCTGAGCCCATTGAAGTGCCTCTCAAATTTTGGATGCAACAACTTGATATTCCCTGCAGAATAGATTTTGCACCTTATAGCCAGGTATTTCAGCAACTGCTTGATCCCGCAAGTCTTGTTTCGACAAATAAAAATGGAATCAACATTATCCTGGTGCGATTTGAAGACTGGTTGCAAAAAAGAGAAGCCTCAATAGAAAATTTCTTTACCTCTGAAATACAGAAAAAATTAAAAGAAAATGTTGAAAACTTCATTGCAGCATTAAAATCTTCTGTAGAAAGAAAGTCCACCCCTCATATAGTCAGCATATGCCCTGCTTCACCTGATGCATATCCTGATTTAATAGAACTTTACAAACAAATGGAAGATTTGTTATCAACAGAATTGGATGCCATAAGCGGCGTATACCTGGTGACGTTATCTGAATTGCTGACGGCTTATCCTGTTAGGGAGTATTATGACCCTCATGGAGATAAAATTGGTCATATTCCTTACACTCAGGCTTTTTTCACTTCTCTTGCAACCATGTTAGCCAGAAAGATTTATAACATTAAGAGCGCTCCATATAAGGTAATTGTGCTTGACTGTGATTATACGTTATGGAAGGGGATTTGCGGTGAAAACGGGCCTTCAGGGATCAGAGTTGATGGACCATGGAAAACACTGCAGGAATTTATACTCAGGCAGCATGATCGCGGGATGCTAATTTGTATATGTAGCAAAAATAATGAGGAAGATGTTGCCGAAGTTTTTAAACATCATGTTGAAATGCCCTTAAAAAGAGACCATATTGTAGCATGGCGCATTAACTGGAATCCTAAATCGGAAAACATAAAATCCCTGGCTGAAGAGCTGAAGCTCGGACTCGACAGCTTTATTTTTATTGATGACAATCCTGTTGAATGTGCAGAGATTCAGGCTAATTCTCCGGAAGTATTAACTCTTCAACTTCCAAATCAGGAGGAAGACATTCCCGGATTCCTGGAAAACATTTGGGCTTTCGATCATTTAAAAATTACAGAAGAAGACCGCCGCCGCACCACTGTATATCAGCAAAATATAAGACGCGGTCAGTTCCGCCATGAATCATTAACTTTAGCAGATTTTTTGAAAGGGCTTAATCTGGAAGTTAAGGTCTCCAATGTTAAGCAAGAACAATTTTCAAGAGTTTCCCAGCTTGTTATGCGTACAAACCAGTTTAATTTTTCAAACATTAGACGGTCTGAATTGGAAATCCTTAATCTTTGCCGAGCTAACAGGGTTGAATGTCTTGTGACTGAGGTAAATGATCGGTTTGGTGATTACGGATTAGTCGGCGTAATATTATTTAGAACGGATGCTGACTCAATTGAGGTTGATACGTGTCTTCTGAGTTGTCGTGTGTTAGGCAGAGGTGTTGAGTATAGAATGTTGGCAAAGTTGGGGAATATCGCTGAGGAACGACATTTGAAGTCCGTTAGGATTTATTATGTTCCATCAAAAAAGAATAAACCGGCTCTCGATTTTCTGGAGAAAATCGGCTCCCGATACAGGTTTGCTCATGATAATGGATTCTTGTACAAGTTCCCGGCTCAGTATATAAAAACGTTAACTTACGTTCCAACTGTTGAGAAGTCAAAACCGGAGGAAAGTAATTCCAATAACTCCAATATATCAGACGAACAAGTTTTTAGTGCGCGAAGAAAATCTAAACTGCTCAGAGATATTGCCACAAACCTTTGTACAGTGAGGCAAATCCAGGATCGTGTCGAGATATTGGATCGTAAACAGAGGCCCAATTTATCAGAAAAATATATCGCTCCGCATACAGAGATGGAACGAACCGTTTGCAGTATATGGGAAGAGGTTTTAGGTATAACGAACATTGGCATTGATGATAACTTCTTTGAATTGAATGGAAATTCACTTAGAGCAGCACAAATCATCTCTCGATTAAACAGAACGATCAATGTAGATTTATCTATTCCCGATCTTTTTGAGAATCCTGCAATAGCCAAACTGACTAAATATATACTGAATATCTACAAGGGAATACAAGATACCGATAAAAAGATTTCACGATTACCGATTTCCCCCAGAAACCAGCAAACAGAGACACTTCCTTTGACTTCATCCCAGGAGCGGCTCTGGTTTAATGAGCAGCTTCAGCGTGGCAACTCTGCTGACTACATTTCTGTGGGATTTCGTCTGAGTGGAAAGTTGAACCTGACAGCACTGGAAAACAGTCTTAACGAGATCATAAAACGTCACGAAGTTCTTCGGACTACCTTTCCTGAATCGGATGGAAAACCTGTTCAGATAATCTCTCCTTCACTAACTTTGAGTATAAGCAGGGTGAATCTCCATGATTTATCTGTGGATGAGCTGGAAGCACAGATTAAACAAATAGCCACGGAGGAAGCTCAAAAGCCCTTCGACCTGGCAAAGGGGCCGCTCTTCCGGGCAGCATTGCTTTGCATGGAAGACGAAACGCATATTCTGCTTTTAACAATGCATCATATAGTTTCTGATGGCTGGTCTCTGGGAGTGCTTTACAGGGAGCTTTCAGTTCTATACGAAAGTTTTTCAGCAGGGAAGGGGCATCAACTCCCGGATATTCCGGTTCAATATGCCGATTATGCGATGTGGGAGCGGAAATGGCTCAAAAAGAAGTTTCTTGAATCACAATACGCTTATTGGAAAGAACAGTTGGGAGGTGGTTTGCCCATCATGGAATTGCCCACAGACAGACCGCGCCCGACGGTCCAGACCTTTCGGGGTGCAAAGCGATTTTTGTCTATTCCGGGTAACCTCTGTGAAGCGCTTAAAGCTCTGGGCCGACGGGAAGGATGCACACTTTTTATGACAATGTTAGCGGCTCTCCAGACGCTTTTTTACCGGTACACCGGGCAGCCTGATATTGTTGTGAGTTCTCCCATGGCTAACCGTAACCGACCTGAGATAGAGGGATTGATCGGGTTCTTCCTTAACATGATAGTCCTTCGAACCGATTTGTCCGGAAATCCGGGTTTCCATGAACTTCTTGGCAGGGTACGCGATGTGACCCTGGGCGCCTATGCCAATCAGGATATTCCCTTCGGGAAACTGGTCGAGGAGCTGCAGCCCGAACGGGATATGAGCCGTAATCCACTATTTCAAGTTATATTGCAGTTTTCCCCAATGGAGACGCTGGAGTTGCCGGGTCTGTCAGTGAGCCCTCTGGAGTTTGACTCCGGTACAGCACAGTTTGACCTGGCTGTTCATCTTTATGAGGGGGAGGAAGAGATCAGAGGTCATTTTGAATACAATACAGACTTGTTTGATAGCTCTACCATCAACAGAATGGTAAAACATTTTCTGACCTTGCTGGAGGGCATTGTCTCAAATCCGAAGCAAAGCATTTCAGACTTGCCGCTTTTGTCGGAAGCTGAAAGATATCAACTGCTGGTTGAATGGAATAAGACCCGTGTTGATTATCCCCGGGATCAATTAATCCACCAGTTGTTTGAGGCCCAGGCAGAAAAAACGCCCGATGCCGTTGCAATTGTTTTTGAAGACAGGCAACTCACATATAGTGAGCTGAACCAACGTGCAAACCGGTTAGCCAATTACCTGCAATCCACAGGTGTTGGGCCGGAGGTTCTCGTAGGCATTGTCCTCGAACGTTCCCTGGAGATGGTGATAGCGTTGTTTGGCATTCTCAAGGCAGGCGGCGCTTATCTGCCCGTTGATCCAACGTATCCGTCAGAACGAATCGCCTATATGTTGAGAGATGCCCGGGTGCCTGTACTGCTAACCAGGGAGAAACTGTTGAGCAAGCTATCCCCGTGTGAGGCTGAGGTGATCAGTATTGACACGGATTGGGACAATCTCATGGCTGGCCAAAGCATGGAAACCCCGCTTTGTAAAGTAACCCTGGAGAACCTCGCCTATACAATCTATACATCAGGTTCAACAGGAAAGCCCAAGGGGGTTATGAATACTCATCATGGCATTCTGAATCGCCTGCTCTGGATGCAGGAAGCTTATCAACTTAATGCTTCTGATCGTGTTTTACAAAAGACCCCTTTCAGCTTCGATGTGTCCGTATGGGAGTTCTTCTGGCCTCTGATGTTCGGAGCACGTTTGGTGGTAGCCCGGCCTGAAGGGCACAGGGATAATGATTATCTTGTGCAAATAATAAAAGAACAGCAAATTACTACAATACATTTCGTTCCCTCTATGCTGCGGCTATTTCTGGAGACAAGGGATGTGGAAAAATGTAAGTCTCTTCGTCGGGTTGTTTGCAGTGGTGAGGCTTTTTCTGTGGATATTCAAAATCGTTTTTTCAGCCGATTAGATGCAAAACTATACAATCTCTATGGGCCGACTGAAGCTGCCGTAGATGTAACTTGTTGGGAAAGCCGGAGGGCGAGTGATTTGAGGACTGTACCCATAGGCCGTCCAATAGCCAACACCCGGATTTATATTCTGGACCGTTACATGCAGCCGGTTCCTGTTGGGGTATCCGGTGAACTGTACATAGGCGGTGTGCAGGTTGCCCGGGGCTACATAAACCGTCAGGATTTGACGGTTGAAAAATTCATTCCGGACCCCTTTAGTGATAATCCAAAAGCACGCCTTTACAAGACAGGTGATTTAGTACGATATCTGCCTGATGGGAATATTGTGTATCTCGGTCGCATCGATTATCAGGTGAAGGTTCGGGGTTTCCGTGTCGAACCTGGGGAGATCGAATCGGTATTGGGTCAACATCCAGCGGTGCGTGAGGCAGTGGTTCTGGCACGAGAGGATGTGCCTGATGACAAACGTCTGGTTGCATATATTGTTCCCGTGCAGTTGCCTCCAGGCATCAATGAGCTGCGCAATTTTCTTAAAGAAAAACTACCGGAATACATGGTGCCTGAGGTTTTCATGTTCCTGGATGCCATGCCGCTGACCCCCAACGGCAAGATGGACAGGTGTGCTTTACCGGCTCCGCAAGGTAAACGCCGATCCGAGAGGGCCTATGTATCGCCGCAAAATGAACTGGAGAAAATCATTGCCGGTATCTGGCAGGAGCTCCTTCAGGTTGAAAAGGTGGGCATTCATGATAATTTCTTCGACCTGGGTGGACATTCATTACTCATCGTACAGGCACATAGCCGGCTGCGCGAAGTGGTTGACAGGGAATTATCAATAACGGACATGTTCAGGTATCCGACCATAGGGGAGTTGACTGAGTTTTTAACTCGGGAACAAAGTGAAGAGCTTTTCCTTGAGAAGATTCACGATCGTGTAAGAAAACAGAAAGAAGCATTTAAAAGGCAAGTTAACTGCGCAGGTTCAACGGTTCAACGGTTCAAGGTTAGAGAGTGATGAAAATTGAGCGATTTGAAGATATCGAGGCTTGGCAACTGGCACGTGAATTGACTCAGAAAGTTTACCAATTGACAAAGAAGCCAGGTTTTGCGAAGGACTACGGGCTGAAAAGACAGATACAGGAAGCTGCCGGATCTTCGATGCATAATATTGCCGAAGGGTTCGATTCCGAGACTAATGCTGAGTTTATCCGGTTCTTGCGATATGCCAAGCGGTCTTGTACGGAAGTCCAGAGCGAACTATATGTTGCCCTGGATGAAGAGTACATATCGCCCAACGAATTCAAGGATGTCTACGAGCAAACCAGACGAACACGTGCTGCCATTCGTGGATTCATTAACTATCTAAAGAAATATGAAGAGCGCAAGACGACCAACCGTTGAACCGTTGAACCGTTGAACCGTTAACAAACATGAATAACCCTACTGATTTTATAGAAAGCATTGCTGTAATCGGTCTGTCGGGACGTTTCCCGGGAGCCGGAAATATTGATCAATTCTGGCGGAATTTGCGGGATGGGGTTGAAGCTATCTCGATATATACTGACGATGAATTAGAATCTCAGGGAGTGCCCCCGAAAGTCTTCAATGACCCCAACTACGTTAAGGCGGAATTTTTCCTCGAAGACGTTGATATGTTTGATGCCTCATTCTTCGGTTTCAGTCCCCGAGAGGCTGAAATCATCGACCCTCAACACCGGATATTTCTGGAGTCGGCTTGGGAAGCCCTTGAAAGTTCGGGTTACGATCCTGAAACCTTTGGTGGTTTGATTGGTGTTTACGCAGGGGCAAGCATGAACGATTACATATTCAATCTGTATTCCCGGCAGGAGACTAACGATCCGGCTGGGACATACCGGAAAATGATAGGGGTTGACAAGGATTACCTCACCACACGTGTCTCGTACAAGCTCAACCTTAAAGGCCCGAGTCTTACTATTCAAACCGCATGCTCCACTTCACTGGTTGCCGTCCATTTAGCCTGTCAGGGTTTGCTGAGTTATCAATGTGACATGGCCCTGGCAGGTGGTGTTTGCATCAACCTGCCCCAAAGAAGAGGCTATCTTTACCAGGAGGGAATGATTCTTTCCCCTGATGGACATTGCAGGGCATTTGACGCAAAAGCTCAGGGAACCGTTTCCGGCCAGGGAGTTGGGATTGTTGTTCTCAAAAGGCTTTCAGAGGCTTTGGAGGATAGAGATACGATTCATGCTGTAATAAAAGGTTCCGCCATCAATAACGACGGTGCACATAAAGTCGGCTTTACGGCACCAGGTATCGAAGGACAGGCGGAAGTGATTGCAACGGCATTGGCTTTGGCGCAAATCGATCCTGAAACCATTACGTATATAGAGGCCCACGGGACCGGCACGCCGCTTGGTGATCCGATCGAAATTGCAGCGCTGACTCAAGTCTTTCGTACGAATACGCAAAAGAAAGGATTCTGCGCTATTGGCTCGGTCAAGGGCAATGTCGGGCATCTGGATGCTGCAGCCGGTGTAACCGGTCTGATCAAAACAGTGCTGGCGCTCAAACATAAGGAAATCCCGCCGAGTCTTCATTTCGAAAACCCTAATCCCGAAATTGATTTTGAGAACAGTCCCTTTTATGTCAACAACAGGCTGACGGAATGGCATACGGATGGAACTCCGCGCCGGGCCGGTGTCAGTTCTTTCGGTATCGGGGGTACCAATGCTCATATGGTTCTGGAAGAAGCCCCTGTTTTGCCGGCTCCGGACAAATCCAGGCCGTACCAGTTGCTGCTGATCTCCGCTAAAACAGGTTCTGCTCTGGAAACAGCCACAGGGAATCTATCCGCACACTTAAAGCAGCACGTACATTTGAACCTTGCAGATGTTGCCTATACCCTCCAGGTCGGCAGGAAGGCTTTTAGCCATCGCCGGATGATTGTTTGCCGTGATTGTGACGATGCAGGGAGCACCCTGGAGACACTGGATTCAAAACGGGTAATAACATCTTTTCAGGGACCTGTAACCCGTGATATTGTCTTCATGTTTTCCGGCCAGGGTTCGCAGTATGTTAATATGGGCCTGGAACTTTATAAAACAGAAACAAGGTTTCGGGCAGAGATTGATCGTTGCTCGGAAATTCTCGAGACTCACCTTTCCCTGGATTTACGGAATATTCTGTATCCGGATGAGGGAAATACTGAAGAGGCATCCCGGAAATTGGGACAGACATTTATTACCCAAACCGCGTTATTTGCAATTGAATATGCCCTTGCAAGACTATGGATGACATGGGGAATTCATCCAAAAGCATTTATAGGTCATAGTCTCGGAGAATATGTGGCAGCCTGCCTGTCCGGGGTATTTTCACTGAGAGATGCCCTGTCAGTGGTAGCTGCCAGAGGCCGGCTCATGCAGGAACTTCCCGAAGGCTCAATGCTGGCGGTTTTTCTTTCAGAAAAAGATATCCAGCCATATTTAAATGAAAGAATCTCCCTGGCTGTAATCAACGGGCCTTCCCTTTGTGTTGTCTCCGGTGAAAAAGAGGCTATAAAGGATATGGAAAAAGATATTTCCGGAAAAAACGTGAATTGCCGCCGCCTGCATACTTCCCATGCATTCCATTCAAGAATGATGGAACCAATTTTAACTGAATTTACAAATCATGTAAAACGGGTCGGACTGAATCCCCCCAGGATTCCCTTTGTTTCCAATTTAACCGGCACATGGATTACTTCAGATGAGGCGACTAACCCGGATTACTGGGCCGGACACCTACGCCGGACAGTGCGCTTCTCAGACGGCATACAGGAGTTGTTGAAGGAGCCTGACAGGGTCCTTTTGGAAGTCGGGCCGGGGCATACACTCAATATTTTGTCAAGGCAGCATCCGGATAGAAAAGGACAAATGGTGCTATCTTCCATTCGCCATCCGAAGGAGAAACTACCGGATGCGGCATTCATCCTGAACACCCTTGGCCGACTATGGCTTGCCGGAATTAAGGTGGACTGGCCGGGGTTTTATGCGGATGAGAGTCGACAACGGATTTCCTTGCCAACCTACCCCTTTGAGCGTAAGCGACATTGGATTGATGCAGGGAAACAGATATGTGCAGGTGCTTCCGCAGCGCCACGTCCATCAAAAGAAATTGAAAAAGCTCCACTCAGTAGTCCGACGCAGAAAAAGCCGAAAATTAATAATACATATGATGATGCCCCCGGAAACGACATAGAACAAGGTGTTGCAAGTATCTGGCAGGAATTGCTTGGTGTTGAGCAGGTCGGAATTCACGACAATTTCTTTGACCTGGGTGGAAGCTCTCTGATAGCTGTGAGCTTGTTCGCGCAGATCGAGAAGGTGTTTGGTAAAAAACTGCCAGTGTCTATCCTCTATGAACTACCGACTGTTGAGCAATTGGCCGGTATCCTCCATAAAAAAGAAGGGACAGAGCCATGGTCATCCATAGTGAATATCCGGTCCGGTAGCACCAAGCCTCCTTTATTCCTGGTTCATGCTGCATATGGTAACGTATTGAATTATCGTGCCTTGGCGAGCCATCTGGGACCGGACCAGCCGGTTTATGGTTTACAGGCCAGGGGACTGAATGGCAAAGAACCTTTCCTTACGCGTATCGAGGAGATGGCGGCCTGCTATGTTAGCGAAGTAAAAAATATACAGCCTGAAGGTCCATATTTATTGGGAGGGTATTGCCTTGGGGGGACAATAGCCTTGGAGATGGCCCGGCAGTTCCGTGCACAGGGTCAGGAAGTGCCTCTCCTGGCCTTATTGGAAACTTACAACTGGGCAAATCTGCCCGTTATGTCACTCCCCGTTAATATCAGGCACCAGTTACAGAAAATTAAATTTCATTGGCGTAACTTCCTCCTCCTTGATTCAGAGGGGAAAAATCTTTTTTTCAGGGAAAAGATGAATGAGCTGAGGAGACGAAGTAAATTATGGTATGGGCCGGTAATATCAAGAATTTCAGATAATGGTCAAAGTAATAACAGAGAGCATTTATTGTTGTCCCGACTTTGGCAAATAAACGATCAGGCTGCACAGAGGTATGTGCCGGGATTTTATCAGGGAAGAATCTCATTATTTCTACCGGTTAAAAGGTATACAATTCATGATACTCCTGAAATGATGTGGAATGAAATGGCTGAAGAGATAGAAATTCATGAATTACCTGTTTATCCTGCAGGATCTCTTGTCGAGCCTTTTGTCCGTATTTTAGCCGATAAATTAGAGGGTTGTATTAACAAGGCATTAGAGCCGGAACTTTCCGAACAAAAGCGTAATGTTTCTTCCGGGATTTGTGAGGAAGCGTATAACTTTACCCAGGAATGAAGTTTGAGTTGGAGTCCCCACATACGAGGGGATGGAGTTTTATCGCCTTTTCATGAATGAAGTTGGAATTCCCTCCCCCTTGACGGGGGAGGGTTAGGGTGGGGGTGAATAACATTGCCTGATAGACTCAGGACAATTGCTAAAGAGCTAA
>ENA-ORDP01002087-ORDP01002087.1-marine-sediment-metagenome-genome-assembly--contig:-NODE-2087-length-10070-cov-2.729106_pt1 | contig 10070 bp, 6 predicted proteins | sample MGYA00248627_ERZ508539 | MGnify/ENA primary metagenome ERZ508539 (study PRJEB26208, sample SAMN05571518) | marine sediment metagenome | biome: deep sea; feature: Hydrothermal vent; material... | reverse complement strand
AGTCCTCATCAAGGCTGCAAAAATCACCGACCAGCTCTTCTGGAAACAAGCCTATGGCGAAGAGAAGGAATTGATGGCTAAACTTAAAACTGACAAACAGAGAAATTTTGCCAGTTTGAACTACGGTCCCTGGGATCGGCTCAATGGAGATAAACCACTCTTCACCGGTATTTCTAAAAATTGCATGCTGATAGGCATCGCCGAGATTAATACTGCCGCGGTAATTAGGCTGGAATACAAAGAAACCATGCGCAGCCAATAACTGTGGAAGTACCGAGAACCTAACGGTAGAAGCCCCTTCAGGTCCGCCATGAATAACCAGTACGAGCGGATATTTCTTTCCAGCTTGATAATTAATTGGATAGTTCAGTACACCGTCTTCGTAAAATCTGTCCGGTCCTTTCCAATTAATTGTTTTCACTTTTGATAAGTTTAAACTATCTACAAATTTATTAAAGTGTGTGAGCCGGTTGGCTTTTGCATGCAAGGAAGTTAAAACATACAATTCTGTTGGATGCAAGGGAGTACTGCCTGTAAAAGCAACGACACCGTTTTTAGATACGCTTATACTGCCGTTATTGAGATTAACATTTCCCAAATCAAGCTGAATTGCGTTACCATCCAACGGCTGACGCCATATTACGGTTTGAGTACCTTTTTCTCCTGTCAATAGCATTGCTTTGCTGCTTGGAAGCCAAGCATAGCTGTTAATGTTACGTGCCAGTTTATGAGTAATATCGGTGATTTTATTGTTCACATCTGTATATACAGCATTACCGTTATTTTGATCTCCATTGCGCGGTCGGATAAAAGCGAGAATATTACCGGTGGGAGAATAAGAAGCCCAGCCTGATCCCTGTGCATCTACTACCTTCCGAATTTTTCCACCGCTTGTATCTACCTCAACAATAATTGAATGCCGGGAGTTTCCTTCCCAGACATCCGGAAAGCGCTGGAAAATAATTGAATTTCCTCCGGGATTCCAAGCAATCGGTGTAATTGTTTTTTGATCAGTACTGATACTTCGTATGCCTTCAGTCAACTGTTTTGCCTTTCCGCCTTTTGCCGATACAATCCATAAGTGCCAAGGTTGTACCGCGGCTTTAACAGTATAATTATTATCGGTTACATGAAACGCATCTTCGTGGTGTTTTATCGCTTTTGGATTGGGTATTGTATCTTGAGCGACAAATGCTATTTTCTTTCCGTCAGGGCTCCAAGCGTATTCACTAACCCCGGTCTTTGATTTGGTAATTCGAACGGGATCACCGCCATTCATGGGCATCACAAAAATTTGTGGTTTTTTAGTTTCATTATCTTTAGCTATAAATGCTAATCTTTCGCCTTTAGGTGACCATCTGAGATGAGAAATTCCTTCACGATTATATGTTAAACTTCGGAGTGATCCATCAGTAACATTTACAAGATCGATCTTCTGCTTGTTCTTGTCTTTCTTCCAATCGGGTCTTGAAACAATAATTGCAATATAATTGCCGTCGGGAGATATCCGGGGGCTTGAAAGATTTACCAGTTTACGCATATCCCTAAGTTGAAATGTCTGTTTTTTAGTCTGTGCTAAAACAATTCCAGACGTTAAAATTAGAAAAATAATAAAAACATTACGTATGAATTTCATGATTTAACCTTTTATATTATTGGAGTAATCTTACTAATTTTTGATTCTACTTTCAAGATATTTGAGTAATTAATAGAAATAACTAAATTAGTTTCTAGTTTTAACAATGAACGAAAAAACAATTACCGGCAATATTTTTACTCAACTTTTGTAACGGATAAATATTTTATTCAGAAAAATAAAGAAGCTTTATCAACTCAATCATATAATTTAAAAGTACGTAAAGAGCTTTGGAAAATTAGTGAAAAGATGATCGGATTAAAAGACAATGAGAATGATTAATTATTATTGTTCGGGTATAACTTTCAGTCTATTTTGAATTTAGAGAAAATTGTGTAGGTTTATCATGTTAAGATTAATAAATAATAAAATAATATATGAGCAAATTAAAATTTAAGGCGTCTATTACAACGTAATTATCTCATAATTAAAGGAGCTAATATGAAAAAATCTATATTATTAATTTCACTTATTTTATTGATTTACTTGCCGGATTTATTTGGGCAAATTAGTGCACGATTACTCCAATACCCCGATGTTTCCAGAACGAAAATTGTTTTCTCTTATGGCGGTGATATTTGGATTGCTCCCAAAGAAGGCGGAACTGCAGTAAAATTAAGCTCTCCAAAAGGAAGAGAAATTTTCCCAAAATTTTCACCGGATGGAAAAACAATTGCATTTAGCGGAGATTATGACGGCAACATCGATGTTTTTACAATACCGGTTAAAGGTGGTATCCCTACAAGAATTACGTCGTACCCAATGACGGATAGAATCTTGGACTGGACACCTGACGGAAAATCTCTTCTCTTTGTTTCATCAAGACAAAGCGGAAGACAAAGATTTGACCAAATTTATGAGGTTTCGGATAGAGGCGGTTTGCCTAAAAAATTACCTGTTGCTTACGGCGAATTTGGAGAAATTTCACCAAACGGTAAATTTTTGGCATTTACACCCCGCACACGTTTATTCCGTACCTGGAAAAGATATAGAGGCGGAATGGCTACCGATATCTGGCTTTATAATTTTAGAAACGGTACGGCTAAAGATATTACCAATAGCATAGCCAACGACGAGCTGCCAATGTGGTTCGGTAATAATATCATATATTTCCTTTCCGATAACGGTCCGCACGAGCGCTTTAATATTTGGGCTTATAGTTTAAAAACAAAAAAAATGAGACAAGTAACCTTTTTCAAAAATTTTGATGTTCACTTTCCTTCTATTGGACCTGAAGATATTGTCTTTGAAAACGGCGGAAACCTTTATTTGTTTTCTCTAAAAAACGAAAAGTATCATAAAGTCAATATCAATGTTGTAACGGATGAAATCACTTTAATACCTCATACCGAAAAGGTTAGTAAATATATAACCGGTGCAACTATTTCACCGGAAGGCAATAGAGTTATTTTTGATGCGAGAGGAGATTTATTTTCCGTTCCGGCTAAACACGGTGTAATTGTGAATTTGACAAAAAGTCCGGGAGTTTACGAGAGATTTCCGTCATGGTCACCAAACGGGAAATACGTTGCTTATTGGAGCGACCGTACCGGTGAATATCAATTAACAATGAAAAATATTGAAAAGCCGGATAGTGAAAAGAGTTTAACCTCTTTTAAAACCGGATTTAAATATAATTTGTATTGGTCGCCGGATGGTAAAAAATTAGCATTTATAGACAAAGCTATGAGAATCCGGATTTATGATATCAATAAAAACAAAACAATTTTGGTTGATAAAGGTTTGTGGATGTATAACGGAGCTTTGGAAAATTTCTCTGTAAGTTGGTCTTCCGACAGCCGTTGGATTGCTTATTCCCGTGGACTTGATAATCGACATGATGCTATTTTCCTTTATAATTTTCCTGAAAATAAGAGATATCAAGTTACCTCCGGTTTCTACAATAGTGACGATCCTGTATTTGGTACGTCAGGAAAATATCTCTATTTTTTAACTCAGCAAACTTTTAAACCGATATACAGCAGTATGCAAAATACTTTTATTTATACAAATGCTACTAAAATAGCTGCAGTTTCATTAAGAGATAATGTACCTTCAATTCTTGCACCGAGAAACGATGAAGTTAAAATAACGAAGAAAGAGAAAAAACCGGAAAAGACGAAAGGTTCTAAAAAAGAAAAAACAAAAAAGAACGAAAAGAAAATCGAGAAATTAAAAATTGATATAAATAATTTCCAAGAGAGAATGGTACTTTTGCCGATAAAAGCCGGGAGATACGGAGATTTAAGTGCGGTAAAAGGAAAATTAATCTTTCACCAATATCCAAATTCCGGTTCAGGCTCTAATGAAAAACCGGTAAAATATTACGATGTAAAAGAAAGAAAAGTAAAAACAATAATTAATAATGCAGATTTTTATCAGCTTACGGAAAACGGCAAAAAAATGCTTGTAGGTAAATCAAATAATTTTGCTATTATTAATGTTGAACCGAAACAAAAAATGTCGAAACTTCTACCGACAAATCAATTGCAAATGGTAATTCATCCAAGAGCTGAATGGAAACAAATATTTAATGATGTTTGGAGATTTTATCGCGACTACTTTTACGATCCACATATGCATGGTGTAAATTGGAATGAGATGAAAAATCGTTATGGCAAATTGCTTAATTATGCAATTACCAGATGGGATGTAAATTATATTATCGGACAATTTATTGGTGAATTAAGCTCATCTCATACTTATCGATTTGGCGGCGATCTTCAAAGAGGTAAACACGAAAACGTCGGCTTACTCGGTGTTAATTGGGAACTATCTAATGATACATATCGAATCAAAAAAATAATTCGTGCTGCTAAGTGGGACGATAATGTTCGCTCTCCTTTTGACGTTCCAAATATAAAAGTAAAAGCCGGTGATTATATCCTTAGTGTTAATGGAATAAAATTAGATCCGGCGAAAGATCCCTACTTCGCTTTTCAAGGCTTAGCAAACAAGACAGTTGAATTGACCGTAAATAATAAACCGAGTTATAAAGGCGCTTGGAAAGTAATTGTAAAAACTTTAAAAAGTGAAACGCGTTTACGCAATCTATCTTGGATTAATAAAAAAAGAGAAATGGTTGATAAAGCTACCGACGGTAAAATAGGATATATTTACGTGCCTAATACCGGGATTAGCGGACAGGATGAATTAGTTGAACAATTTCTAGCTCAAATTAACAAAAAGGGATTAATAATTGATGAAAGATTTAACAGCGGTGGACAAATACCCGATAGATTTATTGAAATGCTCAATAGAAAACTGATAGCATATTTTGCCGTTAGAGACGGTAAAAATTGGAAGTGGCCACCGGATGCGAATTTCGGTCCCAAAGTAATGTTGATTAACGGCTGGAGCGGTTCGGGTGGTGATGCATTCCCCGATTTCTTCCGCAGACTTAAGGTAGGTAAATTAATCGGGACCCGTACGTGGGGAGGATTAATCGGTTATACGGGTACACCTAAGCTTATTGACGGCGGAGTGGTAACTATTCCATCATTTAGAATGTATTATCAAAACGGTACATGGTTTAAAGAAGGACATGGTGTTGACCCTAATATTAAAGTGGTTAATAACCCTGCCATATTGGATAGAGGAATTGATCAACAACTTCAAAGTGCCGTTAAATTAGTTATGAAAGAATTAAAAACTACACCCGTACCCCCGAAACAACCTCCTTATCAAAAAAGATAAAAAATGAAAAGCCCCTTAACGGGGCTTTTTTATTTATCCAATGTATTTTATATAGACCCGAAAAATAGAAACAGATAATGAATATTTGAATTTACAGATATAATTTTTCTTTTTACTCTTTGGGTATACCTATTTATGGTTAGAATATAATCTTTTATCATTGAAGCGGAAAAAATATTTTCCTACATTACAAACAAGTTTTAATAGATTATGAAAAATAATATCATATATTGAAATTTAAGTCTGTAAGTGTATCTGTTCAAAACAGACGATTAAAAATCGAGTTTATGAAAAATAAATATATACCGAATAAAAAATAAGAAAGGAATATCATGGTAGAAGAAAAAATCTTAGAATTGTTAAACAGCCAATTTAATGATGAACTATTCTCGTCATATCAATATTTAGAAATGTCGGCATATTTCGAATCAATAAATTTTAGCGGATTTTCCAATTGGATGAAAATTCAATCGGAGGAAGAATATATGCATGCTATGAAATTTTATAATTATATTCTTCAAGTAGAAGGTCGAATTGAATTTGCCAAAATAGATGCACCGAAAGGAGGATGGGAATCAATTAAAGATGTATTCGAAAATGTATATAAACACGAACAGGGAGTAACAAAATCTATTTATGAACTTGTTGAATTAGCTCATTCCCAAAAAGACTTTGCTACTCATAATTTTTTGCAATGGTTTGTTAGTGAACAAATAGAAGAAGAAGCTACATCATTAAGAATTTTGAAAAAGATAAAATTAATAGGTGATGATAAAAACGGATTATTTTTTCTTGATAATGAGATAGGACAAAGGACTAACACCCCTACGTAAATTGAAGTTGGCTCTTTTAATGGAAAATTTCTCAATAAAAGCCCGATTTGAATTCAAACCGGGCTGAAATAAATTTAAAAGCTCAGCAGTTTTTATATTTTTATATCTGCAACGGGGATTGCAGTATGCCTCATAGAATGGACTTTATTCATTACAGGTAAATCAATTTGTTTACTAACTCTTTCCTCGAAGTAATCTCTGAAGCGCGTAACCATAAATCTTACAGGCCATGCGGCAGCTTCGCCCAACGCACAAATAGTATTCCCTTCAATATTTCCGGCAATTGCGACCAAAAGGTCAAGGTCATGGATTGAACCTTCGCCTCTTGCAATTCTATTTAGGACATTTTCGAGCCAACCGGTGCCTTCGCGGCAAGGAGTACATTCACCGCAGCTTTCATGATGATAAAATTTAGAAATTCTCGCCAATACTTTTGTAAGATCGGTATCTTCATCTATAACTATTATTCCGCCCGTACCGATTGCAGTCCCGGCAAGTTTAAGTGACTCGGCATCCATTTTTATACCTTCTATTTGATCACCTCTCAGAGGTGGCATTGAAGACCCGCCCGGAATTACACATAAAATTTTTTTATTTCCAGGTACACCGCCGGCATATTTATAAATAATGTCGGTTAAAAGAGTACCGGAAGGTAATTCATAAACACCAGGTTTATTAATATGCCCGCTAATGCCGAACAAAATAGTACCGGGATGTTTTGGTTCACCGATTTTAGAAAACCACTCCCAACCTTTGTTAATAATTGGCGGTACATTTGTAAGAGTTTCGATATTATTAATTGTTGTCGGGCATCCCCATAAACCGTTTTGAGCAGGGAAAGGAGGTTTAACTCTCGGATACCCCCTTTTTCCTTCAATTGAATTCATCAGCGCCGATTCTTCACCGCAGATATAAGCGCCTGCACCTTTATGAATGTAAATGTCACAATAAAAATCAGTTCCGAAAGTCTCTTTCATTCTTTCACCGATAAAGCCCTTTACATAGGCATCATCCAAAGCCTTTTGAAGGAGGTTTATCCATTTGTGATATTCTCCTCTTATATACACATAGGCTGTTTTAGATTGAATGGCATAACAGGCAATTAAAATACCTTCAATTAATTGATGAGGATTGAATTCAAAAATTTGTCTATCTTTAAAAGAACCGGGTTCACTTTCATCACCGTTAACACAAAGGTATTTTGATTTATCGGTTACTTTGGGCATAAAACTCCATTTTAAACCGGTAACAAATGCAGCGCCTCCACGCCCTCGTAAACCTGATTTCTTAACTTGGTCAATAATATCATCGGTTGATTGGGAGAATGCTTTTCTTATTGCAGTGTATCCGCCGTTATTTAAATAAACATTTATTTGACGAATGTCTTTTATATCGGGAAGAACTATCTTTTCCATTTAATTCCGGTTTTTTAAAGATTCTAAAATTTCTTCTACTTTTTGTACATTTAAATTTTCATAATAAGTTTCATTCACGGCTATCATAGGGGCTGTACCGCATGAACCCATACATTCAACTTCTTCAATAGAAAATTGTAAATCATCGGTTATCTCACCAATATCAATACCAAGTTTTTCTTTCACTTTATCCAATAATTCATAACCGCCGCGCAGCATACAAGAAACATTGGTACAAACTTGGATATGATGCTTCCCCATTGGTTTTTGATAATACATAGTATAAAAGGTAACAACCCCCAAAACGTCTTGCGGAGTTATTTCCAAAATCCGGGCAATTTCTTTCATTACTTCGTTTGATATCCACCCATTTTGTTCTTGAGCCATGTATAATACCGGCATAACGGCAGCTTTTTTAGTAGGGTATTTTTTTAAAACGTTATCAATCTTCTTTAGATTTTCTTCCGTGAATTTAAATTCCATTGTTAAAGTATAAGTTTAAATTTATGTATATATATATTTGGATTTATTTCCGGTAAAACCTTAGATATTTACTTATCGGCTTCACCCATAACCGGGTCCAGACTCCCAATTATTGCCACCACATCCGAAATCATGTGCCCTTTTACCAATTGCGGTAACGATTGTAAATTAACAAATGAAGGTGAGCGGATTTTGCATTTCCAAGGATGTCCTTCTCCATGGTTAACCGAATAAAAGCCAAGCTCGCCTTTTAATCCTTCCCATTGGGATCCCTCAACTTTTCCATTGCTAACCAAATAAAAGCCAAGCTCTCCTTTAGGATTTTCTACGGCATGATATATATCGCCTTTCGGTGGATTAATACCGAAATTAACAAGCATAAAATCTTGTATTAATTCCTCCATTCTCGTAAAAATTTCTGTTTTTTTCGGCAGGACTTTTTTCGGTGAATTTAATAAAATATCTCCTTGCGGCATTTTATCTAAAACTTGTTTTATAATTTTAATACTTTCTCTTGCCTCATCAATTCTTACAAAATAGCGCGCTAAAGAATCACCTTCAGGGTATGTGACAACTTTAAAATCAATATCATTATAAAATAAATAAGGAGTGATCCGGCGCAGGTCGAATTCTACACCGCTGCCTCTTAAACTTGGTCCGGTTAATCCGATATCGATAGCATCTTCGGCAGAAATTACGCCAACGCCTTCGAGTCTATCAATAAAAATTCTATTAGTATTTAATAATCGTTCACATTCCTCAAGATTTTCATCAAATTGTTCTATGAACCATTTAACTTTGGCTAACGCTGCAGGTTGAATATCGTTAGCTACTCCGCCAATACGAGTATAGCTATTGGTAAAGCGGGCACCGCATAAAATATCCCAAATATCAAGTATTTTTTCTCTTTCCCTAAGAGTCCACAAAAATACGGTCAAAGCTCCCACATCCATTGCGAGTGCTCCGGTAGCAAGAAGATGAGAAGCAATTCTTGCCAATTCCGTAATCATCATTCTAATATACTGTGCTCTGGGAGGAGCTTCAATCCCCATTAATTTTTCAACCGCTAGAACCCATGCAACATTATTTGCCATCGGTGCTAAATAATCAAGCCTATCTGTATGAGGTATAAACTCATAGAAAGTCATATTCTCAGCCAGTTTTTCATATCCTCTGTGCAGATAGCCTAATTCAGGAACAGCAGCAACAACAGTTTCACCATCCAATCTGAGGAGAACTCTTAAAACACCATGAGTTGCAGGATGCTGAGGCCCCATGTTCAAAATCATTTCATTTTCAAGTGCATCTTCAATAGTGATATCCGAATCTTTAAGTAATGCTTCAATTATTTTAGGATAAACGCCTTCTTTTGTCAACTTTTGCATAATAATTCTTTATTTTTTTGGAAGTGTTAGAGAGCCGGGAATTCCCATCAATGGAAAATCTTTACGAAGAGGGTAATATTCAAATTCCTCAGGCATATACATTCTTCGCAAATCGGGATGATTGTTGAACTTTATCCCGTACATATCATAAGTCTCTCTTTCAGCCCAATTCGCACTTTTCCAAACCGAAGTGACGGAATCTATTGCACAATCAGATTCATCCACATCGGCTTTAAGACAAAGCCTTAATTTATTCGGGAGAGAAAAAATTTGATACACCATAGTAAATCTATCTTTTTTTTTCGCCCAATCAATTGCGGTCACATCTTCGCACATATTAAAATTTAATTCGGGAGTTCCCTTCAAAAATTTACAAACTTGTACAATATATTTTTTATCAAATTTTATTCTCAAATCGCCCCTATATTCATCAGCATCAAAGTTGATTCCGGGAAATTCCCCATTTAATTTTTGTAAGATTAATTCTTTAAAATTCATAATTATCAATTATTTTGAATTACCGTTAATTTAGGTAAAGGTATATTGGGAAAATCTCTGGCTCTACTTTTACCGATTTTATCTTGAATTTGTAATAACGCATTTAGTAAATTATCAGGGCGAG
>ENA-ORDP01002086-ORDP01002086.1-marine-sediment-metagenome-genome-assembly--contig:-NODE-2086-length-10076-cov-2.804311_pt1 | contig 10076 bp, 8 predicted proteins | sample MGYA00248627_ERZ508539 | MGnify/ENA primary metagenome ERZ508539 (study PRJEB26208, sample SAMN05571518) | marine sediment metagenome | biome: deep sea; feature: Hydrothermal vent; material... | reverse complement strand
CGACCCCGCTACGCTACTCCCGGCACTGCTGGGCGCCATGCCGGTAAAAACCTTGCGGGCCGAGGTCCACGAGCCCAGCCTGGAAGATGTGTTTCTGAAGTTGACCGGACGCGGTCTCGATAGCTGCCTCGGACAGCCGCCGCAAGACCTCCATGGGGATCCCCGATGAAGGGTATGCTCGCCGTCATCGTGCTCGATCTGAAGCGTTTGTGGGCCGACCGCATTCGCCTCATCTCCAGCCTGATCCAACCGCTGCTGTATCTCTTTGTCCTAGGCTCCGGCCTCGGCGCCAGCTCGGTGCTGGGGGGCCGTGGTTATCTGCATTACATTTTCCCTGGGGTAATCGGCCTGTCGCTGCTTTTCTCCTCGGTCTTTGCGGCGATGCTGATCGTCTTCGACCGTCAGATCGGCTTTCTCAAGGCGGTGTTGGTGGCCCCGGTTTCACGTACCGCCATCGCCTTCGGTAAGGTACTTTCCGGCGCCCTGCAAGCCTCGATCCCGGCCCTGATCTTGCTGCTGCTGATGCCGGTACTGGGCCTGCATATCAGTCTGTTACGACTTCTCGCCCTGCTTGGCACCATAGCGCTGGCGGCGATCACCTTTTCCGCTCTCGGGGTGGCCACGGCGGCACGGTTTCGCTCGACGATCGTATTTCCCATCATTTCCAACGCCGTGCTGTTACCGATGTTCTTCCTCTCCGGAGCGTTGTTTCCGCTCGCCAACGCACCGCACTGGCTGCGCTTACTCGCCCATCTGGACCCGGTTGCCTACGCGGTCGATCTGATGCGTGGGGCGATGCTGGGAAAAACCTTTTTCCCGCCGCTGCTTTCCCTCGCCGTGCTGGTCGGATTCATCATTGTCCTGACCTGGCTGGCCACCCGGGTATTTGCCTCCGGTGAGGACACCTGAATGGCTAACACCTCCGAATGGTGAAAAAATAGTTTCAATTGATGCGGTTCGTAGCTCACCCCATCCTACGGGTCTCTATGGGTTTTCGGCCCGGACACAGAGCGTTCGTAGGCGGATGAATATCTCGTTATCCCGGGCGTCGACCCGGGATCCAAAGTGAGGTTATTGCTGCGAGATAGCATGCTGGCTACGAGACGATTAGCAATTGATGTGGTTCATAGCTCACCGCATCCTACGGGTTTCCGCCCGGACACAGAAAGCGCATGGTTATCGAAGGCCATCACCGCACCATGATTTATGGCGAGGCGTAGCGCAATAAATTTACCTTGCATGATGGACGGCTGATTTCTGGGCGTATCCTATTCTGCAGTGCTGGTTGCTATACCCAGCAAAATAACGTCGATCAACATAATGGCCGAAACCCACCTGGCCATAGGTATCGCATTGAGTGAATACGGGGCTCCTTTCATCTACTCGGCCCCAGATGGGATCTGGGTGCGTGGCCCGTACTTTGTTGCAAGACTCCCTTGTTGAAGCAAACCGCACACGGACGGCACCGAACCATGCCGGAAGTTTGCGTGGTGCGACGTGCTGCGTATCTTTATAAGTGGTGCATTGCAATAATTTCTGCTAGGTTTCGCGCATGACACAAATCCGCATCATCAAGAAATACCCCAATCGTCGTCTTTACGACACCGAGATTTCAAGCTATATCACTCTCGAAGAAGTACGGCAGCTGGTACTTGATGGTGAAAAGTTTGAGATCCACGATGCCAAGTCTGGTGAAGATCTTACCCGTTGCGTACTACTACAGATCATCTCGGAAAACGAAAGTGAGGGCCAACCCATGCTTTCAGTGCCACTGTTGACGCAGATTATCCGCTTCTACGGCGATTCGCTGCAGGGCATGATGGGGCCCTATCTCGAACGCAGTATTGAAGCCTTTCTGGAACAGCAGCAACAGTTTCACCAGCAATTATCCAGTGTATTGGGACAAACCCCCTGGGCCATTCTGAACGACCTCACCACTCGTAACATGGATGCCTGGCAAGATTTTCAACGCAGCTTGCTGAATACGGCAGGGGACAAGAAGCCATCCTCCGCCCCCAAACGATCTACCGGATCTACCTCGCCTGGATCACGCAATCCCAACCCGCACCGAAGCTGAAACAGAACCCAGAGCTTCTCCCAGGTTCGCCACCTTTCAGACTATGGAGCGACCGGCTGTGCCCGGAACAATACTGATTCACCATCGCATCCTCACCCCCCGTTCCTTAGTCCGACCGGCTGCTGAATCTCACCCAGCCCACTACGTTTTTGGAAGCCCCTATGAAGCGACGCACCGCAATCGTTACCGGTGGTATGGGAGGTTTAGGTACCGCTATCTGCCAACATCTGGCCCGGCAGGGCTGCCAAGTCATTGCGGCAGACCTGCCCCATTGCAACCGGCGATTCGAGGCCTTTCGTATCCAAGCCCAGGGCATGGCCGATAGTATCGATTTCTTCCCCCTTGACGTGAGTAATGCGGTGGCCTGTCAGCAGTTTGCCGAGGAAATGAGCAACCGCTACGGCCACATCGACATCCTCGCCAATGTTGCGGGTATTACCCGCGATGCCACCCTCCGCAAAATGCAACACAGCCAGTGGGATGAACTGATGCGGGTTAATCTTGACGGGGTGTTCAACATGACTCGCGCAGTGATCGAAACCATGGTTGAACACGGCTTCGGGCGAGTCATCAATATCAGTTCTGTCAATGGCCAAACTGGGCAATTCGGGCAAACCAACTACTCGGCCGCCAAAGCAGGGGTACATGGTTTCAGCATGGCTCTAGCCCGGGAAGTCGCGACTAAGGGCATCACCGTTAACACGGTATCGCCAGGCTACTGCAAGACCGCTATGGTCATGGCCGTAGCCGAAGAGATACGCGAAAAGATCATCAGCCAAATTCCCATTGGTCGCCTCGGCAGCCCCGATGATGTTGCCCGGGTCGTAGCCTTTCTCGCCGCCGATGAAGCGGGTTACCTCACCGGCATCAATCTACCCGTCAATGGTGGCTATTTTATGAGTTTCTGAGTGTGATCCCTAACCTGGGCCATGCCTCGTCGTGCGCATGCTGGCAAGTTTTCAAGGCCGGGAAGGAAACAGTACCTTCATCTGCAGACCCCGAGTCACTGCCGGAGCCCAGACCAACACATAAACACCACTCCGAGCCGCGCTGATCCGGTGCTTTCCAGAGGTCAGGTGCCATGCTTGTCCGCGTTGAATGTCGTGCCCATCAATCGTCCCGGCAACCGGACCTTTGGCATCCACTAACACATAGCTCTGGGGTATGCCTACATTGACGATTCGGGGCTGTCCGGCCAGGAGTGGAAACCGCTGGCCCGCTACCCATAGGCGTCCTGCCAGCGGTAGGTAACTGCGAGCAATGAAACGCTGATCCCAAGTCGGGATCCGGTAGTTCATCAGCAAAGGGGTAGCGGTGCGAATCAGATCTGCTTGCAGGTGCGGTTGGATCAAGCCAAGCTGAATCCGCCGCAGGGTTACATCCTCGAAAACCCAATAGATCGGTCGTGGGCGAAAGATGGCGGCACCTTTGGCATCCATCACATAGGTTCCTGGGCGGCTGTATTGGAGCACCTTAGCCAGGAGATGCTCCTCGCGCAGATATTGATCCTGCCATGGAGGCCGCAGCACGAATAGCAAGCCGATCTCCACGACCAGTATGACACTCACCCATAGAGTGGCCTTTCTGCCAGACCCGAGCAGGTAGGCACCGACGGTAGCCACAAACAGCAGGGGCAGAACCGGTAATAGATCCTGCACCGTTAGTAATGGCCAGAAACTGAATAATGCTCCGATGTACAGAATGGCTGAGACCAGGACGAACAGACGGCGCAGGGTTTGCTGGGGATGGGGGCTGGATGCCAGCCTGCGCCAGGCGAGAATACTCATCCACAATAACGCCGCTGGGAAAAATAGAAATCGCCAGATGCCGTCACGCCAGTCACCCAACCCAGGGGTCATGTTGTGGAGCACCGTGCCATACCAGGCTTGCGACCAGGCATGATGCAGGGCGAAAAACAGCGCAAATAAGCCGAGTGGCAAGGCTGACATCAGCAGGAACGGTAGCAAGCCTCGCAACCAGGGTTTCAATGACCAGTGAGCAAAGCGTATTCGCCACATCAGGGCCAGTAAAATACCGGTAGTAAGCGCGGTGAGCAGCAGCGGTAGAGTCTTTAGCGATACTGCAAAATCCAGTCCAACCAGGAGCCCGGTCAGGGCCAGCCGGGTGACCGATAGGCGCCCGGAAACCAGCACCGCCACAGCCAGCACCCATAAGGGGGCCCACAAATCATCGGTACGAAATTGCACGGTAGGGATGAAAAAAATCGGGAACACGGCCAGTAGCAGCGTTGCCACCCAGGCCACCCGCACTGACCAAAGGCGTCTTGCCATCCACCAAGCAGCCGCCAGAGTGAGTAGGTAAAACGGAATGACTGCGATGCGCATCAAGGCCACGATATCGGCGCGTTCACCCAGGAAAGCGAGTGCCGGCGACAGCAGCCATTGAAACAACGGGGTGTGATTGTCGAAAACATCACGGTAGGGCAGCAGATGCTGGGTCCAGGCCCAGACTATGTGCAAATGTTGCGGCTCGTCGGAATCGACCCGCAGCGTCCATGCGTACAGAATCCGTAGAGCCAGCAGAACCAGTAGGCCAAAGAGGCCCAGAACGACCCGTCGAGGGGCTAGCGACTTGGAAGAATCAGACATGGACAAGGGGGGCCAGGGAACAACCAGTCGAGACGAAAACGCCCATGCTCTCATACTTGCTTGGCGAGAAGCCTTGCTGCGCCGTAATTACCGCGTAGGGGTTATTCAAGATTCCCCACCGCTGCTAGCTCGCCAGATGCGCGCCACTTCATCCAAACGGGCGGCCAGAGCCTCAAGCATAGGTTGACCGCTGCTTCCCGGCGATACCCGTTCGGCGAGGCTCGCCTCGGGAGTACGTCCCTGTCCGGCCTCAGCAGCAGCCAGGGCTGCTTGTTGGTAGGCCTCACGGAAAGGTACTCCAGCTACGGCCTGCTCAATGGCGACATCGGTTGCATACATCGATGGTTCGATCGCCGCTCGCATCCGTTCCGGCTTCCAGCGCATTCGGGTCAATAAATCGGGGAGCAAGTGCAGCGCACCCAGGCCCTGTCTAAAGCCATGCACCAGGGGGCCTTTACTGAATTGCAAGTCGCGTTGGTACCCGGACGGCAGCGACAGTAATTGTTCGATTTCCACCCGGGCGGCCGCGACGGGGGCATAACTGGCACGCAGCAATTCAATGGCGTCCGGATTACGTTTGTTGGGCATGATCGAGCTACCGGTAGTGTATTCATCCGGCAATTCAATAAAATCGAATTCAGCGGTAGTGAACAGGCTTAGATCCCAGGCCAGGCGACGTCCATCCAGCAAAGCCGTAGCCAAAGTTTCTAGTGCCGCCAGCTCAAACTTGCCACGAGACAGTTGCGCATATACCGGACTCACTTGCATTCTGGCGAAACCGAGAGTCGTCGTGGAGTGAGCGCGATCCAACGGCAGATTCACCCCATATCCTGCCGCGGTACCCAGCGGGTTGGCGTCGAGCCAGTCATAGGTTTGCCGTGCTCGCCAGGCGTTGTCGATAAAACCCTCGGTAAAGCCCGAGAACCACATCGAAGTAGAGGACACCACGGCCCGCTGCAAGTGGGTGTAGCCCGGCATCGGTAAGGCTTCATCCTGTGCCCGGTGCAGACAGATGTGTGCCGTGTCCATACAATACCTGCCCAGTTCAGCAAGACGCCGCTTGATCCAAAGTCGGGTGGCGACCAGCACCTGATCGTTACGGCTACGTCCCGTATGGACCCGCCGTCCAGCATCGCCTAAGCGTTCGGTTAGGCGGGCCTCGATGGCTGAATGACCATCCTCGTAGCGTTCGTCCAGCACAAAACGGCCGGCCCGGAAATCGTCTGCCAGAACCTCCAATTCGCTTTGCAACGCGGCTGCTTCATGGTCATCGATGACACCAATATGAGCCAGTCCCTGGACGTGTGCCATGCTGGCTTCGATATCGCACAAGAAAAATTCGCGATCCAGCAGTACATCGGTACCGGCAAGAAAACGCATGATGCACTCATCAGTTCGCACCCCCGGCTTTTGCCAAACCAGGTTACTCATGGGGAATTCCCATTATTTCATCAAAGCCCAAAGCCAAGTTGATATTCTGCAGAGCTTGGGTAGCGGCCCCCTTAAGTAGGTTATCCAGAGTCGCTACCAGTACGGCTCGGTGGCCATCGGCGGCAACCGTAATACCACCCAATTCGGCATACTGCCGTCCCCGGATACGACTGATCCAGGGTGGTTCATCGCGCAGGCGAATCAGGGGTTCATCGGCATAACACCGGGTGTAGTGTTCCAATAGGGCGGCCTGATCGAAGGTATCTGCCAGATGAAGGTCGCAGGTCACACTTAAACCGCGAAAATGCGGGGCCACGTGGGGCATAAATTCCACTGCCAGACCCAGATGATGGCTCACCTCGCGCTCATGCAGGTGCCCAGTCAAGTGGTAGGGTACAAGGTTATCACGGAGTATTTCGGGGTCATTATTGGCCGATGGAGTGGTCCCCGCTCCCGAGTAACCGGAGACCCCGAAACAGACCGGTGCCGTGGACAATTCCGCAACCAAGGGCGCAATCGCTAGTTGCATAGCGGTGGCGTAGCAACCGGGATTACTGATTCGCCGCTGGCCGGCATAGTGGTCCCGGGTTAATTCGGGAAGCCCGTAATACCATGCGGCATCGAAACGATAATCGGCAGAAAGGTCCACGATCAACGTATCAGGGGCCCGTTGCTCAAGAGCTTCCACAAAGCGGCCGGCCCGACCATTCGGCAGAGCTAAGATTACGACTTCAATATTTCGTTCGGTGATCTCTATCGGCTCGAGACGTTCGTAACAAAGAGCTCCTGCATCGACTCCGGCATGTGTCGAAACACGTTGCCCATCCAGTTCACGCGACGCCACCAAGGCCAGCTCGAGTTCAGGGTGATGAACCACCAACCGCACCAGTTCTGTGCCAACATGGCCGCGTGCCCCGACAATTCCTACCCGCACGCTCATGACAGACGTTCCTCCAGTGTTGTCGGCCGGGCGGCACAATGCGCAACACAACTTTTGATAGCATCGAAGTCCTGTAAGCCGTACCAGAACACCTTCCAGCCCGCCTGCTTGTAAAAGCCATCGGCCTCCGCGTAGTAGAACGGATTAACCGAGTTGCCATGCCGGGAGCGCCAGAACAACCTTGGATTGTGTTCCCGCATGATCTGCCAAGCCGCCCGACCTAATCCCTCTCCTTGTGCTTCATCCAGCACCGCAAACTTGTCCAGGTAGGGGTGCCCTTGTTCCTGGGTCAAGACCAGCGCCGCTCGGTAGTTTTCACTGATATAAACCCGATAGGGAATGATTTGCTTGAAGTAGTCAACGGCAAGCTTGCGACCAAAGCTGTGCTCAATCAAGCGGCGCAGCCTATCAAGGTCGATACCCTCCCAGGAATCGAAAGGTAGTACTCTCTCACCCCGCCGAATCAGGGTTCCAGAACCCCTATGGGTGAAAAGTTCTTTGGCCAGCTCTGCCGGACGGGTGATTGAAACTGAGGAAGCCAAGGGCAAATCATCCAGCAGCTTTTTGACCTGTTCGATCTTTAAACGCATGCCCGAATGTAACCAGGGTTGGGTCATCAACTCCACATATTCCGTGGACAGATTGATCGAATCCATGACCCGGCCCGAGCCATCGAGTAGGCCTCCCGTCCCAGTGAGAAAAATGATCTTATAGGGCTGCAAGGCATGCACCAGTTGATTGGCTGAAAAATCAGCATTGATGTTGAGAATCTGCCCAGCCTGGGTCTCGCCAAGAGACGCGATAACCGGGATAGAACTGGCGCGCAGACTGGCTTCAATCGGCGCCAACTCAACCCGTTGAATCCGGCCGACCAACCCATACCGTTCCCGGTCAAGGAATTCAGCTTCAAATACCCCAGACAATATCGACGTAGCCCGGGCATCGACCGCTTGTAAGGCCTCGACCAGTTTCAGGTTCTGGGTCTGCAGCACCCGTCGTACCACGGCCAAGGCCGCCGTCGGGGTCACCCGCAAGCCATCAACAAACTGTTTGTCGATACCTATCGAGGCGAGTGCCTCGTCCAATTGGGGCCCGGCACCATGTACAACAATTGGCGTCAATCCAACCTGTTGCAGGAAAGCTAGCGAGGAGGTCAGGGCTTCAAGGTCATCACGAAGCACCGCCCCACCGACCTTGACTACGGCAAAACGCTTGGCATCGACCTGTGAAAACCGGCGTAAATATTGATGAATCTCCTTGGCACTGCCCATGCTCGAAAGCAGCCGCACAATGGTCTGGCGAAGTTGTTTATGCGCATCCATTATCGATGATCCGATACAAATGGTTGGCGTAGTCTGACAACGGCCCTAGCGCGACCCACTCATCGGCCGTGTGGGCTTGCTCGATCGAACCTGGACCGAACACCAACGCCACATATCCAGCGGCAGAAAATAGTGCCGCCTCGGTCCAGAAATCCACGGCCTTGCCGACAGGGAGCCCCAATGCGAGGGCCAGATCGTGAGCTTGCAGGCGTTGCTGTTCGGCATTTTTGGATGTGCCGGACGGTAGTGACGGGCCGCAGAAGGTTTCCTCAAACTCTGCTGGCTCAATGTCGGTGAGCGTACGAAATGCTTCCAATAGGCCGATATGATCCATAGATGGGAGCGGTCGGAAACCAAAGCGAAGATCGGCCTCGGGAGCAATCATATTGGCCTTGATACCCCCTTCAATGCGGCCGATATTGAACCTGAGGCCGGTCAGGCCAGCGAATTGCTGCGGGGCCTGCGTCTCGACCAGAGCAAGCGCCTTGGCCCCCCAGCGCACGGCCTGATGCAAGGCCGAATCCCTGGCCCGTTGGGGGCCCGAGGCATGCCCGGCATGGCCGCTAAACCGCATTCGTACCGAGTGGTTGCCGCGATGTGCCAGTACCGCTTTGCACGCCGTCGGCTCCGCCACAATCACCGCATCGAAAGCCGTTTTTCGGGCGATAAAAGCCGGGATGCAACGTGCATCATTGGCCTCCTCGTCAGTACTGAACAAGAATGCGCAGTCCCCCTGTGAATACTGGGCCACTGCTAGCATGGCTGCCGCGGCGCCTTTGATATCGCAGGCCCCCAGCCCGACTGCGCAATCGCCCCCTACATCCAGTTCAAACGGATGGCTATGCCAATGCGGCGAGTCCGGTACTGTATCTAGGTGTACGTTGAAGAGCAGGCGCGGCGTGCCCCGTACCGCCAGCAGACTGACCGCACCGGCACCATGGTCGGTAAGGGTTATTGCAAAACCACTCAACGAGTGCTGCAAATAGTCGAAAATTCCACCCGTACCGATAGCTCGAGGTGGGTTGCGGGTGTCAAAGGCCACCAACGCTTGCAGGTGCTTGAGGGTATTTTTCAGCAAGTTCATAGTACGTGGCAGGGGTTGTGGAAACGTGAGAACCGGGGTCCACCGAAAAGCTTCAGGACGGTTCTTTTCCGGGCGTAGCGTGGGGGTGGCGGTTGACCTGTGCCCACAAGCTTGAACTCATACCGTACAAACGAATGAATCCTTCCGCCTCGGCCACTCCCCAGTCGGCGGCTTGCGCATACGTGGCCCCCTCAACACTGAGAATATGGGGCGAGGACACGGCCACAGCATCCACACGGCCCCCGGCGGTTTCTAGGGTTACCTCGCCCGTAACACAACGCTGGCTGGAAGCAAGGAACGACTCCAGATCGGTCTTGAGGGGATCATAAAAAAATCCTTCGTATACCAGTTCCACCCACTTACGGGCAAGCTCGGGTTTGTAACGATTCTGAGCCTTGGAAAGTACCGCTTCTTCCAAGGCGCGGTGCGCGGTGAGCAGCGCCAGCAGCGCCGCCTCGCCCTTGGGGTCAGCGGCGAACGCGCCGGCGAACGCCGAGGTGAGGTCGAGGTGATCCCAGATCGAATGGTCGGGAACGCGCGTGTCGGCGGGCAGCAGCTTCCATAATTGACCCGGCTTGCCGAAGTCTTCGTCGGTCATGCCGGTGGCCCGCCA
>ENA-ORDP01002085-ORDP01002085.1-marine-sediment-metagenome-genome-assembly--contig:-NODE-2085-length-10081-cov-3.066926_pt1 | contig 10081 bp, 9 predicted proteins | sample MGYA00248627_ERZ508539 | MGnify/ENA primary metagenome ERZ508539 (study PRJEB26208, sample SAMN05571518) | marine sediment metagenome | biome: deep sea; feature: Hydrothermal vent; material... | reverse complement strand
CAATGAAAGTGTCCCCACCTTCTTTCTTTTTGTGTTTTATACCGCACCAGTATTTTTCAGTTTCTCCAGCAATTGTTCTGGCATATTCCAGAAGGCCGTTTGCGTAACCGCAGTAAGTACATCCAAATTTTTCTAACCAAGTTAAATATTTTAATTTTTGCCTGTCTATTCTTATGTGATCTTCTCTTTTGATTCGTTTAAGTTTATATAAACGGAATGCTACTTGGTGATAGACTTCAAGAAAAATATCCAGTATTACGAGTGGAATTATCATCGCAAAAATAAACGGGAAGGCTATCCAGTTTCTTGTATATAGTTCGGGGTGTTTTTTGTAGTTCATGTTGTCTAGATATTATAGCAGGGTATGGTTTTTATAAAACTTTTTGATAAGCTAAAAATTTAGCTTATCAAATTAATCATTTTTTGATAAGCTAAATTTTTAGCTTATCAAATGTAACTTCTAATTATCCACAATGTCTAAAAGTTTAGGAAAGATGTAAAGAGTTGGCCTTGTGCCAGAACCTTGTTGTAGCACTTTGAGTACTTTTCCATCAACTAAATCGTTCAATATTCTTCCAGTACTAGCTTGAGGTATTTTCGAAATCTTCTTAAATTGCAATGTATTAAATATTGGCATATGGAAAATACAATCAAGTGCATTTATTGAATACTTTGAATTTGTTAAATCCCGAACTCTAATTTTCTTTCGTTCGTATAATAATTGAATATTTTTTGCTTTGGCACTATTTTTTCTTGATTTTTCAATAACTGCTTTTAAAAAATATTTTATCCATTCTTCCCACTCGTTATTATCAGAGATATTTTGTAATTTATGATAATACTCTTGACGGTTTGTTTCAAAGTATTCACTCAAATACAACATCGGGGTTGATAGTACTTTTTTAAAGTTTAAAAAAAGTGGGAGTATAATCCTTCCCATGCGACCATTTCCGTCACTAAAAGGATGAATGATTTCAAACTGAGCATGAACAATGGCTAATTGCACCAAAACATCCTTTTCTTTAGAATTTACATACTTCTCAAAATTTTTTAGATGTAAATCTATGGTCTGCCATGTTGGAGGTACATACCTAGCCCCTTCAGGGTTGCCAGGCGATCCAATGTAAACATCTTTTTTTCTGAAATTACCAGCGTCTTGTTCTTCTCCGCGCACTCCATGCAAAAGAGTTTTGTGCATATCTTTCAGAAGTCTTAAAGTTAAACCTATGGATTTTAGATTTTGAGTAGCTTGACTCATTGCTCGTCGATAATTTAAAACTTCTTTAATATCAGGTGTTCGTTTGGTTTCTTGAGGGTCAGCCTCATATTCTAAGACTTCTTGCATTGTTGCCTGAGTACCTTCTATTTTTGACGAAAGGACTGCTTCTTTTGTTGTCAGTGGAGATAATAATACTCTAGGGTTAGGTATGCTTTGCACCAAGCCATCAAAACGAGCCACAGCGTCATGTGCTGGACCAATTAAGTCAATGAAAGACATCCATTCTAATTCATCCAATGGTAAATTGTCTGGCGTAAAAGGTTTTTTCATAAAGATAGTGTATCATATTTTCTGAATATGATACACTAATTATTTATCAATTATTTTGCATTATCCCTGAGTGTTTAAGAACGGAGGGCTATTATATTTTATAGTCGCCCTTGTCCCACTCCACCCATACGTGGGCGACACAAAGGAACTCCCTTGAAATTGTTGTATAAAAATTACAGGCATGATATTATAAGTATATCAATGTTATTAAATGATATCAAATTTATGAACAATAATAATCCTTATTTAACTACAAGCGAAGTAGCAAAAATATTTAATGTTAGGGTTATTACTATTTATCGTTGGGAAAAACAAGGTCTTATAAAATCTCGTCAGCTTAATCCAAAAGGAAAGAAATTTTTTGTAAAAGAAGAAGTTTTGAAGTTAATAGATAACAATAAACACTTAAGATCTACTGATATAAAACTTTTAGAGAATTGTAACAGTCTAGAAGTTGGAACCAAGGCTAAAAATATCAAAATAATCAAAGAAAAGGGTGGATGTTTAATTCCAAAAACTCTAGTTATTAATATTGATGTTTTTAATCAATTGTTAGTAGAAAATAAAATTTCAGATCCCTTAAACTATAATTGGTCTAAATTTGAAATCCCTGCCAAATATCAAAAAATAATTCTTGAAAAAATTAACCAAGAATTTAACAACAATCCTTTAGTTATTAGAAGTTCGGCGACCTGTGAGGATTCACCTCTGTTGAGTTTCGCTGGTCAATATTCAAGCTTCCTTAATGTAAGAGGTGACGAAAATATTATTAAAGCAATTAAATTATGTTATCAATCACTATTTAGTGACAATGCCAAAATATACTCGAAAATAAACGGTGTCAGATTAGAATATGAAAGTATGGCGATTGCCGTTCAAGAGTTGGTGTCAGTAACAGTCTCTGGCGTAATATTTACCGCCGATCCAGTCAATCAAGATGATAAAAAAATGATTGTTGAATATACAAAGGGTTTGGGAGACTCCATAGTCAGTGGACACAAAAAACCAATCCTAAAAGAGATTGAGAAAACAAAAATAAATAATTTTAAAAATGTATTTTTGGAAAAGTTGTCAAAAATAGCATTAGACCTTGAAAAAGTATTTGGCAATCCTCAAGATATTGAGTGGGGATGGGATGGTCGGGAAATATATATTTTTCAAAGTAGAAATATTACAACACTGGATAAACATCCCAAAACAATAAATTACACTTTTAATAAAAATAAAATTATAGGAATTGGGACTGTTGCTTGCAAGGGGGTATCCAGTGGATTTTTAAAAATAATTAACAATATTGAAGATTATGACAAAATAAAAAAAGATGATGTAGTTTTGGTAAGGTGTAAAACTGATATCTCATTGATCAAAAAAATTCCACTTATTAATGCCTTAATAATAAATGGCGGTATTCTTTCACATATGGCAGTGATAGCTAGAGAGTTTAACATTCCCTGCTTGGTAGAACCAGAAATAGTCAATGGAAAAATTGAAAGATATGCAAATAAAAAAATTATTGTTGATGCAACAAAAGAAAAAATATTAATTTAGAAAAATATATGGAACTACAACTTTTTATTTACAAAAACATAGCGATACATTTTTACTACTCAAAGGATAGTATTGTCAATGGTAAAATAACTGTTGAAAATATTTTTATTTATTTTCCAGGATTGCCACAAATGATCGATGATGATTTTTTTGCTGACAAAGTAAATAAAGACACTGCTTTTTTCAGTGTATATTATTCAGGCAGCTGGTTAAGTGGAGGAAGTTTCACCTATGATAATTGTAAAAAAACAGTAGAGTTGGCAATTGAATTTGTAAAACATAAAAGGGGAATAAAAACTTTTGATAATAAAGAAATAGGCTGGGAATATAATAATTTACATGTAATGGGGTATAGTTTTGCTGGTAATCTGGTTATTTCCGCTAAAATATTAAAGAACGATGTAAAAAGTGTTATTTTGTTTGCTCCATTACTTTTTTTACATAAAAAAGATATTTCGGAATATCTAAAAGATGAGAAATCTATAAAGAATTTTTATGGTTTTGGTTTGTTTTATTTGGAATTTCTTAGGAGAGGATATAAATTTGTTTTTAAGGGAATAGAAAAACAAAGCTGGGATAAATACTTTTCTGGCGAAGACGCTAAGTCTTTTATTAAAATGTCCGACAATTATCCCAATGTTCTTATCTTCCACGGGAAATCAGATGAAAAAATTAATTGCACCAGCTCCACGTTTTTCCAAAGGGAAAAGCATTCTAGGGCAAAAGTTTTTTTGGTGGATGATGTTGGTCATGACCTAGAAAAACTTTTCGATATAAATCAAATAAATAAACTAATCTAATCTAACTTTTTGATTATGAAAAAACAAATAGTATTTATAACTGATTGTACGGATACAGCATATAATGAATTAAGGGGAGTAATTTTAGATAATATTAAAAGCGAAGAAATAATAATTGAGCCTGTCGTTTCAGTCGTTCCTTTTTCGATTATCAATGGAAATTTTGCTCTTCGTTTAATGGCTGATGTTTATCCAGAAGGCACTGTTTTTTCTATAATACTAAATCCATCAAAAGAAAGACCAGCTCGATTGATTGGAAAAACAAAGAAGAAGAGTTTTTATTTTATGGGGGCAAATACTGGCGTTTTTGCTTGGCTTTTTAGAGATTTTGGTATAGAGGAATTATACGAATTAAATGATCCTGGGTTTTTCCCGTTCGGTGGAAAATATGTTCATGCACCAGCAGTGGCACAGATAGCAATGGGAAAACCTTTAAAAGATATGGGGCACCCGTTTGATACTGAAAATGTCGTTAAAATTGATACTCCTGCAGGTACAATTGTCCATATTGATAATTTTGGATTAATGAAATTTGTTGGTGAATTAACTGGATTAAATGAAGGCGATAAATTAGAAGTTAATGTTAACGGAAAAACGTTAAAGGCAGTTTACGCTAAAAGAATGATGAGCCGAGACACTGGAGAGTGGGTAATCTATTCTGGAAGCTCTTTCGGTTTACCTGAATTAGGAAAGGTGCGAGAAAATGGAGCTAAAAAATTAAACGCAAAAATTGGAGACATAATTACTTTAAATAAAATTTAAAAGGGATTCTAAAAACTACTTCAAAAAAGAAAAGCCCTTTAAGATTTTCATCTTAAAGGGCTGTGTATTTAACTTGCAAGATTTTCGGATCCTAACGGTAAAAGTATAACCGTTATTCGTTGTCCGGAAACTTTACGAAAGAGCTGGAAGTGTCGTTTGTTGTTGATTCCAGCTAGATAGATACCTGGCAATCTGTACAACAGGTAACAATTCCAAACGAAGTGGACGACGTCCAATGTTTTTACAAACATTGGATTTCTCAAATGAAACGGCAACGCGGAAAGAAATTCCTCAGTGGTTATTACAGAAAGCTTCTCTGCAAAACTTTGAGGAATACCTGCCGGAGCCACTTCACTACTGAGTAGTATCTGGCTGTCTGGAAACTCTTTCCAGAAAAACGCTTTGTATGCGTCAACAGATTTTTGTGCCATCGACGTATCCCAGTCGTTTTTTAATACCGTCAGAGTATCTTCTAGCCATACTACAAATTGTAGACCGTAAGGAGGTCCACAAAGGATCTTCGCCACATCGACATACTGCTTAATATACACCTTAGGTTTAATCCCTACGAATGTCGAGAAGTAGATGGGTATATCGGACGAGATTTTTGTAGGACCAATTGCGTCAACAATTTCCTTTCGTTGTCTAAACACCTGAATACTTCCCGAGAGATCGATCTTGTCAGAGGGTTGTTGTATAGGAAAATGTTCCTCTGTAACCCTGTTTGAGCCCAAACCGAGTCGTTCAAGAACGACAGGGAATGACAAATTGATGAAATCTGCCATTCCCATGTCAGCCATGGTTGCACTCAGACACTGGTGGTTTAGTTTTGCGAAATCGATGAGTTGCATTTTACTACCCTCCTTTCGTAGAGACTCTAAGTCTCGGAAAAGATATTCTCATCGCTTCACGAACTTCCTCCAATGTCTCAGTAGCAACCACTCGAGCTTGTTTGGTTCCACTAGCGAGAATGTCCCACACGAGATCAGGTTGCGAGGTATAGTGCTGCCGTCGTTCACGGATTTCCGCAAGATGCTCATTGAGCTTTCCAGCAAGTTGAGCTTTGCATTCCCTACAACCTCTGGCAGCGGCTTCGCACTCTTGGCGAACTAACAACGTGTCGCTCGGAGCAAAAATTGACCAGTACTTAAACGCGAAACATTCATCTGGATGACCTGGATCTTTGCGATATGGCCGTTTGCGATCCGTCACCATATTGAGAATGCGACGCTCCGTTTCTTCTGACGAATTGGCGAAGGACACATAGTTATCAAGACCCTTGCTCATTTTGTTCGCTCCGTCTGTACCAACGAGGATTGGCACCTCCCCAACTAGTGGTTCGGGAAGCGCGAATACTTCCCTGTCAAACACCTGATTGAAGGATCGGACAATTTCCCGCGTCTGCTCAATGTGAGGCAGTTGATCTTGGCCGACTGGTATCAGGTCGGCTTTAAATGCGAGAATATCAGCGGCCTGCGAAATAGGATACCCAAGGAATCCGTAACTTATCTTCGTGACTCCATAGGTCTTCGCTTCATCTTTAACCGTCGGATTGCGTTGAAGACGCGCAAGCGTGACCAAAAACGAGAAGTACATCGTCAACTCGGCAAGCTCTGGTACTTGTGATTGCACAAAGAATACATTTTCTGGTTTGAGTCCAACACCGAGGTAGTCGCACATTACCTCGAAAACATTGTCCTCGATAGAGGTGTGGTTTTTGAGATGATCAGTGAGCACCTGAAGATCGGCGATGATGAAGAAACAGTCGTATTCGTCTTGGAGACGAACGCGGTTTTTCAGCGTGCCGACATAATGCCCGAGGTGCAATTGTCCAGTTGGCCTATCACCCGTCAAGATTCGCTTCTTGCTTTGCATGGTAATTCTCCTTTTCTGTCTGTGCCTTGTCATTACTGACGTGGCTGGGTTTGGTTGGAACAAGCTTGTAATATTCGCAGGAATAATCCCGACGAAGTACCGCAAGCCATCTACCGGCTTTTGCCTTTGAGATATCTTTGGTTTCAGCAAAGACCATCTCATAGGCAGCCGATGGGCTACTGCTCTCTGCAACGAGAACAACAAGCTCTCTGTCGTTGAGAATTGATGAGCACCGCGCTTTGATCTCTTCTGCCGATCTGTGCATGGTTTTTTCCTCCATTTCTTTTGTTGTGAATGAACTTTATCGAGGAAACCATTTCCCCCTTCTCCCTACCTTTAAATACGAATCAATAATATAATTCGTATATGAAAAAATTAAAAAATAATAAAAGCAAAGAAGACAAAGAGAGAAAAACAAACAAAAGAGGTCACATGACAAAAGAAGAAAGATTTTTAATAGAAAAGATGTTAAAAGCCGGAAACGTACAGAAGAAAATAGCATCTACCTTAGAAAGAGGCAGGTCTACAGTCTGCGAGGAAATTAAGAGAAATACAGTAGATGGAGAGTACACAGCCCAAAAAGCTCAACGTAAGTCATATATGAGCCAATACAACAAGAAAAAAGATTGTTTTAAAGTAAGTATGGATACAGAGCTATATAATCATGTTGTTGAAAGACTGGAAAATAAAATATCACCTGAAGAGATATCATCAGAAACCGGCAATAAAAAGAACACTCTGCCTTATGCAAGCGCGAAAGCGATAAGAAAGTTTATCAGCAAAAGAAGACCTGATTTGGAAGTGAATTTGTTTTGGAATAGAAACAAAACGAAAAGTGGTAAAAAGAGAGCTAAAGGTAAATATCTACAAGATCCTGACAGGAAGTGGGTAGAAAAAAGATATGATGATTTTAATTTGTTTGATTTGGAATATGGACACTGGGAGGGTGATTTCATCGTTTCAAAACATAACTCATTTGTTTTACTTGTGTTAGTTGAAAGGTCTGCGAAGTACGTAATGATAGATATTCTGCCAAATAGAAAAAACACGCTCGTAAACGAACGTATTTCTTCAATGCTAAAGAATTACAAAGTAAAGTCTCTAACACTTGATAATGATATTGCTTTTCAAAACTGGAAAGGTTTGGAAAAGCTATTAAATTGTAACATATATTTCACTCACCCATACCATTCTTGGGAGAAAGGTTTGGTTGAGAATATGAATAGATGGATAAGAGAGTTTGTTCCTAAAAAATCTGATATATCTAAAATTGAAATGAAAAAGGTCGTAGATATACAAAATTGGCTTAATAACAAACCAAGGGTGATTCTTGATGGGTATTCCTCTTATGAACTTATGATGTTTGAAGAAAAAAATTATGTGGTATCATCAATATTATTAGAATTTCCTAATGTTTTGAATTCGTATTTGGTGGTAGGGTGAGGCCCGATTTCTAATTACGATACTACATCTTTTTATTAGCTCTGTCAATGTTTTGGCTATCAAGAATCAAGTTAAATGATAGTATATTTATAGTCAGATCGATCTCCATCTATCCCTCCCCACCGAAAAAAATCGGACGAAGCCCGAAAAGCAAAAGGGCAAAAAGGAAGGGGGTCTGGGGGAAGGAATTTTTGCACTTTTGCGATTAGAATTAGAGCGTTCCCGCTTTTCTCTGATTAAGAGGAAAGCAAAACAGAAAATTTTTCAAATCCTATTAAAAGAAAAAGGACACGAGGTTTTACCTCGTGTCCTTTGTTGTTCTGAAAGAACAGGGTTAAATATCCAAATCAGCAACAGTTGCCACTGTGGCGATCTTTGGAAGAAACGCCAGAGATTTCTGGTGATCTGCGGAGTTAGCCGCCGCACACGCATCTCCAATGACTGTGACTTTGAAGTCATAATCATGAGCAGAACGCGCCGCCGCCTCGCCAGCAAGATCGGTTGCTACGGCACAGATGTAAATATCTGTAATACCTTTATCACGAAGCAACTTTGTGAGTCCAGTGTTATGGAAGGCACTGACACGATTTTTTGTAATTACCGTATCAGAATCTTTCTTATCAACCGAAGCGTGAACCTCCGTTGACCATGTCCCCTCGGAGAGGATACCGAATTCATGCGCCTTTCCAAAGACTGGCGATGATTTCGGCTGGTCACTATAGTCATCTTTGAACGCCAAGCGCACAAAGATAATCGGCAGATTTGCCATGCGAAACTTCGCGATTGCCTCATTCAATTTCTCGAATGTGCTGTTTTCACGAATGAACGAAACGTATCCTTTGCCGGACAGCTTCCCTTTTTCATCAACGATTTCGTTGATGAAATCGATTACGAGTAGTGTTTTCATATTACTTGTCTGAGGAGTCCCGAAATGGTGTTCTATAAGCATCCCGAGATCGTAAATGCTCGCAATGAGTTTTTGAGGAGCAGCGAATTTTTTTCGCTCTTGCTCAGGGACTGGAAGTTTAACTTTGTTGTCCACCCTCCAATCCGTCAGTGGCTCATATCCGATGCGGAAGTTTTTTGTTCCAGTCTCTATACTAAGTATATCTCCTGTTATCCTATTGAGCAAGTAGAGATCTCCTTGTACTTCACCAGAAACAATCGCTTCACATGCACCGTATGTTACCTCCATACCAAAGTAATCATCACCTTCAACAGGGTCTCGGGTCATAACAACTACACTAAGTTGTGCTGGGCACATCTCTTGTATAAGCACGCTCATACGACTCCATAGATATCCAGCATCCTCAGCAACCTTGAATCGACGCAAGCATCGCTCACTGAAAAGTGAAGCGTAGCAACTTAGCACGACTTGAGGAACATTCCTCGCTGGAACAAGCAAGAATGACTCATACTGCCCCGCAAGAGATATCCCAGCTGAATCCTCAGCTATTTCTGTGTGATTAACCACAGGAGCACCTGCAGATCTCACAGCAAAATATTGAGCGCCAGGGATATGTTTATCGAGTGCATCTAAGATGCTTCCAGCATCTTTCAGGGAAGACTTGGTCACGACATCGTACATGCGTCGTGCCATGATACTATAATCTTTTTCCTGTGTGCGGATACGCTCCAGTGAAGACATGAGTTGTATTGTATGTTCAGTGTATACACTGAACGGCAAACCAAATCCTCTTGGAACTCTAATACCAACCTGAGCAAGGGAAGCAAGGTTTTTAACCTTGTTCCCAAGCTCAGGAGAACGGTCATTGAGTTCCCCCATCGCAATGGTAGAAATACTCATATTCCAACTCCTTTCAAGTTTTTTGGATTGTGATGGTTTTAGATCGAGTATTGACGACGACAATGTCGCCGTCTTTTAACTCATCCATGATTCCTGTTGTGCCAATGATGCATGGTATCTTATTCTCACGCGAAAACGTTGCTGCATGAGAATAACGACCACCTTCCACAGTTACGACTGCAGAAGCAATCAGTATTTGAGGGGTGTAGTTCACGTCAGTTTGGTTAGCGACGAGTACATCACCTTCACAGACCTTGTGTAGGTCTGTTTCAGACTGAACGATTACAACACGTCCGG
>ENA-ORDP01002084-ORDP01002084.1-marine-sediment-metagenome-genome-assembly--contig:-NODE-2084-length-10083-cov-2.211408_pt1 | contig 10083 bp, 12 predicted proteins | sample MGYA00248627_ERZ508539 | MGnify/ENA primary metagenome ERZ508539 (study PRJEB26208, sample SAMN05571518) | marine sediment metagenome | biome: deep sea; feature: Hydrothermal vent; material... | reverse complement strand
TCGGAACCATCTGATCTAAAAAATCATCCGTGCCCGGCCCGGAAAGCTCAAAGCGGCCCATGTGACTCACATCAAACAAGCCTGCGGCATTGCGCACCGCTGAATGTTCATCCGTCACACCGGAATAAGAAAGCGGCATTTCCCAGCCCGAAAAAGGAACCAGCTTTGCCCCATGTTTAACATGCATTTCATACAAAGGTGTTCTTTTCATTGATACTCCTTACGACATAAGGCTCATTTAAGGGGTTATGCACTGATTCTAGTCAATGGCTCTACATGGGATTTTGGCTTGAAGACTGAGAGGTCATGAGTCGCTTGCAGATTGAGCCAAAATTCGGGTGATGTACTAAAAGCTTCTGAAAGCAACCATGCAGTATTAGGTGACACTCCCCGCTTACCCTTGATAACTTCGTTGATTCTTTGGACTGAAACCCCAAGATGCATTGCAAGTGCTTTTTGCGTGAGCCCCATGGGCTCTAGAAATTCCTTGAGTAAGATGGTACCAGGGTGTGTTGCTGTTCTATTTGATGGAATCACTTTAATCCCTCCGATATCGGGTTAATGGTAGTCGATGATTCTAACATCATGGGGATTCGATGTTTGCCACCGAAATACGATGCGCCATTGAGAATTGATGCGGATACTATAGTTTCCCACAAAACTGTCCTTGAGTGCTTCGAGTCTGTCCCCTGGTGGTGATCGAAGATCACCACGCGATGAGCTGCATTAAAGAAGATCAAGCTTATCCAGTATTTGCGAAGGGAGCCTCCTTACACGACGACTCGAGATACCGTGAAACAAATCTGAAGTGGCACGGTCTCCGAATGAAACAATCATTCAATAATATTACCGGATACACGGTATCCATGCAACACTTTCCATTAAAGCGTGAACATAAGTCAGCCTTCGCCCTCAAACCGAAAGCCCGCCGCCCAGATAAATTTGTTGCACCTCTTTGTGGCGCAACAAAATATCGGCTTGATCACTCAAAACAATTTCCCCTGTCGCCATGACATAAGCACGATCCGCTAATTTTAGCGCTGCGTGTGCATTTTGCTCGACCAGGAGGATTGTTGTGCCTTGCCGACTGATCTCGCGTATCATCTCAAAAATCTTTTCAACCATCAAGGGTGCAAGCCCCAAAGAGGGCTCATCTAAGAGTAAAAGTTTGGGACGCGCCATTAAAGCCCGTCCGATAGCGAGCATTTGCTGCTCGCCGCCGCTTAATGTGCCGCCACCTTGTTTTGCCCGTGTTTTTAAGACGGGAAAAAGACTAAAAATTGTCTCAAGATCCTGAGCCTTTTTCTTAGTATCGGTTTGCAAATAGGCCCCCATGTCCAGGTTTTCAGCGACCGAAAGCCGTGGGAAAATCCGTCGTCCTTCCGGCACATGAGAAATCCCTTTTTCAACCACTTCATGAGATAAGAGTACTGTAATGTCTTCTCCGCAAAAATGGATCGACCCCGATTGTTTCGCCACCACGCCAGAAATCGCCATCAAGGTTGTGGTTTTCCCTGCGCCATTGGCTCCGATAATGGCAACAATCTCGCCTGCTTTGATTTCAAGCGAAATGCCTTTTAAAACAGTGACGGCCCCATAAGCTGCGTGCAGGTCTTCTATCGACAAGATCATGGCCTATGCCCCACCGAGATAGGCTGCAATGACCGCTGCATCTTTTTGGATTTCTTCAGGACGACCTTGGGCGATTTTAGTCCCGTGATCCAAGACCACAATCTGATCTGAAACCCCCATCACCAGTTGCATATTATGTTCAATTAAAAAAGGCGTGATGCCGCGTTTCTGAATCTTTCCCACCAAGTCCATGAGCGCATGGGTTTCTCTGGGATTCATGCCTGCTGCGGGTTCATCTAGTAATAAAAGTTTGGGGTCGGATGCCATGGCCCGTGCAATCTCTAAACGGCGTTGATCCCCATAGGCCAAATGCCGCGCAGGACGCTCACTCTGAGCAGAGAGTCCTACAAAGGTCAATAAGTCCATCGCAGCTTCTCGTGTCTCGGCTTCGCCTTGTTTAAATTTTTTCCCTTGCACCAAAGCCCCCACAAAGGTTTGTGTCATAGAAAAAGCACTTTTGGTATAACGACCTACAAGCACATTTTCAAGCACGGTCATTTCTGAAAATAGACGAATATTTTGAAAGGTTCTCGCCACACCCCGCGCCGTAATCTGAAAAGGCCTGAGACCCAAAATCGACTTTTTTTGGAAATAAATTTCACCTGCGCTCGGCGCAACCATGCCCGTAATGCAATTAAAAAAGGTGGTTTTCCCCGCCCCGTTTGGACCAATCAAACTGGTCACTTCGCCTTTCTTTAAATGAAGGTCAATGCCATCAACCGCACTCACGCCTTCAAAATGTTTTGACAAACCCTCAATTTTTAAAAATGCACTTTCTGCCACCGATGACTCCCCAAAAGATAAAGCAAAAGACACTACCATAGGCTTATATACGGGTCAAGAATAGGAGAATTCAGTTTTGGAAACATAAGGACGATCACTCTTTCAGGGAAAATATCCTTTTCAAAAAATCTGATCAAAAAGACTCATATCGCATTGACCAAATTCAAACATAGGGATAACCTTGAATTTAAGGTCTGCATACGGGATAATCATTCGGGGGATCGCTTTATGAAGGTCACAGGATTTTCACTCTTCATCTTAATGCTCCCGATTTTTTCCACAGCAAACCTTCAGAGCACCTACCGACCGAATGAGCAATTGGCCTCACCAACAGGCTTGACTCTCCCGCAACCGAGAAGTCGCGGGGCCTTTCAAAAACGTCCCAATCCACTGACCATTCGCATTACAAATCATGGAGAGGAAACCGTTTATTTGCAAGGCATTCGCGACACAACAAAAGCGGGAAAAGTACAGCTCTATTTTTATCATCAAGGAAAAGGAAAAAGTTGGCAGACCTATTTTGATTCCCTCCCCTGCAATCTCCCCTCTTGCCGAAATCTAAGCAGCAGGCAAGGACATTGTGGCGGAGGAGAACCCGTCGTGATTCGTTTGGGGGCAAAAGGGACTTACAATGCGGTGCAGGAGTTTCAATGGGGCGGATTGCTCTATGAACGCAATGAAGCCACACGTGAAAATAGGACACGACGATACTGTTACAAAGGCTGGGTTCCGAGTCAGGGAAAAGTCCGGGTCGAAATAAAACATTCAAAAACCGTCAGTCGGGATGACCAACGAAAAGAAATGATTGAAGATCGCAATTATTCAGCAGTCGAGTTCAAACTCCCTGCCGCACAAAAAATCTACGAGATTCACCTCACAAGCTAGCGACGCAAAAGGTCCAAGAACTCCGCGCGTGTCTTGGGATCGCTCTTAAATATACCCAGCATTGCACTGGTTACCGTTTTTGAACGCTGCTTTTCAACACCCCGCATCATCATGCAAAGATGCTGGGCCTCAATAACAACACCCACACCGTGTGGTGTGACATGTTCTGAAACCGCCTCGGCAATCTGGCAGGTCAACTGCTCCTGAATTTGAAGCCTTCGACTAAAAAACTCCACCACCCGTGGCAATTTACTTAAACCCACCACCTTTTTATTCGGCAAGTAGGCCACGTGACAGACCCCGAAAAAAGGCAACATATGGTGTTCGCAGAGGGAATAAAATTCGATCTCTTTTACAATCACCATTTCATCACTTGAGATGGTGAAAAAGGCGTCGTTAAAGACTTCCGCGATATTTTGGCGATAACCCTTGGTTAAAAAACGAAGTGATTTATCCACACGCTCCGGGGTATTTTTCAAACCCTCACGATCCGGGTTTTCTCCCAGTTCAATGAGCAATTCCCTAATCAGTGCTTTCATAATTTCAGTCTAGCTCTAAAAATTTAGGATAGGTCGTTAAGTTGCGACAGCCTGTGTCTTCAACCAAGACCATGTCTTCAATGCGAACGGCTCCTATTTTGGGATAATAAAGCCCTGGCTCAACCGTCACGACTTCTCCCGTTTGCAAGATGTGATCTGCTTTTGAGATGCGTGGTGGCTCGTGAATATCCAAACCGATGCCGTGTCCTGTGCCATGAAAAAAACCCTGCATCCGCCCATCAATCAAACCGGTTTTGTAGCCTTTTTTTTCAAAACAATCTATGATGTCTTGATGAATCTCTCGTCCATTCACCCCTTTTTTGACTTGGGAAACACCCAATAACTGCCCCTCCAGCACAGTCTCATAAAGCCGTTTTAAGGCATCGGGTGCTTTTCCTTTCAGCACGGTGCGTGTCATATCCGCGTGATAACGGGTTTGATTAGAACGTGGAAATATATCAAAGATAATCGACTCATGGGCACGAAGCGGCCCCGAACCCTCATTATGGGGATCACAGGCATCCACACCACAAGAAACAATTGTATGCTGAGCAATACAGTCTTTTTCCAGGAGAGCCAAATCCAAATGACGTCGCACGGACTGCGAAGTCAGGGTTTTACCCTCTAAAACAAGCAGCCCGTCTTTGATTTCCGCGCGCCGCAGTAAATCAAGTGTGCTGTCGAGCGCACCTTCAACCGCAATCTGTGCCTCGCGCATCGCCTCAACTTCCGTTTCAGTTTTCAGCGCACGTTTTTCAAAAAAAGGTTCATCTTTTGTCAGAAGGGTATGCCCCAATTTTCGCAGGGCATCTCCGTGACGCAACGAAAAATTCGCAGGAACGATCCATTCCGAAACAGACTGTTCTAACATGAAGAGATTCAAAACATCGCACAGACCTGGAGATTGAATGCCAGCAGCCTTGGCCTGTGTTTCATATTTTGAATAAGGTAAGACCTGATCCACGTCAGACTGCGCACGGGCACGGTCAAGCTCAAGATCGTTCATCAAAAGATAAGAAGTGCCTTGAGTTTGCAGATAGATAAAAGGATCAGGGGCAAGAAAATGGGAGGCATAATAGATGTTGGCGTCGGTTTCGCTTCCGGCGACCATCAAAATATTGGACTGTTTATCGATTTTCAGAAGGGCTTCTTTTTCGACCACTCAGTGGCCTTCCTCTTCCAAGAATTTTTCGACGTCAATGGCCGCCATGCAACCCGTTCCCGCAGCGGTAATGGCTTGACGATAATAGGTATCCTGCACATCCCCGGCTGCAAAAACACCCGGCACATTGGTAATTGTGCTCTTGGCTTGCGTGAGAATATATGCCCCATCATCCAGCTCCAACTGTCCTTTGAAGAGGGCGGTATTGGGTGAATGCCCAATAGCGATAAAAATGCCATCTGCTGTAGGCGTCGAGGTTTCACCTGTCTTGAGATTTTCAAGCACGAGACCTGCGACACGCCCGGTTTCATCTGCGGTAATGTCCTTAACGGTCGTATCCCAGAGAAAATCCATTTTAGGATGGGCTAAGGCTTTGTCCTGCAAAATTTTGGATGCACGCAAGGTGTCTCGCCTGTGAATCAGCGTTACCTTTGAAGCAAAACGCGTGAGAAAAAGGGCTTCTTCTACCGCCGTATCCCCTCCACCAACGACAAAAACCGCTTTGTCCTTAAAGAAAAAACCATCACAGGTTGCACAAGCCGAAACCCCATTTCCCATCATACGCGTTTCAGCAGGAAGCCCTAAAAGTTTTGCCCGAGCACCAGAACAAATAATGAGCGCTTTTGCATGATAAGTCGTTTCATCATCCACAACAACGCGAAAGGGCCGTTTAGACAAATCAACTTCGGTCACATCCCCCGTCAAAAAATCGGTGTCAAAACGCTCGGCCTGTTGCCGCATCTGCAAGATGAGATCCGGCCCTTGCACGCCTTTAGGGAAACCGGGAAAGTTATCCACATCGGTTGTAATCATCAACTGACCGCCTGCCGAAGCCCCCTCAATTAAGAGGGGCGACAGATTGGCCCGTGCGGCGTAAACGGCTGCCGTTAGACCTGCCGGGCCAGAGCCAATAATGATCACATCTCGTTCGGTTTCGGCTACTGCTTCACTCAAATCAGCCTCCAAGATCGTTCAATGCATCTTTCAGGTTTTTCCGGACACAGGTAAAAATCGGCGTATCCAGCAAGGTAAATCGGCTAGCTTCCGCGTCACGCAATGCCATCACTAAGTCCAGAAAATCGCCCGGAAAATCAGACTCAAAGGCCACAACAAATTCGTAGTCATCTAAACCAAAAGAATAGGAGGTATTGATCTTGACGGTCGGATATTTGTGTCCAATTTCAATATGTTCGTTCATCATGCCCTGACGGGTTGATTTGGTCAGCAAATACCATTCACGTGTTTTAACAAAAGGATAAATAAAGAGATACTTGGCTTCACCCGGCACAACGGTCATGCGCTTCGCTTCCTGTCCCTCATGCGAATGTTTGTCTACATAGGTAGAACGTTTTGTCATGGCCAGATAGCTATAAGGTGTGTTGAGGTACTTACCCAAACCGGTTTGCAGTACTTTGACCATCATGTCCTGCAGGTCTTCCAATTCATAGCTGATACGCCAAAGCATGATGTCGACTTCGGGACGAATTCCCACCAAGGAATACGGCACCGTCATGACCCGACCTTCAAACTCGGATACAGCCGCATCAAATTCACGCTTGCCCCGCTCTCTCTCTTCCGCCGGAAGACGACGCCACGCGGGATCAACCTTAAAAAATTGGTAATTTACATATTGCCTTCTAAATTTTTCCATCTAAATCAATCCTCCCTCAAAGAATATTTATGGCGTCATTCGACGGCAGATTCTATCAGCGCAACTGGAATGAAAGCAACCCTTTTTCACCTAAGGGGCACACAATGCAAAAAAAGAAAAGGCACGATACAGAAATCGACAGGAAAGATTTTATTAGAACTTTCTTAGCTTTCCTGATGCATCAAAGGACTACTGCGTCGGCCATAAGAGAGAAGGAGTTCAATTCGGCGCACCATCAGTGAGACAAGAAAACCGAGCGAAAAAAGCACAGCCAGCACCACAAAGTGGTGATCCAGAAAAATTTCAACGTCAGGACGAAAAAAGGATGCGTGCAGGACCAAAGCAACGTATGAAAACAAGGATATGCCAGTCGCCATCCAGACGATACTGCGCTGAAACCAGAGCCCTGAAGCCACAAGCGATATCGGCAACAAAATCAAAAGATGGCCCGTAATGCCTCCGGCGTTTGCAACCACCGCGATTAGAAAAAGAACATCTGAGGCCGCCCAAAAAAAACGTGTGGGTCTCGCAAGACGCGGTTTACGATGAAACCACTCACAAATAACGGAAGTCAGCCCCCAGGACAGACAAATCAAGACCAAAGGGTAGTGGTAATCGGCTGTTCTGATTTTAAAAACATGGAACCAAATCATTTCGATAGACAAAAAAAAGCCCATTAAAATCAGATGAGAGGCGAGTGCAGGTTTTCTGCGTATCCAGCATTGGACTTGATCCAGCAGACTGCTTGCGGTCGACTCGACGACGTCCCCAGCAAGAAAGCAATCCAAGTCATCGGCCAAGTCAGAAGCCGAGGCATATCTTTTTTCTGGCTTTTTTTCCAAACAACGTAGACAAATTTTTTCGATGGTTTTTGAAACGTTCGGCGCAATTTTTCGAAGCGGTGTCGGCTCCGCTTCAATCACTTTACAAGAGTTTCAAACGGATCGTCATTTTTAAAAGGAGGCGCACCGGTCAAAAGCTCATATAGAATTGCACCAAGACCATAAACATCACAAAGTGGGCCGATCTCGCTTTCATCTCCACGCGCCTGCTCCGGCGCCATGTAACATGGGGTACCCTGTATGGCTTCAGTATCTTCACCAATACCGCGTCCACCCAGTCCACGCGCCAAACCAAAATCAGTAACAAAGGGCTGATCTTTTTTATCGATCAAAATATTCGAAGGCTTTAAATCCAGATGCACAATATTTTTCAAATGAAGGTGGGCAATGGCCCGGGCAACACGTGCTACGACACGAACCGCTTCTTCCTCGTTTAAGGGACAACGATGATTTCTCTTGGCAAGGCTTTCCCCTTCGACATACTCCATCGCAATGAAGTGCTGGCCCAAGACCTTCCCCGCCTCATAAACCCCCACAATATTTGCATGTCGTACACTCGCGGCCGCCTTGGCTTCGCTACGAAAACGAAGCACATTTTTCCAAACCAGAAGACGATTTGAAAGAATCACCTTGATCGAAACCAGACGGTCTAAATCTTTTTGAACCCCTTTATAAACCACGCCCATGCCCCCTTTACCCAATTCCGAGAGGATTTGGTAACGACCAAAGTCATAGGGATACTCGTTAACAAGACCAGGGGAGGAAAGGTCTAGCCAATCAATCGAAGGAGCGTCTCCCCCACTTAGAGGCGAAACAATTTGTGTGGGAGGGTCAAGCGGTGCAGATTCATCTGTTTTATTTGAATCAGTCAAAACACACCCAGTAATCAGAGGGAAAACCGTGGGAATTGCCCAAGATACGGGCAGATATAAAAGCGGCTACATTCTAACCGAAACACATTTCAGGCACAAGCCCCAGACGTGGTTTGAAGAAAGGTGATCATGGCCTTCGCCACTTCATGGGGGCGCTCCGCAATCATCGCATGACCACATTCACTCAAGACAGTCAATTGCGCCTTCGGAATCCCCTCATGGAGTTGTTGTTGATAAAAAAGCGGCATCACCCTGTCCTCATGTGCCGCTAAGACTAAAGTCGGCCGCGTAATTTCGTGAAGACAGTCCTGGAGCTGAGGGAATAGCGACCCTTTTGCCAACAAACGATCAAGGGTTCGCGTAGAACGATGGATTTCTTTTTTTTCTTCGGGACTTAATTTTTGGCCTGCAAGTCTCGCCTTGACCTCTGGCCGCACATAAAACTGATCCAAAATTTCTTTGAAAGAAAGACCCGCAGGACTAATCAATGGCACATTGGCGTCTTTACCCGCTGATGTCGCAATCAGAATTAAACGCCCAATCGCTTCCGGCTGGCTCAAAGCCATGTGCAGTGCAAGCCAGCCCCCCAATGAGAATCCAGCCACATCACAGCGCTCAAAACCCAGGGCTCTGCACCACTCCCCCACAAAGCACGCAAAATCTTTGCTGGACTTGAGCCTAAGAAGGGTCTCCGACTGCCCGAAACCAGGGTAGTCGAGGACAAAAACATGAGCGGTCTTTTCAAGAAGCGGAATCAGCTCAAAATATTCAGCTGCCCGGCCCCCAGCGGAGGGCAATAGAAGTAAAGGAGGTCCTTCACCTGCTTCAAAATAACGCAGCCGCACACCCGAAACCTGAATCCAAAGTTCACGCATATTTTATTGGGAACTGAAAGTCGGACGATCCTTGAGGAGGAAATCATCCAAAAAGAATCAGCGTTTATTCGCTGTGTTTGTCGACGAATTTTTTAATGTCTTCGATATATTCAATGACCAGTTTTGCTTTTTTCAAACCAAATTGAAAGGGAAATTTATCTTCGTCTCCCTGGCTTAAAACGATCATGGCATTGCCTTTAAATTCTGATTCTGTTGCGGGCATATTTTTCTCCTTATTTATGACAGTTAGATTGAGGCTTGCGGAAGAGGATGTCTGATCAAATAAGTCCGTGCGCCCAATACAAGCGCAAAGCCTACGGTGACGTAGATCACCCCAATGACAAAAGGCGAAGGACCAAAAGTTCGAACGAGTTTACCCAGAGTCATCATCCCGACCACCATAATCCAGTTTTTAGGTGCAAAGGTCATGTAAAAAGGGCTCAGATCAGAAAGTTTCTGAATCCGGGAAATATACTTCAGTGCTATTTTTTTTAAAACAAAGTTCCCTTTAAAAAAACCGATGGTCAAGGCAAGCGCCAGCCCAAGCCCCTCTGCAAGACCGGGTTTTGCATTGCCGATACTCAGTACACTGAGGGAGTGACCAAAAAGAGCGCTCAAACCAAAAATTAAAAGACCGGTACCCACCAATCCCCAGGTCATAAATGCGATCTTCAAATGGGCTTTTCTTGTAATTTTCAATCCATCGTTCCTTTTTTAAATAAAGATCATTTCTTCACAGACCGTTGCCGGATGACTTCGTAAGCCACAACACCCACAGCAACCGCAACATTCAAAGATTGCACCTGCCCGCACATGGGCAAGGACAAAATGGCATCACAACG
>ENA-ORDP01002083-ORDP01002083.1-marine-sediment-metagenome-genome-assembly--contig:-NODE-2083-length-10083-cov-3.859493_pt1 | contig 10083 bp, 6 predicted proteins | sample MGYA00248627_ERZ508539 | MGnify/ENA primary metagenome ERZ508539 (study PRJEB26208, sample SAMN05571518) | marine sediment metagenome | biome: deep sea; feature: Hydrothermal vent; material... | reverse complement strand
GAAAAAAGCGGCGGGGACGCCCTTGCCTGAAACGTCGGCGACCACCAGGCCTATCCTGTCATGAGAGATTTCAAAAAAATCGTAGAAATCTCCGCCCATTTTATTGGCCGGGGTCATCTGGGCGTAAATGTCGAGGCCGTCGCGGGCCGGGAAGCGGCTGGGAAGGATTTTCTTTTGCATGTCGCCGGCGATGTCGATTTCCTTGCGGATGGCCGCCAGTTGCGCTTCAGTGCGCCAAATCTTGCGCCGGTCCTCGCAATCCTTGAAGACCTTGTCGAGCGTTGCGGTAAGGTCCCGCATGGAAATGGGCTTGGTCAGGAAGTCCACGGCGCCCGCGTTCATGGCGCCGCGAATGATCGGCAGGTCCGCTCCCTTGGTCAGCGCGATGCGCGGCACGCGGATTTTCGCGTCGCCCAGTTTGTGGAAAAGCTCCATGCCGGAAACGCCCTCGCTGTCGATGGCGACGGCGGCGATGTCGATGTCGTTTCCGGCTTTGAGGGTTTCCAGGGCCTCATCGTCGCTATGGGCGAAAATGAAGGCGTGATTGCTCTCCAGCCGTTTTTTCTCGGGTTGTTCGCCGATCAGCGTTTCCAACTCCAAATCATTATCGACGACGAGCACGGTGCAACGCAATTCAGGCCTCCCTTAAGATAGCGTTCCCAGAAACGTTTCCATAAGCGTTTCTTGGCGGGCTCGAAGACGATATCATTGATTATGGCCAGACCATACCCATTGTCCGCAACCTTGTTTCTTATTCTGATCCTAGCTGCGGCGGCGGGGGGACAAGGGATTGAAACGCTGGCGCCCGGAGGTTCGGCGCGGGTGACGGAGGTTGTCGACGGCGATACGGTGATCCTGGACGACGGCCGCCAAGTCAGGCTTGTGGGCATTCAAGCGCCAAAGCTTCCCTTGGGCCGAAAGGGATTTAAAAAGTGGCCCCTGGCCGATCAGGCGAAGCAGGCCCTGGAGGACATGGCGTTGGACGGCGTGGCGGAGCTGCGCTATGGCGGCGGGAGAATGGACCGCCATGGCCGCGTTCTGGCCCACCTCTTTCTTAAAGACGGGCTTAAAGGCGGGCCCAAAGACGGCCTGTGGCTGCAAGGGGAATTGCTTAAGATGGGTCTGGCCCGCGTCTACACGTTCCCCGACAACCGGAAAATCGCCGCCGAGATGTACGCCTTGGAGGGCGAGGCGCGCCGGCGGGGCCGGGGCGTCTGGAGCCATCCGTTCTACGCCGTCCTCACCCCCCCTGAAGCATCCAAGCATATCGGCGCGTTCAAGGTGATTGAGGGCAAGGTCCTTGACGCGGCCAAGGTCAGGGGGCGCGTTTATCTCAACTTCGGCGCCGATTGGCGAAAGGATTTCACGATTACGATCCGCCGCAAGGCGCTGAAGATGTTTCAAAAGGCGGGAATCGACCCCCTGTCCTTCAAGGATAAAGCCGTGCGCGTCCGCGGCTGGCTCAAGTCCTACAACGGCCCTATGATCGATGCCTCTCACCCCAAGCAAATCGAGCTAACGGCGCCAATATCTTCGCAATAAACTTTGAAACGTAGTAATCTATGCAAAATATTTTTCTGTGGAAGGACGTCGACATGGGTAAACCCATTTTGATTCGCTTGTTCGGAATTTTCGTTCTTTGTCTGTCGTTGCTGGGCGTAGCCGCGTGCACGGTCAATCCCGCCACCGGCAAGAAGAGCTTCACCACCTTCATGTCCCAAGAACAGGAAATCAGGGTCGGACAAAGCGAACATCCCAAGATTCTCCAGTCCTTCGGCGGCGCCTACGACGACCGGGAACTGAACGCTTATGTGAACCGCGTCGGCCGCTCCCTCGCCGCGGTGTCCGAGCTTCCCAATCTGAAGTTCACCTTTACCGTTCTCAATGACGACGTGGTCAACGCTTTCGCCCTGCCCGGCGGCTTTATCTATATTTCCCGCGGGCTTTTGGCCTTGGTCGAGAGCGAGGCGGAAATGGCGGGCGTGCTCGCCCATGAGATCGGCCACGTCACCGCGCGCCACGCGGCCCAACGCTACAGCTCGACCATGGCCGCCAACATCGGATTGGCCGTGGTTCAGATGCTTAGCGGCCCGGACGACCCCAATTCGGGCGGCTTGGGGACCAATCAACTGCTGGGCGTGGTGGCTCAACTCGCCTTGCGGAGTTATTCGCGCGAACAAGAGATGGAGTCGGACATGCTCGCCGTGCGCTATCTGGTGCGCACCAGCTATTCGCCCGACGCCATGTCCAGTTTTTTCTATAAATTGCGGGCGCACACGGAACTGCTGGCGTTTGAGGCCGGCAACCCAGGACTGGCCAACCAGGCCGGCGGTCTTCTGTCCACCCACCCGCGCACGGCGGATCGAATCAAACAGGCAATCACCCTGGCCAAGGAAGCGCCCAGGTCCAACTACATCGTTAAGCGCGACACCATGCTTCGGCATGTGAACGGCCTGTTGTTCGGTGACGACCCCAAGCAAGGAATCATCAAGGGACAGCGGTTCATCCATAGCGACTTGGGCGTGACCTTTAAGGTTCCGCCGGCCTTCAAAATGGCCAATTCCCCGGAAAGGGTTGTCGCCAACGGTCCCGACGGCGCGGTCATAATCTTTGATATGGAAAAGGCCGAAAAGGCCGCCCAGATCCGCGATCTAAAGGCCTATTTGACCGATCAGTGGGGGCAAGGCTTGTCGATGAAGGATGTGGAGGAAATCTACGTCAACGGCTTGAAGGCGGCGACCGGGCAGGGACGCGTCAAAACAAAAGGCGGCGGCCTGAAGGATATTCGCCTGTTGGCCATCCGCGAAGGGAAAAGCCGGCTTTACCGTTTCCTTTTCTCCACGCCGCCGGCTTTCACCTCCCGCCACGTGAAAGGGTTTCGTGGAACCACCTACAGCTTCCGGCGGATGACGCCCAGCGAAACGTCGGGCATTAAGGAGATGCGCTTGCGGGTGTTGACGATCGGAAGGCGTGACACCGCCGCCGGATTGGCCGCCCGCATGCCGATGGAGAAAAACGGCAGGCGGTGGTTCGAGGTCATCAACGGCATGGCCCCGGGCCAGCCCATTAAACCAGGTGAAAAGGTGAAGATCGTCGTTAAGAGATAGGCTCGGGAACTTCCTCGGGTATGGGCTCGGGTATGGGAATCAAGAGCTGTTCCAGCTTGCTTGTCGCCGACTCGATGTTCGTTTTCTCTACGGCGGCCAGCTCTCCAGCCAACCGGTCGCGCGCCGATTCATAGATTTGGCGTTCGCTGAAGGATTGATCCGGCTGGTCGTCGCCGCGATGGAGATCGCGAATCACCTCGGCGATGGCGATGGGATCGCCAGAGTTGATCTTTGCCGCGTACTCCTGGGCGCGGCGGCTCCACATGGAGCGCTTGATGCGGGCGCGTCCTTTAAGGGTGATCATGGCGTTTTCCATGATCTTGCGCGTGGATAGCCTGCGCAGGCCCGCGCTTTCCGCCTTGGAGACGGGAACCCTCAGAGTCATGCGTTCGTTCTCGAACTCAATGACGTAAAGTTCAAGGACGTAACCGGAGACTTCCTGGGTCTCGACGCCGATTACGCGACCGACGCCATGGGTGGGGTAAACAAGATAATCCCCTGGGGAGCAAATATAATCTTTGGACATTTTCACTCTCTACTAGCGGAAGCAAAAAAAACGCTTCTTCATTATTATTCTTACCCTAAGGCTTACTCATAAGAAATACTATATCATAAAAAAAAGGTAAAAAACAGGACAAGTTGACAGGAAATATCCCCCGAAAGGGGGAATTCCGTCAAATCCACGCAAATTTCGGCTTGAAGGCTGGTTTTGGCTTAGGGTCCAGACTCATTCAAATGATGCCCTTTGGTTTGGAAAGAATAGCGCAGGACAAGGAGAGAGCTTGAAATAAATGCATATCATTATTGAAAGTTCTCGACGCCGACCTGCGCTATTATCTCCAAATCCCTTCGGCCTGCGCCTGCGGCAAGATTGGGGGACGGCCCCCTATTCTCCTCTCACGTCGTTGCGAAATCCTTGTGATGCGCCAGCATCACTGCGGCTTCCGCGCCTAGTGAGAGGAAAATAGGGGGCCGCCAAAGGGTATCATTTGAATGAGTTTGGACCCTAGGCATCGCCTGCTGGGGCTCTCCTGCCGAGAAACCGGGATATGGGATCGTATGGGCGCCATATGTTAGATTTTATCGCCCACTTGGCTTACCCGATCAGCACGTCCGGCTCGCCGGGGCCGTCCCAGCCGCAGACGCGGTTGCGGCCCTGGCCCTTGGCCGAGTAGAGGGCCTGGTCGGCGCACTCGATGGTTTTCTCGACGGCGACGCCCGGCGACATCTCGGCGACGCCGAAGGAGCCGGTAATTTTCAGCACCTCCTCGCTGGTCAGTTTGATGGCGCGGTCCTCCAGCTCGGCGCGCAGGCGCTCCAGCACGCCCATGGCCTCGGTCATGGCGGTGTCGGGCAGGCAGAACAGGAATTCCTCGCCGCCGTAGCGGTAGAGGGAATCATATGGGCGCATGTGGGTGAGAAAGCTGTCGGCGGTGGCGATCAGAACCTGGTCGCCGGCCACATGGCCATAGGCGTCGTTGACCTTCTTGAAGTGGTCGATGTCGGCCAGCGCGATACAGCCGGGCCGCCCCGTCCTCTCCATGCGTTCGTGTTCGCGGTCCAGCTCGCGGACCATGGCCTGGCGGTTGTGCAGGCCGGTCAGCGGGTCCTGGGCGAAGGCGCTCTCCAGCCGGCGCGCCCGCGAGATGAAGCCCTTGACCAGCTCCATGAAGGCTTCGTAGTCCTTGCTGGGCGGCGGCTTGCCATCTTGGGCCTTTTCCATCAAGGCTTGGGCCTTGTCGTGCATCTCGCGGTGCAGCTTGGCCAGATTGCGCAAGACCGGCTGATTGACCAGACCCTTGTGCTGGCTCTTCACGTACCAGCTTCCGAAGCGGCACAGGTGATGGGGGTCCGAGGCCAAATCCTTGGGCGAGGGCTTCTCGCGGCACACCAGAACCCGGTGCCAGTCGCCCAGCCAACTCATATGGCCGCCGATGGCGTGATCCAGCTCCTCCAGGATTTCCTTGGCGGAGACGGTGGTTAAATTTGGTTCTTTTTCATTCACGATGTAAAAGTTCTCAAAGATCGTCCTTGGGAGCAACCTTTATCACTGTTTTGAAAATATCTTCAAAAGAGGGAATCAACGCCCGGTCGACGTCTTTTATGGCGCACGGAACGCCCAAAGCCTTCAAGGACGTCACCCCATGCTTGGAAATTCCGCCAGTTACGCGGCGCTCATTCCGAACCGCCGAGTAACCGCTCTACATCGGCCTTTGATTTGTGAAACGCTTCAAGGGTGTCAATGTACTGAGCCTGGACTTCGAACAATGTTCTTTGGGCGTACAGGACGTCAAGGAATCCAACGTTTCCTTCGCGGTATCCTCGCTGGGTGGCGTCGAAAGCAAGTTGGGCGGCAGGCAGCACATCATTCTTCAACGCAACAATTTGCCGATAGGCCGACGCCATGACCGGATAGCTCTCGTTGAGCGAGGTTCGCACCCGCAGATTCGTTGCTTGCCGTTCAACTTTACTTTGTTCCAGGTTGCGTTCGGCCTCCTCCACCGCCCCCGGATTGAGCCCGAAAACAGGCACCGGTACGGAAACTCCAAAAAGGAAGGTATTGTCGTTGACCTCCCTTAATCGTTTAACCCCCATGCTCAACGTAATGTCCGGAATGCTTTCCGATTTTTCCAACCGGATGATGGAACGGCGCAGGTCTACCTCCGTCGCTTGTTGTTTCAAGTCCGGATTTATGGAAATACGCTCTTTGATTTTTTCAATCGGCGCGATCGAACTTACATTTTCGAAATTTCCTTTAACGTCTGAAAAAATTGGAACAGTGCTTCCCCAGGTGCTGGCCAGGTGCTTCTTCGATGCATCGAACTCGCTCCTTATACGGTCGAGTTCAATTTCGGCGGTGGACACCGAAACCCGGGCTTTAGTTTCATCCAGCGCCGCGACCACGCCGGCTTTTACCCGTTTCGCGACCACTTCGCGAACTTGTTTCGTCAATTCGAGTTTCCGCTCCGACAATGATAATCGTCTCTTCACCGCCATGACTTCGATGAAAGCTTTCGTCGTTTTCAACAAAACATCAAGCCGCTTGCGCTGATACTCCCAACGTGCGATGTCGCCCTCGATTTTCGCGACGGAAATACGATTCGTCCTTTTCGATCCCAATTCAATTTCCTGCTTCAAGGCAAAAGTGATTTCCGCGGAGTCAAAACCTTTCCGTTCATCCGAGCCGCCGACTTCGGCGACCGTGGCCTCTATTTCTGGATTCGGAATGCGCCCGGCCTGAATTCTTCGTGCTTCGGCCGCACGGATTTTCCATGAGAAAGTTTCCAATTCAGGATTTTTCAACAGCGCGCTGGCTAGCGCTTGGCGCATGGAAACAACACCGGTGGGTTCCTTTATGTCGGCGGCTCCTTTGTAATTCGGAGCCGCCGGCGGCGGAGAGCCGCTCACGGGGTTTTGCGATTTTTGATTTCCGGGCTGCGGCGCGGCGCCGTCAATATAGGGAGCTTCACAGGCAGCGACAGCCAACAATGAGATAACGCACAGTTTACGGGAAAAGCTTTTCAATACAACGCCCATCCTATCCCCTATTCCCCAGTGAGGAACCGGGATTGTTTGGTTCAACGAATATTTGATATTCAGGATCACGCATCTCCCAGGATTCGCCCTTGCTCTTCCTGGACAATATTGATAGCGAACCACTTGTAAAGCGCGGGAATTAATACAAGCGTCAGCAACGTCGACGTAATGAGGCCGCCGACAACCACAGTCGCAAGCGGACGCTGAACCTCGGAGCCAATGCCCGCCGAAAGCAAGAGCGGCACGAGGCCGAGACTGGCGACCGTAGCAGTCATGAGGACCGGCCGCAGCCGCAGCATTGCGCCGGTGGCGACCGCCTCGTCCAATGACATGCCGCCTCGGTAGAGTTGGTTGAAATAAGACACCATCACCACGCCGTTCAAGACCGCCACGCCAAACAGTGCGATAAAGCCGACCGAACTCGGAACACTAAGATATTGCCCTGAAATGGCTAACCCGAATACTCCGCCGATCAACGCGAACGGAACATTCAATATGATCAAAAGGGCGTTCTTGATTGAATTAAACGACAGATACAACAGCAGGAAAATAAGACCGAGACTAACCGGAACGACCACCATCAAGGTTTTTTGCGCACGTTGCTGGTTTTCAAATTGGCCGCCCCACGTCACGAAATACCCAGGCGGCAATGTCACCCTTTCGGCGATGGCCTTCTGGGCGTCCCGGACAAATCCGCCCATATCACGCCCGCGCACATTTGTTTGGATGACCACGCGGCGCTGGGCGTCCTCGCGGCTGATGGTCGGGGGGCCGTCGACGAGGCGAATATCCGCCACTTGAGAAAGAGGCGTCCGCAAACCGTCGCCATTGCTAATCCAAAGATTTCCGATCGCCTCCGGCGAGTCACGGAATTCCTTGGCCATCCGAAGGTACACGTCAAATCGGCGCTGGCCCTCAATGACTTCAGACACCGGCTCGCCCCCCACCGCGGTGGAGACGATTTCCATTACCTGCGCCACGTTCAATCCGTAACGGGCGAGCTTGCTGTGTTGGGCCCGCACCACCAACTGCGTTTCACCGCTGATCTGCTCCATCTGCACGTCGGATGCGCCAGGAATTGTCTTGACCACGGACTCGATCTCTCGTCCCTTTTCTTCGAGCATCGAAAGCTCGTCGCCAAACAGCTTGATCGCTATCTGCGCCCTGACGCCGGACAGCAACTCGTCGACCCTGGTTGCGATAGGCTGTGAGAAATTGAGCAAGATGCCTGGATGCTCGTTCAAGTCTTGCGAGAAGATGCGTATAAGCTCTTGCCGGGACGAGGCCGTCGTCCATTCCGATTGTGGTTTTAGCACAATATTGAGTTCGTTGTTTGAAATAGGGTCGGGGTCGCCGCCAAGCTCGTCCCTTCCGATCTTGCTGAATACGTATTTCACTTCGGGGTACTTCATCATTTTAATTTCCAACCGCTTCGCAATGCGTCTGGCTTCTTCCAAGGATATGCTCGGATTCATGGTGACCCGAACCGACATTGCTCCTTCATCCAATTCGGGGACGAACTCCGTTCCCAAAAACGGGAACATCGCCAGTGACCCGATCAAGGCGGCCACGGCCACCGAAATGACGGTCAGACGGTGCGTCAGAGCATAGCTCAGCACGGGACTGTACCACGACCGTATGGACCGCATCAGAAAACTTTCCGTCTCCCTGAGGTTCGTCCCCAGGAAGGTCGCGGCTAAAACCGGTATGATCGTAAGGGCGACAACAAGCGAACCGAGCATCGCAAAGGATACGGTCAACGCCATTGGACGAAACAACTTGCCTTCGATGCCTTGCAACGTGAATAGCGGCAAGAAGACGACGACAATGATCAGGATCGCGAAAAATACCGGCTTGCCGACTTCCTGCACCGCCCTGAGGACTCTGCGTTTGGGCGGTTCATTTTCTTCATTCGGCTCCGAAAGGTGGCGTATAACGTTCTCCACCATCACGATAGAACCGTCGACCATCATCCCGATGCCAATCGCCAAGCCGCCGAGCGACTGCAAATTGGCGGAAAGCCCCGTCCATTGCATAATGATGAAAGCGATTAACATCGAGAAGGGGATCGAGCACAAGACAACGAGCGCGGAGCGCACATTCCAGAGAAAGAGGAACAACACAACAATGATAAGGATTGCGGCTTCGGTCAGGGCCGTGGTCACGGTGTCGATCGCCCCGTCGACTAGATTCGACTGATCGTAAACGGGAATGATCTTAACGTCCTCGGGAAGAGATTTTTGAATCGACTGAATCTTCCGCCTTACCCCCTCGATGACCGCTTTCGCATTAAAGCCCTTGAGTTGAAGCACGATGCCCATCACGACTTCGCCTTTGCCGTTCATGGAAACGAGGCCCTGACGAATTTCGGGTCCATAGTCTACGCGCGCGACGTCACGGACAAACAGGGGCGTGCCGCCTTCCGACCTGAGGACGATGTTTTCAATATCCGTAATACCTTCCCGGCCGCCATGGATTCTTCCCTCGCCCCGAACAACAAATTGTTCCTGCTTGCCTTCGATATACCACCCCCCGGCATTGGTGTTGTTAGCCTGGATGGCGTCTCTCAGATCACCCAGCGTAAGATCGTATTTTAGCAATTTGGAGGGATCGACCATTATTTGGTACTGGCGCACGTAACCGCCAATACTGAGAACATCGGTTACGCCGGGAACGGTCCGCAAACGGAACTTCACCAGCCAGTCATTAATCGTGCGAAGTTCCATGGGCGTGGTGTTCTCGCCCTCGAGAACATATTTGTAGATCTGTCCCAGCCCGGTTGAAATCGGCCCCATCTCAGGATCCGCCAACCCTTCGGGGATACGCTCCTTTGCAAGTTGAAGCCGTTCGAAAACCAATTGCCTGGCAAAATAAATATCGACATCATCTTTGAAGACAATCGTTACAAGCGACAACCCCGCCTTGGAAATCGACCTGACATTGGTGACGTCCGGCAACCCATTCATCACTGATTCAACCGGAAAAGTTACGAGTTGCTCGACCTCTACCGCCGCCAATCCGGGAACGGACGTAATCACCTGAACCTGAATATTGGTGACATCGGGGAAGGCGTCCACGTTCAGGAGCGTGATTGAATAGGCGCCGTATACGAGAACCCCTATTCCGAAAAGAACGACGAAAAACCGCTGGCGCAGCGAACCCTCAAGTATCTTGTCGATCATGCGGGGTTTCCGTTTGTTCCGCCGTTGCGGCCAAGGATCGGGCGTCCCGCCACCCTAATGTCCTCCATCGCCGCCGAGGCCCTCTTTTTCCATCTCCGATTTCAATACGAAACTGCCCGTCGTGACGACTTTTTCGCCGATTTGAACGCCTTCCAGCACCTCGACCAAGGTTGACGAACGCCGTCCAAGCTTAACTTCCCGCCGTTGGAAGCGTCCGTTTCCTTCCGCGACGAACATAATGGTTTCGTTTTTCTGTC
>ENA-ORDP01002082-ORDP01002082.1-marine-sediment-metagenome-genome-assembly--contig:-NODE-2082-length-10086-cov-8.421294_pt1 | contig 10086 bp, 7 predicted proteins | sample MGYA00248627_ERZ508539 | MGnify/ENA primary metagenome ERZ508539 (study PRJEB26208, sample SAMN05571518) | marine sediment metagenome | biome: deep sea; feature: Hydrothermal vent; material... | reverse complement strand
GCTTACGATCGTGTAGTGACTCTCCTGGATACCGACCTGGAAATGTCAGCTGCGGCGCGCAGGCGGGCAGGGGCCAAGAAGGTCCAGATCATACGCCAAGGCCATATAACTAATTGATAAAACAAGGGGTACGACTCCGGCCCTGGCACCATTTTTTACATTGAGGAACTCCATAAAACTTTTTCGTTCTCCTGTAGCCCTTGTTGTGTATAGGATCCCATCCTAATCTCGTTACAACGCCATCCATGAAGTAGCACCCTCATCCATATAATTTGGGGGCATTACCGGGGGCATATTTTGGCGCAGTAAAGCCGAAAAAGCCTAAGCGATGATGTACGTTTTTTAATCAAAACATACCCAGCATATTGGGGGGGGCTATAGGTATCATCTAGGTTCACCACAAGCTTTTGTTTTTCAAATACGTATATATTTTTATGGTTGTGAGATGAGATGTGTATAGCTTCTTACATAAGGAATAATGGGAATCAAATATGAGAAATATATTCAAAATATGGAAAATGATTCCCGTCTCTGCTACCATAATAGATAACAATGGAAATACTTTTAAAAAACCATGAAATACAATGATATAGACTATATTGAAAAGCTTGATCAGCTTCAGAAACACTTTGTTTATTCAACAAAGTTAGCGGAAGCTATTGGGGTTTCTAGACGAACACTTCCCAACTGGCGTGACAAGCCGGAGTCGATTTCGGCTGAATTTCGTTTAAATATCGATATTTTGTATTGTCGGATATTTTTGATTCCTGAATGGGATCAGCCCAAGCAAGACTTTGAGCCTGTTTTGCTTCCAGATGATATGCCTCACAACGAGGCACTTTTTCTGCCGTTTTTGCGTCGTTTAAGTTATGGGACGATTGAAATCGAAACCGATATGGTGAAGGAGGACTTCGATAAGATCATTGATGAGGATAAATTGCCTAAAAACATGGATAGACAGACTTTCCATGAGGGGTTTAATGCTTTTTTTACGCACAAGCAACTTTGGCTGAGCATTGTAGAGTCAGGTGAGCCGATGGCTATAACCGAAGAAAGCATCAAGTCTTTGCATGTGGATTTTATGCGGGGTGTGCATGAAAACGCCGGATTTTATTCAAAAAAGATCCGTGTGATGGGGAGATTGGATAATGTGCATACCACTGCGCCTGAAGATATCGATGAAGAAATGAACCGGTGGGTCTATAAAGTCGCTAAATCAGCCACGTTGGAAGACATTGCCAGGGCGCATGCTTATTTTATTCTTATTCACCCATTTGGGGATGGTAATGGTCGTGTCGGGCGGGCCTTGATCATGGCTCAGTGCTTAAATGCCCGATTAATGCCTCCAGTGTTTGATGGTGAGAATAGGGCGATGTATTACGCATCGATGGAGCATGCAATGGTACATGGCAGGCATGCACCGTTAAGTCGTCTTTTCTACGAAGCAGCGCTTCGGGGACTATGATCATATAGGCTGCTGATTGGTTACAGGGAAGTGGGGCTTATACAAAGGCGCTTTCTTATGCGCTTAAAAATCCACGAGTTAAAAATATCGCACTTACTGGGCCATATGGTTCTGGGAAAAGCAGTATTATTAGGATCTATGCACTTAAAGATGGCATGTTTATGGGGGTAATTCTGTATAGATCAGGCTTGCTTATTAAGCGATACCGCGTTATCGTTTCATTCTGAGGGCCAATTATTGCCTTAATGAAAGGATCCTTACATAACAAGCAGATGCCTGGAGAATTATGAAACGTAAGGTGGGGGAATACGTGACGCAAACGGCAACCGGCGAGAGTTACCAGGCCTACCTGCCCGCTGCACTGCCGCCGGACCCACCCCTGGTTCTGGAGACCGAATTGCTGCAAGGGATGGACCAGGCCAACCGGGCCCTGGGTCGACTGGATGGCATCAGCCAGGTCTGGCCGAATTCCGGTCATTTTCTCAATCAGCTTTTGTACCAGTACGTTCGCAAGGAAGCCGTGCTGTCCTCCCAGATCGAGGGTACCCAGTCGTCGCTCTCCGACCTGTTGCTCTATGAACTCGAAGAAAAACCCGGCGTACCGCTGGATGACGTGCAGGAAGTATCCAGCTATGTCGCCGCACTGACACACGGGTTGACCCGATTGCAGGAGGGGTTTCCTTTGAGCCTGCGCTTGCTCCGGGAAATCCACGGCATCCTGCTGGCCCAAGGTCGCGGGGCCGACAAAACGCCGGGAGAGTTTCGCCGCAGCCAGAACTGGCTCGGTGGTACCCGTCCCGGTAATGCAGTGTTCGTACCACCGCCACCGGAACGGCTGATGGATTGCCTCGGCCCGTTTGAACATTTCCTGCATGACGAACCGGAGCCCGTGCCGTCACTCATCAAGGCGGCGCTTGCCCACGTGCAGTTCGAGACCATTCATCCGTTCCTCGACGGCAACGGCCGTCTGGGTCGTATGCTGATCACCCTGCTGCTTTGTCACGACAAGGTGCTCCGCGAGCCATCCCTGTATCTCAGCCTGTATTTTAAAATCCACCGCTCGGAGTACTACGATCACCTGCAACGGGTACGCATCGATGGTGACTGGGAAGGTTGGCTGCGGTTCTTTCTTTCAGGGGTGACTGAAACCGCGACGGAAGCAACCGATGCGGCACAAAAACTGTGGGCCTTGTTTGACGAAGATCGGCGGCGGATTCAGGAGCAGGGCAAAATCGCCGGTACCGCCCTGCGCGTACACGATTTATTACAACAACGCCCGATCATTTCCATAACGGCAGCCTGCAAGGCACTGGAACTTACCCATCCTGCCGTCAACAAGAGCCTGCGAAAACTTGAGGAAATGAATATCGTTAAAGAAATAACTGGCCGGCAACGTAATCGCCTGTATCTTTATGAGTCCTACATGAATATTTTGAATGAAGGACTGGAGCCGCCCGCAGGTTAGTAATATGTCTCTAAACGAAGCCTACACTTGCCGTCGTAAGCAAGCGAGCCGAGATGATACGCAAGGAATGATTCTATACCTATGAAATACAAGAGCAAGAACAATGCCACAGCTTGAACACATTGAAGCCATCGAAAAACGGCTATGGAACGCAGCGGACACTTTGCGTGCGAATTCGAACTACGCCAGCAACGAATATTTCCTGCCGGTCATGGGCCTGGTGTTCCTGCGCCATGCTTACAGCCGATATCTGGGTGTTAAAGATTCGATCAAGGCTGGTCTGCCCAGGCGTGGTGGTAAGACCCGCGCCCTGTCCAAGGAAGACTTCTCACAGCAAAGCGCAATCTTCCTGCAGCCCAAGGCGCAATTCGACACCCTGGTCGCGCTCACCGATAGTGATGACCGGGCTCGCGCCATTATCGAGGCCATGGAGTCCATCGAGAGTGACTACGAGAACCTGCGTGGTGTGCTGCCCAAAAGCGAATACCAGGAACTGGACAACGCTGTACTCGGCCAGTTATTACGCACCCTCAATCCGGATGAACTGAAAAAAGTCTCCGGTGATGTGTTCGGCCGTATTTACGAATATTTTCTGACCGAGTTCGCAGATCAGAAGGCCCATGACGGCGGTGAGTTCTTTACCCCTATCTCACTGGTCTCATTGATTGCAAACGTACTGGAACCCGACAACGGTACTGTTCTGGACCCGGCCTGTGGTTCGGGCGGCATGTTTGTGCAAAGCGCCCGGGTTGTTGAAGGGCATCATCAAAATCCTGCTGACAAACTCACCTTCCGAGGGCTGGAAAAGAATGCCACGACTATTCGTCTGGCGAAAATGAACCTCGCAGTCCACGGCCTGGAAGGCGATATCCAGAAGGCCATCAGCTACTACGAAGATCCCCATGAATTGCTTGGCAAAGCCAACTACGTGATGGCCAATCCGCCATTCAACGTGGATGAGATTGATGCCGACAAGGTCAAGAATGATCCCCGGTTGCCCTTTGGTCTGCCCGGTGTGAACAAGAAGGACAAGGTCAGCAACGGCAACTACATCTGGATCAGTTATTTCTACAGCTACCTGAATGAGCAGGGCCGGGCAGGCTTTGTCATGTCTTCACAGGCATCCAGCGCCGGGCGCGACGAGGCCAAGGTACGGCAGAAACTGGTCGAGACCGGTGACGTGGACCTCATGATCGCCATCCGTTCCAACTTCTTCTACACTCGCACCGTGCCCTGCGAGCTGTGGTTCCTCAACCGCGCCAAGCCAGAGGAACACAAAGATAAGGTGCTCATGCTTGATGCGCGCAACACCTACCGCAAGGTTACGCGCAAGATTTATGACTTTAGCCCCGAGCAGCAGCAGAATCTCCTTGCCATTATCTGGCTCTACCGGGGTGAGACTGACAAATATCTGGAACTCGTGGCTGGCTACTGTGGCCGCATGCTGGGTGAAGGTGCTGGTTGCTTCGAGACCGCAGACGACAATGGTGAAACCATTAAGCCACTGCCTGCATTCAGTGATTCGCTTGATGCTTTACATGTTGCTTTGCAACCATTCCTAGAGACTCTCCCTGCGGATGCCGCCCATGCAGAAGTGTTGAAGGAACTTGATGATGCGCTGTCTCCCTTCAAGGCCGATGTCGAAGCATTTAAAAAAACTGTGGATGCGCAGCAGACGCTGTGGAAAAAACAGAAGACCAGCAACGGCCAACTGAAGAAAGCCGTCGACCGCCTCGCGTCACTGGCCGAAACTAGCCGCGATCTGGTGAAGCAGACCGACCTGCTTTACAAGCTCGCCTGTCGAGTCATCGAAACCTGCGAGAACGAATGCGACGCCCGCGACAGCGATGCCTGGGCCAACCGTGATATCACCCGCACCCGCAAAGCCGCCGACGAGTCCCGCCAACAGGCCGTCGAACAACTCAAGCAAGTACGCTACTTCTGGAAACAGGCCCACTGGCTCACCGAGCGCTTCCCTGATGCCAAACTCTGCGATGTGGAGGGCCTGGTCAAGCTGGTGGACCGCACCGAGATTGAAGCCAACGACTGGAGCCTTACCCCCGGCCGTTACGTCGGCATCGCGCCTGAGGAAGAGGACGAAGACTTCGACTTTGAGGAAGTCCTTCGTGACATCCATGTAGAGTTGGAAGACCTCAATGCTGAGTCGGTGAAGCTAGCGGCAATCATCAAAAGGAATTTTGAGGAGTTGGGGGTATGAGTTGGGAGTCTAGAACCCTTGATGAACTGGGGGTTGTCAGTCGAGGACGGTCACGTCATCGACCGAGGGATACTGCCCACTTGTATGGGGGACCACACCCTTTTGTCCAGACCGGAGATGTCAAGCACGCTGGTCTGTATTTGAATGAATATTCGCAGACGTATAGCGAGGCCGGACTGGCACAAAGCCGTATGTGGCCACAGGGGACACTATGTATCACTATTGCCGCCAACATCGCTGACACAGCAATCCTTGGAATTGATGCTTGCTTTCCAGATAGTGTCATTGGTTTTATCCCAGATAAGGCAATGGCCGATGCAAGGTTCATCAAGTACTTGTTCGATACGATGCTTAAAAAGCAGTTTAAACAATTCACTCAGGGTGCCGCCCAGGACAATTTAAGCCAGGGAAAGCTCCTGTCCCTGAAGTTTCCGATTCCATCTTCAACAGAGCAGAAGCAGATTGCAGATGTCCTCTCCGCCTACGACGACCTGATCGAAAACAACCGCCGCCGGATACAGTTGATGGAACAGTCCGCACGGCTGCTCTACAAGGAATGGTTCGTCCACCTCCGCTTCCCCGGCCACGAGCACGTCAACATCAAAGACGGCGTACCGGAGGGGTGGGAGAAGAAACAGTTATCCGAGATTGCGGAGATCACTATGGGGCAAAGTCCCAAGTCCACCTATTACAACGAAGATGGAAATGGACTGCCGTTCCATCAGGGGGTGACCAATTTCGGAGCGCGCTTTCCCTCGCATGAAACGTACTGCACAGTACAGAACCGCATCGCCGAACCCGGTGACATACTCTTTAGCGTAAGAGCCCCTGTCGGGCGCATAAACATTACGCCTGACAAGATTGTTATCGGTCGGGGTCTCGCGGCCATCCGGTCGAGTTGTGGCCAGCAGAATCTCCTCTTCTATGCGCTCAAGAGTCACTTTTTCAAAGAAGACATGATGGGCGGTGGTGCTATTTTCGCGGCGATAACGAAAAAAGACCTGCATGGAGTCGAACTGATGCAGCCAACAGATCGGCTCGCGGTGATGTTCATGGAGCATGTGCTCCCGATAGACCTTCAGATTGCGAATCTTCAGCAAACAATCGAAAAACATGCCAAAGCCCGCGACCTCCTCCTGCCCAAACTGATGAACGGGGAGCTGGCAGTGTGAGCAGTCTCAAGGCAATCGAGAAGAGGGTCTTTGAGGACCTGTTCGGAATGGCGAGCGGTTATGTGCTCGACTTTTCGAACAACACCTTTGCCGAGTTCTTCCGCGAAACCGCCAATATCGACATCTACGCACAAAAATATGCCTTCAACGGCGATTCCAAGGCCAAGCGCCTGCGGGCGTTCTGGGAGAAAGAGCCGGATGCATTGGTTGGCAAGGTCCTCTCAGGATTACTGGAGGTCTGGCAGTACAATGAGACACAGGACGGCAAACCTGATGATACTCCTCAATATAAGAAGACGGCGGGAATTGTCGCCAGATTGACCGGCAAGCCGCCTGACCCGGTGCTCATGGAGGACGAGTTCCTACGCCGGCAATATCAAGATATCTCCATCAAGAATCTTCCTATCGATTCAAGCCTGGTGCCGGTGTTGGAGTCCCGTTTGATGGAGGCGCAGCATTGTCTGGTCTACGCCCCGCTGGCGACTATCTTCCTGTGCGGAAGCATCCTGGAAGGCATCCTGCTGGGGGTTGCCTTGCAAAGACCGAAAGCGTTCAATCAGGCGGCCAACTCTCCAAAGGACAAGGGCAATAAGGCAAAGCCGTTCCAGGAGTGGTCACTCGCGCAGTTTATTGATGTCGCGCATGGCTTGGGGGTGCTGAAACTGGATGTCAAGAAGTTCAGTCATGAGCTGCGTGATTTCCGCAATTACATTCACCCCTTTCAACAGCTCGCATCGAAATTCACACCTGACAAGCATACGGCCGAGATTTGCTTGCAAGTGCTCAAGGCCGCCATCGCTGATCTTTCGGGAGGCCGGAAATGAGCAAGCGGATTCGGCGTGTCGGCTCCATCAAAAGCGAGTTGCTCAAAAAATCTCGGGAAGCGGCCCTTGCTGCCGTGCAGATCTTCAACAACCCGAACATCCGTTTCAAGTCGGAATCCTATGTGGTGTTGATGATCATCGCCTGGACCTATCTGCTCCACGCCTATTTCCGCGATCAGAAGATCGAATACCGCTATTGTCAGCAAAACGGAAGACGGCGCGTATTCGATAAGACTAGGCATGGTGCCTACAAATATTGGGAACTTGAACGTTGCCTGAACGATGCAACGTCACCGATCGATAAGGACACGGCAAATAACCTGCGATTTCTGATCGGACTACGTCACGAAATCGAGCACCAGATGACAACCCGGATTGATGATATTTTGAGTGCCCGATTCCAGGCGTGTTGTTTGAACTTCAACGAATACATCAAGAAGCTCTTTGGCGACGACAACGGAATCGAAAAGCATCTTTCCTTCAGCCTCCAGTTCTCGACCATCTCCGCAGAACAGAAGGAATTGCTTGAAGAACAGCCAGGGCTGCCCGCAAACATCCATGGCTACATTCAGGAATTTGATGCCGAGCTATCGGATGAGGAATTTGCCAACCCTCATTATGCCTACCGGATACTGTTTGTTCCAAAGACCGCCAACCGCAAGGGGCAGGCTGACCGCGTCATCGAATTCGTCAAGAGCGATTCACCACTGGCTGAGGCCGTCAACAAGGAATACACCGTCATCAAGGAGACGGAAAAGAAAAAATACCTGCCCATGCAGGTTGTGGACTTGATGAAGGCGGAAGGCTATCCGCGATTTTCAATTCACTACCATACGCAACTCTGGCAATCTCAGGATGCGAAGAACCCTGCCAAGGGTTACGGCATCATGGTGGCGGGAAAGGTCTGGCATTGGTATGAGCGCTGGGTGGATGTGGTGCGGAATCACTGCCGGGATAGCGGGGGGAAATATACATGAACCTGAAAGCACCCATTCCCAGGCTTTCTTTCGCTAACCTGTCTGTGTGTGGAATCGCTCAGATTGGAGATTCTACCCAACAGTTCAAAGGGATGAATGATAAAGCTGTTGCTCCCTGCAGGGAAAGACTGACACTGGTATGGTCATAATGGATAGGCACACAGCAGAAAATCTATTACAAACTGCAGTCGGTGATCCCAACGCCCGTTTTCGCGATGGCCAATGGGAAGCGATTGACGCGCTGGTCAACCGCCGCCGGAAACTGATGGTGGTGCAACGCACTGGCTGGGGAAAGAGTTCTGTCTATTTCATCAGTACGCGCATATTGCGTGATCGCGGTGCGGGGCCGACAGTCATTGTTTCGCCCCTGCTGGCACTGATGCGCAATCAGATTGAAGCAGCCAATCGCCTCGGCATCCGGGCGGAGACCATCAATTCGACAAACCAGGACAATTGGCCGGCGATCAGTCAGAGCATTTTGGCCGATCAGGTCGATGCCATGCTGATTTCGCCTGAACGCCTGTCCAACGAGGCGTTCGTTGAGGAGGTCCTGATGCCCGTGGCCGATCGTATTGGCCTGTTCGTCGTGGATGAGGTTCACTGTATTTCTGATTGGGGGCATGACTTCCGTCCTGACTATCGACGCTTGACCAACATACTGCGACAGATGCCACCCAATATGCCAGTCCTCGGTACCACCGCCACAGCCAACAACCGGGTGATTCAGGATGTTCAGACGCAACTCGGTGACATCGAAATACAGCGTGGGACGCTGGTGCGGGATAGCTTGGAGCTGCAAACACTCCGTTTATTTGACCAGGCGGCGCGGCTGGCCTGGATGGCGCAGCATATTCCAGAATTGCCAGGCACCGGTATCGTCTATGTGTTGACCATCCGCGATGCAGAACAGGTGGCTGTCTGGTTGAATCAACAGGGGATTGTGGCGCGCGCCTACCATGGCAGTGTTGACCATGAAGACTTCGAGAACAGCAACCTGTATCGGCAACACCTCGAAGACCTGCTGCTGGGTAATGAAATAAAAGTGCTGGTGGCGACTACCGCGCTGGGAATGGGCTACGACAAACCCGATCTCGGTTTTGTGATTCATTATCAGGCGGCCGGTTCTGTTGTGGCCTATTACCAGCAAGTGGGTCGTGCCGGAAGAGCGATCGATACCGCCTTCGGGGTGCTGCTGTCAGGCAGGGAGGACGAGGATATCCACGAGTTTTTCCGCCGCAGTGCTTTTCCCGATGAGCGAGACGTGGACGCTATCCTGGGTGTGCTGGAGGATCACGATGAGTTGTCTGTGTTCCAGCTACAGCAGCATCTCAATCTGAGGCTGGGGCAAATCAACAAGGTATTGAAGATCCTTAGCGTAGAGAGCCCGGCCCCGGTTATCAAGCACGGTAGCAGGTGGCGCCGTACACCTGTTCCTTTCAGAATGGATCATGAGCGTATCGAACATCTGACGCAGCAAAGAGAGCTCGAATGGCAAGAGGTTCAGGATTACATCGACAGTGATGGTTGCCTGATGGCCTATTTGCGAAATGCCCTGGATGACCCGGAAACGAATAAATGCGGTCGATGCTCGGTTTGCATGGGTGAGCCCGTCGTTAGTATTGAAGTAGATCGGGATCTGGCGATAGCTGCGAGTCATTTTCTAAAGCATGCCGAGATGCCCTTCAGGCCGAAAAAGCAGGTGGCCTCTGGCGCATTTCAGGAGTATGGCTTTCCGTATAATTTGCCATCCGAACTTCAGTCATCTGAGGGCCGTATCCTGTCGCGCTGGGGTGATGCCGGTTGGGGAGGTCTGGTGGCTGATGATAAACATGCCGGTCACTTCCGGGATGAGTTGCTGGAAGCTGTAGCAGAGATGATCGAGCAACGATGGCAGTTTGATCCTGCTCCGCAGTGGGTGACCTGCGTTCCGTCGATAAACCATCCTGTGCTAGTGCCTGATTTTGC
>ENA-ORDP01002081-ORDP01002081.1-marine-sediment-metagenome-genome-assembly--contig:-NODE-2081-length-10089-cov-3.562986_pt1 | contig 10089 bp, 7 predicted proteins | sample MGYA00248627_ERZ508539 | MGnify/ENA primary metagenome ERZ508539 (study PRJEB26208, sample SAMN05571518) | marine sediment metagenome | biome: deep sea; feature: Hydrothermal vent; material... | reverse complement strand
TCAGGTATAAGCCAAACAGAAAAACAGTTAACATGATCTAATTTAGTCCACTGGCGACCATCGTTTTAACAAAATGCGCCCGTAAAAACTGATCGGAATAATCCCAATAAGGGTGCAACAGAACAAACTGCACTTTTCCCTATAAGCGTTAATAATATCAGCAAGTTAATTCTTACAAGTCATTATTGTCCTGAAAAATCTTGTTGATTGGGGAGAATCAGCCGATAAGCACGGTTCAGGTTAAAACGCGATGCCACTGGGGCAAAAATTACTGTATTTCCCGCTTCCGATGTATTGAATTCCCCACCCAGATACCGTTTTATGGTATTTTTAACACCACAATTATAATAATCATTACAAGGAAAGTATTGTGAGAACGGTTATCGGATCCCTACTTTTTGTTCTAATGTCCACAACTTTTTCAACAGCAAGTCTGGCTGAGGAAGATAGCAAAAAAACACAATGGGAATTCGGTGTTGGTTTGGGCGCTCTGAGCCTTCCCCAGTACCGCGGCTCCGATCAACGTGATGACTATTTTGCCCCGGTACCGTATGTTCGTTTTCGCGGCAACAAATTAAGAGTTGATCGTGAAGGCGGGCGCTACTTTTTTATTAACCGCGAGAATTTAAAACTCGATATAAGCGCAACCTTTGCCTTCCCTGTCGACAGTGATAAAAATACCGCTCGACGAGGTATGCCAAATCTCGGCGCCATCCTGGAAGTGGGTCCAAGGTTAAACTGGTACTTATGGGAAAGTGAAGATCGCCGTTTACGCTTTCGCTTCGGTGCGCCAGTGCGTCTGGCCATTAACTTGTCAGACGCTGGTAATGAAGGGTGGTTCTTCGCGCCTTACGTCCAGCTACGTTATTATTCTGTTATGGAAACGGCTTTATCGATTGGCCCCATGTGGGCATCTGAAAAATTCCATGATTACTATTACCAGGTTGATAATCAATATGCCACCGCCAACCGACCCGCATACGATGCAAAAGCGGGTTATAGCGGTTTTAGAATGACATTAACGAATAGTTACCGCATTAGTAAGCATTATTGGTGGGGTGGATTTCTTCGTTACGATTCTCTGTCTGGTGCAGAGTTCGAAAATAGCCCGCTTGTCAGACAAAAAAATGCCTTGATGGTGGGTCTTGCTGTCTCCTACATCTTTAATCCGGTCAAAGAGTATTATACGGATCCCTATGCTGAATAACCCCAACATTGTTTTTGCTGTTGACCGCTTATCTTTGAGTTGAGTTAGATCAATGTTTATTTAGATATTTTTTCTTGATAAGTTCAGCTAATAGTTTTCTGGCAATCCACTTCAATTGCTATGCCTATCTAATTGAATCTTTTCAGATTTCAGTTTTCAGCAAAAAGAACACATTCCACTCAGTTTCTGCAAATAAATTATTTTAATTAGCGATGATTCCCCAAACGATTACTCTTTTAGGTAGGAAACATCCATTAAAGGAAGTGACATGGCAACCGAACTAGATCCCATCATCGATAGTTGGTATCGCGACAAAGAAACCGGTCGTGTTTATGAAGTCGTCGCTATTGATGAGAACGACGGTACAGTAGAAATTCAGTACTTCGAAGGTGAGGTCGAGGATATGGATATCGACAATTGGTATGAACAAAAACTCGAAGCGATAGCGGCTCCAGAGGATTGGTCAGGCCCGTACGATGACCTGCTGCCGGATGACTTTGGTGATACAGAAGAACCTATGCACCCCGAGACCTGGGCGAATCCACTCGATGAGCTTGATGCTGATGTTGCGTTCGAATATGGCGAGTAGTGCTCGCTTTTTGTCCTCAATAAACCCGCAAGCCGATTACCCTGCTTCTGAGGGCCGCTGCGGAGAGGATTCTGTGCAGGTAGGTACAAACCCCGCCCCACGTTTATTTATTAGGCGTGAGAGATAACATAATTATATCTTTATCCATTTTGATTGGATAAGTCGCTACGCAGCCCTCGTCCGGAGCGACGGCAATCCCCGTATCAAGTTGTATCTTCCAGTCATGAAGTGGACACGCGACCTTATCGCCGTGCACGAGACCCTGTGATAACGGCCCTTGCTTATGCGGACATTCATCTTTGATGGCAAATACCTTGTCTTCAGCCGTCCGGAATATAGCGATATTACCCTTATCGGTGACCACAACACGGGCACCTAGTTGCGGTATTTCGTCTAATGTGCCGATTTCAATCCAGTTACTCATTGCTTTTATTAACCTGTGTCGATTTATACGTTTAGTTGTTTGATGGCCGTAAATTCATGTTGTGCAGCGCCTTTTGCACGTGCTTCCCATGGATCATCCTGCATAAATTTTTGTGAATAATGGAAGCGTTCAGCCAGTATTTTACGGTTTTCCGGGTCTCCGACAATATTGTCTTTGATGTAAGTTAAACCGATTCGCTCTATCCATGGTGCTGTACGTTCAAGATAATGTGCTTCTTCTCTATATAACTGAATATACGCTGCACTGTATTCCATCACATCAGCCTCCGTCTCGACTGCACATAAAAAGTCGGTTACTCGCACTTTGATGCCACCATTACCACCAATATGAAGTTCGTAACCAGAATCAACACAGACTACACCGAAATCTTTGATCGTTGCCTCTGCACAGTTTCTTGGACAACCCGACACGGCAAATTTGAATTTATGTGGCATCCAGGAACCCCATGTCATTTTTTCTAATTCAATCCCCAGATGTGTAGAGTCTTGCGTTCCAAAACGACACCACTGCTTGCCAACGCAAGTTTTAACCGTACGTAACGCCTTACCATAGGCATGACCTGAAACCATCCCAGCTTCATTTAAATCTTTCCAGATAGCAGGAAGCTCTTCTTTCTTTAAACCGTATAGTCCAATTCGTTGACCACCGGTTACATGTACTGTTTTGATATTAAATTTTTCAGCCGCATCTGCAATGGCGCGCAATTCTTTTGGTGTAGTACTTCCGCCCCACATACGAGGAATAACCGAAAAGGTGCCATCTTTTTGAATGTTCGCATGCGCGCGTTCGTTTATGTAACGTGATTGCGCATCATCGGAACTATGGGTTTCCGGCCACTGACAAACCAAATAATAATTTATCGCAGTACGGCACTTGGGGCAACCATCCGGTGTTTTCCATTCCATGAAATCCCGAACTTCACGGATAGACTTAAATCCCTGATCACGAATTACCGTCCTGACCTGATCATGCGTGTGGTCTGTACACGTACAAAGTGGCTTTAAATGTGGTGCAACTGAATAGTCACCACCAACGGTGTGCGCCAATAGCGCCTCGACCAGGCCCGTACAAGAACCACAGGAACTGGATGCTTTTGTATGCGCACGCACATCATCAAGCGTAAATAATTTTTTATCGACTATCGCATTTACGATATCGCCTTTACATACACCATTACAGCCACAGATTTCTGCGTTATCTGCCATCGCTGCAACACGGCTATCATCGCCATGCCCTGAATCACCAAGGTGTGCCTGACCGAATAAAATAGTTGGACGAAAATCCGTGATATCAGTCTCATCACGCATCAGATCAAAATACCAGGAGCCATCAATAGTATCACCGTACATCACGGTGCCTTTTATTTTATTGTCTTTGACGACTAGTTTGCGATAGACACCTGATGCGGCGTCCTTAAAAACCAAATTTTCTGTTGATTCATCGCCAGTAAAATCACCCGCTGAGAATAAATCAATGCCGGTCACTTTTAATTTGGTTGAGGTGACCGACCCTTCATAGCGGCCAATGCCGTGCTGCGCTAAATGATTTGCGCAGACCTTAGCCATTTCAAACAAAGGTGCAACCAGACCATAGGTTTTATTTTTGTGTTGAACACACTCTCCCACTGCATACACCCTTGGGTCAAAGGTTTGCATAGTGTCATTAACCACAACGCCACGCTCACAATGTATGCCAACCTTTTCTGCTAACGCGATATTGGGCCGAATGCCAACCGCCATGACAACGATATCCGCCTTGACTGAACTACCATCCTTAAAGCAAACCTTTTCGACGCGATCCTTACCTTCAATGGATGCAGTCTCTGCGCCCATTAAAAATTCCATGCCCCGTTCTTCTAATGAGGCACCCAGCATTTTTGCAGCAGGCCCATCAAGTTGGCGTTCCATTAAGGTATCCATAATATGAACTACTTTAACATTCATACCTTGTTGCATTAGTCCATTAGCGGCCTCCAGGCCCAGTAAACCCCCACCGATGACAACGGCATTTTTGTATTTCCCTGCGGCAAAGAGCATGGTGTCGACATCAGAAATATCACGAAATGCGACCACGCCAGGTAATTCATGTCCGGGTAAAGGAATAATAAAAGGCGTTGAACCTGTTGCGATAAGTAAGCGATCGTACTCAACCACTGTATCATCGTCAGCGGTCACCTCACGTGCTTTACGATCGATGCCGACCGCTTTTTTACCTTTGAGCAAGGTAATCTTGTTGTCTTCATACCACTGCAGATCATTGAGCATGATCTCGTCAATGGTTTTCTCGCCGGCAAGCACTGGTGACAACATGATTCGGTTGTAATTTCCGTAGGGCTCCTCACCAAATACGGTGATCTCATACGCATCGGGGGCCAGTTTGAGTAATTCCTCGACAGTACGCATTCCTGCCATACCATTCCCAATGACGACTAGACGTTCTTTCATGTAGATACTCCAACGATCTGATGTTTATTGCATTACTACTATTAGAGCAATCAGTGTGCCATTTATTAGCATTTACTAAAATAACCTGTAACTAATTGTAATTAAACAAATTATACTGGCAGGAATAGTTATATCGTGCGAAATCATCCATCAAGACGCACTATTTCTGTGCGATATTAACACGTTGATGCGTTGCAACGATGCGCTCTGGCTTGAGCCGCATTATACGCACAATATAAGTACATTCTAATTGACTAAAACTGATTATATGCACCACAATAGTGCGAAATCACCCGTATAGTCCTAATATTATCAATGATTACAATAGGTTATGACTCTGGCATAACCCTTGCTCTGTGACTCCTGGTTACGAAATTAATACTGGAATTTTGCAGGAGTCAGAAAGATGGGCGCAACAGAATCAAAACTGAATTTATTCTCGTTTAGCGGGAAAATGCGCATCCTGCATCTATCCTGGTTTGCCTTTTTTCTGAGTTTTTTTGTATGGTTTAACCACGCACCGTTATTGCCAGCCATCCAGGCGGCATTGAGTCTTTCCGACCCAGAAGTCAAAACACTCCTCATATTAAATGTCGCATTAACGATCCCTGCGCGCATCATTATCGGCATGTTAGTCGATAAATATGGACCAAAAATTGTTTTTACCACGGTGCTTATATTTTCCAGCATTCCCTGCTTTATGTTTGCGATGGCCGACACCTTTGAACAATTAGCGCTGGCGCGTTTCTTACTCGGTGGTATTGGTGCCGGTTTTGTTATTGGTATCCGCATGATCAGCGAATGGTTCCCAGCAAAAGAAGTGGGGTTGGCAGAAGGGATATATGGTGGTTGGGGTAACTTTGGTTCAGCTGCCGCTGCCTTATTATTACCGACCCTGGCCTTTGTTGTTTTTGGCGGTGATAACGGTTGGCGTTATGCAATTGCAACCACTGGCATACTCGCACTTGTATATGCTTTTATTTATTACAACAGCGTACATGACACGCCGAAAGGTTCAACTTACTTTAAACCAAAAAAAATTGGCGCCATGGAAGTCACCAATAAACGGGATCTGCTTCTTTATATCATAATGACCCTGCCCATGTATGTTGCATTGGCCGTTCTAACATGGAAGTTATCTCCAGTGGGCGTTAATTTATTAGCAGCGCCTGTTGCCTATACCATCTACACTGCACTAACTGTTTTATATATCGTAAACGTTCGAAAAATCATTGCAGTCAATAAGGAACATTTGAACGAAGCCGTCCCGGAAATACACCAATACAAATTCAAACAGGTCGCCATTCTGAATCTGGCTTATATGGTTTCATTTGGCTCTGAGTTAGCCGTAGTTTCAATGCTGCCGCTACTCTTTCATGATATTTTTGATCTATCAGTCGTTTGGGCGGGTGTTGTCGCGTCAATATTCGCAGGCCTAAACCTGGTTGCCCGTCCTACAGGGGGCTGGATTAGCGACAAGATCGGGCGTCGAAGCACAATGTTAATAGTATTTGCCGGTATCGCGGTTGGTTATTTTCTTATGGGGCAGATTAATGCCTCATGGCCGATTGCGTTAGCCGTCACCGTTACCATCATTGCCTCCTTGTTTGTCAATGGGGCGAACGGGGCCGTATTCGCAGTCGTACCGTTAATTCGACGCCGGATGACAGGACAGATCGCCGGCATGACAGGCGCCTATGGTAACGTGGGTGCCGTTAGTTTTCTAACGGTCCTGTCATTTGTCGAACCAAAAATCTTTTTCTATGTGATTGCCTGCTCAGCTTTAGTGGTATTTGTAGCATCCCTGTTTCTGGAAGAACCCAAAGGACATATGGCAGAAATATTGCCTGATGGCACGGTCCAAATGATTGAAGTTGAATAATCCAGTATTTGCACTGGATTTAACAAGGTCGTAGTATAAATAATACTATCGCAGTTCATTTTTAAATCCAGTTTAAATAATGTCAAAAAAACTAAACATATCCTATGCCAGTGATTGTCTTGCTGGAGGAAAAGAGGAAAATGAAGATGCCTGCGGGATAGAGATCCCGGCAGGCGCTTTGCTTTCAACTAAAGGTATCGCAGCCGCCATCGCCGATGGCATGACTGGTAGTGATGCTGGCAAAGAGGCGAGCACGGCTTGTATAAAAGGCTTTCTGGGCGATTACTTCAGTACCCCTGAAAGCTGGACCGTCAAAACCTCCGCGCATAAAATTCTTTCCGCGCTGAATCATTGGTTACACGGCAACGGTCAACGCCAATACCAGTCCCACAAGGGAATGGTGACCACCCTCAGTGCCATGGTACTGAAGTCCAACACGGCCTACCTTTTTCATATCGGCGACACACGAATCTATCGATTACGTGGCAATAAATTCAAACAACTGACACATGATCACCGAGTTATGATCAATAACGAACGCTCATTATTATCCAGAGCTATGGGTATCGATGTGTGGCTTGATATTGACTATCGAAATGTACCGCTGGAAGTTGGTGATATCTTCCTGATGTTAACCGATGGTGTGCATGAGTATGTTAGCGATTCTCGGCTAAAATCACTGCTTATTGAAAACAGAGGTGATCTTGAGCAGGCTTCGAAAACAATTAATAAGGAAGCCGTAAAAAACAAAACCAACGATAACATTACGACTCAAATTATTAAAATCGAAACCCTTCCCGGCCAAAATGAAGATGAATTTTATCACAAACTCACTGAATTACCTTTTCCGCCTCCTCTCGAAGCGGGAATGATACTCGATGGTTATAAGATTTTGCGCCATATGTTTTCAAATAAGCGCACCGAGGTTTACCTTGCTCAGGACACGGAAACAGCCGAAACAGTCGTCCTAAAAGCCCCGTCCATTAATTACGACGATGATGCGGAATATATAAACCGCTTCTTGCACGAAGAATGGGCCGGACGCCGTATTAACGAGCCTCATGTAATGAAGGTTCTTAAGATAAAACGTAAACGCACAGCACTTTATTATATCGCCGAACACATTGAAGGCCGGACGTTACGACAATGGATGGATGACGAGCCTCGGCCAAACATTTCACAAGTGCGAGACATGATTAAACAAATAACGAGCGGTCTGCGTGCCTTTCACCGTTTAGAAATGATCCACCAGGATCTTAAGCCTGAAAACATCCTGGTCGACAAACATGGAACCTTGAAGATTATTGATTTCGGCTCTACAAAAATATCAGGTATTGATGAAATCACGACACCGATTAAAGCAAACAACCTGTTAGGCACCATTAATTATACGGCACCTGAATATCATATTGGTAACCAGGGCAGTAACCGTTCGGATATTTTTTCATTAGGTGTGATTGCTTATGAATTATTGACCGGAAAATTGCCTTACGGCAAAGATCTGTCTGCAAAAAACATACGTCGGGTCAACTACCGTCCGATCAAACATTTCAATCCCGAAATTCCCCACTGGGTTGACAAAGCTATCGAAAAAGCCGTACAGCTCAATCCTGAATTCCGTTATGAGCGTCTTTCGGAATTCGTATTTTCTCTCTCTGAGCCTGGTAACAAACTAATAAAAAAAGACTTTATCCCTATGCTTGAGCGTAATCCAGCAAGAACCTGGCGTTTTATCGCTGTTTTTCTTTTTATGCTGAATGTATATTTGTTCTATTTATTACTCAATTAACCCCCTGAATCACTTCTTGCAGCAGATATTTTTCTCTACAATTTGTCATCAGTTAGATGTATTCTTCCTGACTAGGATAATTAAGGTGTTACAAGAGAGATAGCATGCATCTAGAAAAATTAATCGAAAATGAGTTCTCGTTTGAACATGGGCTAATCTATTTAAATCATGCGGCCGTTGCGCCGTGGCCAGCCCGCACTGCAAAAGCCGTCAGGTGCTTTGCTACAGAAAATGAACGCCATGGTGCGCAACATTATCCTGAATGGATGAAAGTCGAGTCGGATCTGCGTGAAAAATTCTCCAGGCTAATCAACGCACCCTCCCCAGATGATATCGCGTTATTAAAAAACACCTCTGAGGCACTCTCGTTTGTCGCTTACGGACTAAAATGGCGTCCAGGAGATAATATTATAATAAGTGACCAGGAATTCCCATCTAACGCCATCGTATGGCACTCATTAAAAGACAAAGGTGTTGAGGTTCGCGAAGTTAATTTGTCTGGCGCCACCCGTCCTGAAGATGCCTTAATCAAGGCCATCGATAATAAAACACGCCTGCTTTCAGTTAGCTCTGTGCAATATGCCAGTGGCCTGAGAATGGAGCTGTCATATCTTGGCGATGCCTGTAAAAAGAAAAAGGTATTGTTTTGTATTGATGCCATTCAAAGCCTCGGTGCAATACCTTTTGATGTCGAGGCTGTTCAAGCTGACTTCGTTATGGCGGATACACACAAATGGATGCTGGGCCCTGAAGGTATCGCGCTCTTTTATTGCCGTGCAGAAATCCGTGAGCAATTAACATTGCACGAGTATGGTTGGCGGATGCTTGAAGATATGTCAAATTACACACCATCAGCTTGGACAATAACAGACACCGCACGCCGGTTTGAATGCGGTAGTCCTAATATGCTGGGTATTCACGGTGCAAATGCCAGCTTGTCACTTTTATTGGACATCGGGATAGACAAGATTGAAGCGGAATTGCTCCAGCGCTCACTTTTTACCGTCGAGTGCCTTCACGAAAACGATAATCTAACCGTGATTACTGACAGCCAGACTGGTCGTCTGGCAGGGATTATAACCTTTAAATCTTCAGAGATTGAAAGTCAGATACTATATGAAAAGCTGATGAAAAATAATGTTATCTGTGCACCTCGCGGTGGCGGCGTGCGGTTTTCACCTCACTTCTACACGCCATTCGACGATATTAAAATGGCAGTCCAGCTGGCAAGTTTGACTGGTTAATTTATCAACAAAAACGATCGAATATTCAAGTAAATTTCTGCAATTACCGCTATATATATTAGTATCATGACTCATTGTTAGTCTGATCGCTGGTCAGGACGCAGTCGGAATGGAACACCCTGCCCGCATACTGCGGGATATCTGCTAGTGTGATGGGGAACCTCGATAGTAAAAGATGTTCAAATAACATGTATCTACCCTATCGACACGTGTTTTGTGAACCGGATAGCCTGTTTACAAATGCAAGAACAAGGAATTTCACGATAATGGAACGACTTCTCAAAGCTGCTATTTTTATATTACCTGCTGGTTATCTGTTCATCAGTGGACGACTAACACTAACGACTGCAATATTACTTGCTCTACTCGCAACGATCGGAATTATTTTTCCTCGGCGTTTAAGTCTCTGTGCAACCAATAATACTGGAGAACACAACTGGCGTATTCGCTGGATCACCGGGCCACTTTTAAATCTGTTCAAAAAAGTCA
>ENA-ORDP01002080-ORDP01002080.1-marine-sediment-metagenome-genome-assembly--contig:-NODE-2080-length-10097-cov-8.767875_pt1 | contig 10097 bp, 9 predicted proteins | sample MGYA00248627_ERZ508539 | MGnify/ENA primary metagenome ERZ508539 (study PRJEB26208, sample SAMN05571518) | marine sediment metagenome | biome: deep sea; feature: Hydrothermal vent; material... | reverse complement strand
CGATCCGCAACGATAAGCAGGTCCGGCGCTATTCGGGACTGGCCGGGCGGCTGGGATCAACGAGATTTCCAACGTCTACTTGGATTTAGCCCATAGAGACAGCGAAAAATGAATTTCCGATGGATTTTTCTAGCCCGCTCCACATCTGTGAGAATGTCCCGTTTTCTTGAGCCGTTGCCACACTCCCCCCCTGGTAACGACCTCTTGGTGCACCAACCACCTCTCGTGACAAATGGCGAGATATTGGGTATGCTAAGAGAGGGAGGAGGATATCAGCTTCATCCACAAATCACAGGAGATGAAAATCAGCCATTGATGTGCTCACATGGGTAGTGATGGATATGGAGACTCCGATGAGAGGAAAGTGACCTTGGAACAACCCCGGCGGTTGGGTTGGATGAGTTTCGCGCTGTTGGCGGTGCTGGTCGGGTTGGTAGCTGGGCTGGGGGCAGTGGTATTCCGCGGCCTGATCGCACTCTTCCACAATCTGCTCTTCCTGGGCAGTTTTTCGTTCTCTTATAACGCTAACGTTCACACCCCCGCCAGTCCCTGGGGACCATTCATCATCCTGATTCCCGTGCTCGGTGCCCTCGGAGTGGCCTTCCTCGTCAAGAACTTCGCCCCGGAGGCCAAGGGACACGGCGTCCCCGAGGTGATGGATGCGATTTACTACACCAAAGGTGTCATTCGGCCGATCGTCGCGGCCGTTAAATCGGTAGCTTCGGCGCTCTCCATCGGCAGCGGGGGATCAATCGGCCGGGAGGGGCCGATCATCCAGATCGGTTCGTCCTTCGGTTCTAGCGTGGGACAGTTCCTGCGGCTGCCTCCGTGGCAGACTATCACCTTGATCGCTGCCGGCGCCGGAGGGGGAATCGCAGCCACCTTCAACACCCCAATCGGAGGCGTCCTCTTCGCCATCGAGATCATGATGCATGAGGTGAGCGTCAAGACCTTAGTCCCCGTCGCCATCTCTACCGCCATGGCTACCTACATCGGGCGACTCTTCTTCGGCACCCACCCCTCCTTTGTGATCCCGCAGTTTGAGATGCCTTACTTCCATCTGACCCACCCGCTCATCATCATCGCCTATGTCGGGCTGGGTGTGATCATGGGAGTCGTCGCGGCCCTCTTCATCAAATCGATCTACGGGATGGAAGACTTCTTCGATAAGCGTATTCCTGGAAACTACTATACCCGCCACCTGCTAGGGATGCTCTTGGTGGGCGTCATCATCTATCTCTTGATGATCACCACGGGACACTACTACATCGAGGGTGTGGGTTACGCCACCGTACAGGACGTGCTCTCCAGCGCGCAGTCCTCATTGTCCCTGTTAGCAATTCTCTTCGTGCTGAAGCTCCTGACCACCTCCCTGACGCTGGGCTCAGGCGCTTCGGGAGGGATCTTCTCGCCGGCACTCTACATGGGCGCTACGCTCGGTGGGGCCTATGGAATCGTTCTTGATCACATCTTTCCAGGGTTGGGAATCAGCCCGCCGGCTTTCGCTGTCGCGGGCATGGCCGGCTTGGTCGGAGGGGCGACCGGCGCGGCAATGACGGCCATCGTGATGATCTTCGAGATGACCCTCGACTACGGTGTGGTTATCCCCATGACCATCACGGTAGCGATCAGCTACGGGATTAGAAAGGTTCTCTCCAAGGAGAGCATCTACACCCTGAAGAACGTTCGGCGCGGCCACTATATGCCGGAAGCCCTACAGGCAAACATGCAGTTCATGAGACGGGTAAAAGATGTGATGGAAAAGCGCTTCACCATCATGTCTGCTGACAGCACCCTCGAGCAATTCGTGGGGATTCTATCCCAACAACCCACCGTCTCTAACTTCCTGATAGTCGAAGGAGGTAGAATCGCCGGGGTGATCCGCAAGTACGCGGTGATGGGAGCGATAGGGCAGCTCGATAGAACGACCACTCTGGGGGAGATCGCCAGGAGAGACTACCTGATAATGACCACAGAGACGACGCTCTACGACGCGATCAGAAAAATGCGCTCCGATCAGGCCTCTATTATCCTGGTTACCTCACAGGAGGGGACAGTTGCGCCCGAAGCTGTGCAGGGGATGATTACCACGGAAGAGATAACGAGCTCCATCGCTGAGGACGCGGATCTCTTCTCGGATTGACGCTGGCTGCACCTGGAGATCCCTTTTTTCAACACTCCAAAAAGGAGGTTGAATCGAGATGAACTGGAAAGATTATTACGCCCGTGAACTGGCCAGCGAGCCCGGACAAGCATTCATACGGGAGAAACTGAGCCGCTACCCCCAAGGTGATCCACAGCTCGCGGCGATCTTGTCCTGCGGGGGCATAGTCTCCTTCCCCCATACTTCGATTTATTATTCCGGTGAGCTGATCGCCCGACTGGTCGGCACGATCTATCACCTGGGCATCCCGCGGGTCATCGCCTTAGGCGTGCTCCATCAGGGGGTGCTACCTGAGCCCTTCCGCAGCCGCTATCAGGAGTTTACCGCGCTCGGCAGCTCGGAGGGAAGGCGCGAGACCCCCTTCGGTCCGATCCTGTTGGCTCAAGTGCCGCAGCCGGCCGGCAAGCTGATCCAGGAGAACGAGGCGATGTTGGCCGCCGAGTTCTCGCTGGATATATTTTTCGCCCTGCTGGCCGCCGGCGCCCGGCAGCGCGGTACAACGCCCCCGTCGGTCCTGCCACTCTTCATCTCCGCTACCCGAGATCCTCACGGATCTTTCGCCCCTGCGGCCCAATTAGCCCTCAGGCTCAAGGAGCATACCGGCCCAGGGACGGCAATCGTCACCACAGGCGATCTGGTGCATTACGGCACGGCCTACAGCACCCCCCAAGAGATGGCAGCTAAGCCGCAGGGTCAAGCCGAGCTAGAGGAGTTTTTCCTCCGGCGCACTCAAGAAGCACTGGATTTGGCCTGCCGGCACGACTATCAGGGCTTTTTTCAGATCGCCAGCCAGGAGCTCAAGGACGATCAGCGGCAGATCCTGCCGCTGATCGGTGAATATCTGGGCTCCGGCATGTCATACCAGTTCTTACAATTCGGCCTATCGGACTACTCGGCGATTCTGGAAGTTGAGCCGCCTTGCCTGGTGGCTTCGGCGCTGGTCGGTTTTCTGCCGGGCTGAGAGATGCGAGCAAGCCGGCCACTGCAGAGCTAGTCCAGCAACCCTAAGCCCGCTTCCAGATCATATTGGGGCTGGAAACCTAACAGTCGCTGGGCCTTGCGCCCGTCCAGCAGGCTGCGTTGCAGCTCGCCGGGTCGCGGCGGAGCCTGAACCGCCGGACGTTCGAGCTGTAGCTGCCGGCAGAGTAACTGGTAGAGCCGGTTGACGCTGGTGGCTGCTCCCGTGCCGATATTGAAGGCCAGCTCGTCTATCGAGGCGGCCGGCCGGCGGTTGAGCAGTTCCAACCGCTCTGAGGCCAGCAGGTTGGCCCGGGCCACATCGGCGACGTGAACGTAGTCGCGGCTCTGCTCACCGTCGCCATAGATCACCGCCGGCTCCCCGGAGCGCAGTTTGGCAGCAAAGATGGCCACCACCCCCGCCTCACCCTGAGGGTCCTGTCGCGGCCCATAGACGTTGCCGTAACGCAGCGTCAGGTAATGCAAGCCGTGCAGTTGCTTGAAGACGAAGAGATAATGCTCGACGGCCAGCTTGGCCACCCCATAGGGGCTTAGGGGCTGCTTAGGTGCCGTTTCGGCAGCCGACGGCCCTGGGACCTCACCGTAGAGCACCCCTCCGGACGAAGCGAAGATTATCCCCGCGACGCCGGCCTGCACGCAGGCTTCCAGTAGGTTGAGCGTGCCTATCACGTTGATCTGGGCGTCGCCCGCCGGATCGGCTACCGAGCGGCGCACATCTATCTGGGCGGCATGATGGTTGACCAGCTCGAAATACTCTCTTCGAAAGAGATCTAGTAGGGGCGAAGGCTCTCCCGCCAGATCGAGCTGCACCAAGCGGGCCTGAGGGTTGAGATTTTCTGCCCGACCGCTGCTCAGGTCATCGAGCACGGTGACCCGATCGCCGCGGGCCAGATAGGCGTCTACCAGATGAGAGCCGATAAAACCGGCGCCGCCGGTAACCAGAACGTTCATCGAATTTTACTCCGGCGCTTCGAAGCGCTCCTCCAGGGCATCGAGCGTATCGGTGATCCCGCCGTACTCCAGCTCGCTCATGGGCAGCATCGCCGGACCGGAGAAGCCTTGCAGCCGCATCTCCTCCGCCTTGCGGTAGGCCTTCTGGCGCACATAATCCCAGCAAGGATGGGCAAAATAATCCAAGGGCTCGGAGAGCCGGCCCTGCTCGTTGAGGGAGAAGGCGAGACAACTGACCATGGGAATGCAGAAGTTGCTCGATGCCGGGGTGTCCATCGTCACCGGCATCAGCGGCATATTATGCGAGCCGCGCGCGTCTCCGCCCACATAGTGAGCGCGGGTGAAGGCCTGAGTGATCTCCTCCGGAGCCGGGAAATAGCCTTGCACGCGCGTGATCATCGCCGGATCATCCTTGCCGGTATATTTGCCGGCGATGTTGTGCAGCCGGGTAGTAGTGGCCACGACCACCTGCTCGTCGGGCGCATAACGTGAATAAATGCCCTCGACCACGAAGCGATGGTTGTCGCGCAAGAGGGCGGCCAGGTCATAAAGCTCTTCGGGGGTGCTCAGGGTGATCGTGCGGCCGCCGGAGTCGGGGTGCACGTCCATCACCCGGAAGCTGAAGCCGCGCTTCATCTCCTTCTTCAGGATCAGTCCGGTGCTATTCATCGGGTCGACGAAGGCTAGATAGAGGGGCAGATTAAACGCTCCTGGCTCGGTCTTGTCGCAGGTGAAGACTAGAAACGACTCGCCGGGGCGCAGCTTGACCTGCAACTCGGCCACCCCCGGGCCCATGCCGTGCACGTTGCCGGTGAAAGCGTCCTTGAGAATATCTTGGCCGGCGCCGTACAAGTTTTCGGCCTTGGCGATGCGGGTAGCTTCCTGAAAGGCCTGCCAGGCCAGGCCGTGCACCGTCTCGTCGCCGGGGCCGCGATCATGGATCATCAGCAGCTCAATATCGTCGCCGGTAAACCAGACGAAGCCGTCGGAGAGCGTCCCGGCCTCGATCGCCCCCTGCACCGTCTGGCGGGCCGTCTCGACCATCTTGGTGCTAGGACGGGTATGGCCGCCCACGCTGCCCACGTCCGCTTTGATCAAACTGATCGTCTGTTTCATCTTGATACCTCCAGTTGAGATTATAATCACCGTTGGCCTGTCAGCGCTAACTAGACCTCTTTGAAGAAATAAGGCCGCAGGACCTCCAATTTTTTACGATAACCGGCCGGATCGAGTAGCCAGAGCGTCGCGGCAATGCTGGAGAGCAACGAATTGCCGTCTTGCGGGGTGAAGCAGAAGCCGCGCAGCCGCCCTCCTCCCTCACCGAGTTGCAACGAGGGCAGGCAGACGACGGTGTTGGCCAGCAGGCGCCCGTAGTGACCGTGATCGCGGCCGAAGGAGAAGACCAGATTGGTGCTCATCTTGTTCGTCAAGGCGATGCGCGGGTTCTCCTCCAAGCGTTGAATTACAGTTTTGAGCGTCGTCGGTCGGCGCAGTTGCAGGTCGAACCAGATAGTGTGCATATACTGGCTGTTGAGCCGGATGGCCGAGGAGAAGAGATTTAGCTCCAGTCCCAGTGTCTGGAAAAGATGATAGGCATCACGGGCGTGATGGGTGCCGAAGCGCTCATCGCCGTGCGGGGTCACCGTCGGTGAGGCGACGAACTCCGAGCTCTGACTGATGTCGTTGGCCCGCCTCATGCAGACGAACTGGCCTTGGGCCAGGTTGTCCCGACCGTCGGCCAGCACCAGGGTGTGAATCAGCACCGCCAGATTGTGCGTGTTGCAACTGACAACTTGAATATAGCGATCTTCTCCGGGCCGAAAGGCCTCATCGTTGACGCCATAGACGTACATCTTGCCGAAGTCGAACTCGCTCCCCTGGGCGATAAACCCTGCCGCGCTGCCGTCCAGGTGGCGGTAGAACTCGCTCTTGTTCTCGCGGCCGCAGCCCTTGGGGGTGCAGTCAATGATCACCCGCGCGCGGACCAAGGCCTCCGTAGTCGTATATTCAGGCTGAAGCCCCTTAGCCTTGAACTCAGGCATAACAGGCTCATCAACGCAGAGCCGCGCGCCGCGCCTTATCAGGCTATTCACCTTGGGCCGATCCTCCAGCCGTGGGGTGCGCTTGTGAAACAGAACCTCATCTATGCCAACCTGGTCACTGATGTCGGCGAGCAATCCGATCAGCGGCTCGCCGATGGTGCCTGTGCCGATGATTAGAACGGAATTATGCTGGCTATCGGTCATAGCTCTCTCCTTGGCAGCTTCATAGCGACAAGGCAGTTTAGCAGATTCTGACTGTTTTGTCAATGGATGAACAATTGTAAAGAATTCGCTCATCTGTTGACCGTCTTGAGCGATCGGTTGAGATGGCTATAATGTGGATGACATGGCCTACAACTCGGATGAGCTATTGGAGGTGGCGCGGCTCCATTATGAGGAGGGCTGGTCGCAGGCGCGCATCGCCGAGGCGCTCTCTTACTCGCGACCCACCATCGCCCGCATGTTGCGCGCCGCCGAGGAGCGCCACATCGTGGAGAAACGGGTGGTGCCGGCCCTGGAGCACGGCTATCTGAAATATCTGGAAGATGAGCTGCGGGAGACCTTTGGCCTGCGGGACGCGCTGCTGGTCCCTGGCCGCCAGGAGATGCTGGGCGGCAGCTTGAGCGCCGGCACCCGCGAGGCCATCCTCAACGACGCCATGCGTGAGGCGGCCCGCTATCTCGATCGGCATTTGCAAGCTGAGGAGGTGCTCTGTCTGGCCTGGGGACGGGTGATCCGCGGCATCGCTCAGCATCTGCGACCCTCGCGGCTCTTGGCCCGGCTGCGCGTTGTGCCCATGCTGGGGGTGCTCTCGGTGCGTCCCGACTGGTTTGAGGCCAACTCCCTGGTGCAAGAGATCGCGATGGCCTATGGCACCGAGCGCTATTACTGCCTGCCCTGTCCGGCGATAGTCCGAGATCCAAGCCAGAAAGAAGCCACCGTGCGGCTGCCTTTAGTCGACGAGAGCTTGGAGATGATCCAGCGCAGCACCTTCGTGCTGACCTCGATCGCCCCGGCCGACGCGGCCGAGTCTACCCTGGTCAAGCGGGCCTTGCTGGATAAAGCCGAGGTCGAGCGGCTGATCGCCCGCGGTGCCATCGGTGAGATCTGCGCCTGGTGGTTTGATGAGGGGGGTCAGGCGGTGCCCGATGAGCGCATTTATCCCATCGGACTGGGGCTGGAGAGCCTGCGCCGCATCACCCAAAGCGGCGGCCAGGTGGCGGCGGTGGTGGCCGCCGACTCAGGCCGTCTGCGCCCCTTGGCCGCGGCCCTGCGAGGTCGGCTGGTCAACACGCTGATCACCGATCATGTGAGCGCGCTGGCGCTGCTGGGACGGGTACAGGGCCCCTCGCCTCTTGAGGCGCAAGGCAGCGGATGAACAGCAGCGGCGAGAGGGTAGAGGTGACGATGGCCACCAGAATGATCGCCGCGTTGGTCGCCTGATTTATCAGGCCCAGCTCCAGGGAGACGGTCGAGGCGGCGATGATCAGCGATAGTCGGGAGGAGAGCAATAGCCCGGCCGCCCAACTCTGGCGCCAGGAGAACTGCCGGCGATAGAGGATGGCGGCCAGCAGCTTGACCGCGTAGGCCGCGCCCAGCAGCAGGGGGACCAGCAGCAGCGCTCGCGTGGAGCTCAAGAGCGCCGGCAGCTCGAAGCGGACGCCCACCATGATAAAAAAGATGGGGATAAAGAAGCCAAAGCCGATGGCATCCAGCTTGAGGTGCAGCGAGGAGCCCTTGCGCTCTGCGAGCAGGGCTATGATCGCCCCGGCGAGAAAAGAGCCCAAAATGACCTCGGTGCCCAGCCAATCGGCCAGGGCGATGAAGGCTACCATCAGGGCCAGCGCGCCGCGCACGCGAATCTGAGCGGTGGCATGTGAGAGTTCCTCGAGGACTCGGTGCAGGCCGGGCAGGCCGGCGGCCCGTTGGGAGAGCCAAGCGGTAGCAGCGAAGGCGGCCAGCAGAAATAAAACCAGCAGAGGGTGCAGCGTCAATCCCCGGCTGCTGGCGGCGGCGACCACGGTGATGAGCAGCAGGGTGATGAAGTCGGCCACCAGGGCCGAGACGAGCAGGGTTTGGCCGTAGCGAGTGCCGGTCAGCCCATGCTCTTTGAGCACCGGGACCACGATTCCCAATGAGGTGGTAGAAAAGATGAGGGCCATCATCAGAGGGCTGCGAATTAACCCCAACTGCGCCAGCCCTTGGGAGACCAAGAGGCCGGCTATCATGGTGACGGTTAGGGTGGCCAGACCCAGGCCCAGGGGGTTGGCCAGCAAGCTGCGGCGGCGCCGGGCGTTGGGCGGAGGGCGCAGCAGGCTGAACTCCATCTCCAGGCCGGAGAGGAACATCAGGTAGGCGAAACCGAACTCGGCCAAAAAGTCCAGCGCCGGTCCGGACTCGATGAGGTTCAGGCCGCTGTGGCCGACGATGATGCCGGCCAGGATCTCGCCCACCACGATCGGCAGGTGTAGGCGGGGCAGGCGGCTGAGCAGCAGCGGCACAAAGGCCGCCAAGCCGGTGATCAAGAGTAGCGATAGGGCGGGGAAATCAGCGTGCATGGGCACTCCTCCGGCACTGGTGCTTGCGAGGCGTGGCCCTACGGGAATGGCGCATGGCGAGATCATCCCTCAATACGGAGTTGATGTCAAGCCTGATCGTACAGATTGGCCTGGCAGCAGCCGGTCCCGATTCTTTATCATAGGACTACTATGAAGATCGAAGCACGGTCGGCTCAACTGCGAGCCTACATTCAGGCGGCCTGCGGGCGCGCGGGTTGCGATTTGCCAATCCTCTCCGGCATGTCCGGGGATTTCGAGATTGCTCTCGAAGAGGGAGCGACGCTGATCCGGCTGGGCACGGCGCTCTTCGGCCCCAGAGGGCAGGTATAGACCGGATGCACCCTCAACGACCGACCTCACTGGAAGAATACTGGCAGCGCCTGCGCCGCTTCGTCTGGCAGAGCCCGGAGCCGGTCACCCGCACGCTGCTCTTGATCAGCGGGTTGACATTTATAACTTACTTCATCGCAGCCTTTCTCTTAGGCCTGGGCAACCCCTGGCGCTGGCTGAGTTTTTCAACCGGCGCTCCCTGGTGGGCTCCCTGGAGTTTTTTCACTTATCCGCTGGTGAGCTATAATCTATTTAATCTGGCATTTTCCGGCTACTGGCTCTGGATCGTCGGTGGCAGCCTGGAGCGCGCCTGGTCCGGCCAGCGCTTTTTGCGATTTTTCGCCGGTATCAGCTTGGCTTCCTCGCTGAGCCTCTGGCTGGGCAGCCTGCTGTTCGGTCTATTGGGAGTGCAGACCGGGGCATTCTTGAGCGGCCTCTGGATGCCCTTGGCGGGGTTGACCGTGGCCTGGTGCCTGATCAACCCCGATCAGATCGTGCTCTTTGGCTTTATTCTGCCCATTCGCTCGCGCCAACTGCTGTGGGGCACCTTTATCCTGACCTACTTTGGTTTCGCCTTCGCTTCCGGCGTGCCCTGGCTGGCCTTTTTCGCGCTGGCCGGGCCGGCGGCGGCTTATTTTTATATGCAGCAGCGCTCCGGAGGCTCGCTCTGGACACAGCGACCTGCCTATCTGCACCGGGCCCGCTCCGCCCAGCAACTGCGGCCACCCAGTGCGCTGGAGCGGGCTTGGGACTGGCTGCTCTACTGGTGGGAGCGGTTCAAACATGGCTGAGCGATAATTCTAGGGGTTCTACTGGAAGACAAGCAAACCTGTCTGATGAGCGGGCGGGGGGCTGTGGGGGAGATGTCGGTAGCTTACTTGCCGCCCATTTCCAGCCGGTGCAAGAGTTCGGCGGTAGTGTGCCAAACCACTCCCGCCACCTCGAAATCGTTATCATTCGACCAAACCGGTAGAGACCGGCGGCTCGGCCCCGGCGGGTGATCAAGAGGAGATCAGAATCCCTCAGGAGCTTCGTCGCATGATCTCGGAATTCTTTGACGGTCGTGATCTTCAT
>ENA-ORDP01002078-ORDP01002078.1-marine-sediment-metagenome-genome-assembly--contig:-NODE-2078-length-10103-cov-4.500000_pt1 | contig 10103 bp, 4 predicted proteins | sample MGYA00248627_ERZ508539 | MGnify/ENA primary metagenome ERZ508539 (study PRJEB26208, sample SAMN05571518) | marine sediment metagenome | biome: deep sea; feature: Hydrothermal vent; material... | reverse complement strand
TGGGACAAAGAGTGCCCGAAATGTCAATTGTGGTTTCACGACTTTGTGTATAATGGCTGGTGTAATGATGGTGAATAACCACATCCGCCAGTTTAATAGGATATGGCGAGATAAAAACGATGAACAGGAATGCGACAACAAAGTGCCGCAACCTGCTCATGTGTCTGAAAGTTTTGTCGTTTCTCCTCTTCTTCATGCCAGTCCGTTTAGACGAGAATTTTATTGCTTAACGGGAATGTTTTTCAAAACCTCAAGGGTTAAAGTCCAGAACTTTTGTACCGAGGCAATTTCCAGTTTCTCGTCAGGAGAGTGTACACCTCGAAGTGTGGGGCCAAAAGAAATCATGTCCATTCCGGGATATTTATCGCCAATGAGGCCACATTCCAAACCGGCATGAATCGCCAGCACTTTGGGCTCCACATCGAAAAGCTTTTTGTAGATACTTTTGGTTAAATCCATAATTTCGGAATCGGGATTGGGTGTCCATCCGGGATAGCCCTCTGATGTTTCACTGCGTGCGCCGGCGAGGTTAAAAACGCTTACCACTTTGTTGGTAACATCGTCTTTTTCTGATTCTACCGAGCTGCGCTGGCTGGTTGTGATAAGGATGTTTTCTTCTTCAAATTTCACGGAAGCGAGGTTAGTGGAGGTTTCCACAAAATTGGGAATATCCTGCGACATGGCGATAACACCGTGAGGGCAAGCATAAAGTGTGTTGACGAGTGTAGTAAAATTGTCATTGCCGATAACCGTTTCAGGTAGATCAGTTGCTGCGACCGAAAAACTCAGGTTTGCTTCTGTAGCATGATATTCATTCCGGACCATCTCTTCAAAACCTTTGGCTTCGGAAATGACTTGTTGTGCTTTTCCTTTGGGAACTACCACCACAGCATAAGCTTCACGAGCAATGGCGTTGCGCAGGTTACCACCATCAAAAACAGACAATTTCATATTGAGTTTGTCTTTGATTGTCCACAAAAAGCGGTTCAGGAGTTGGTTGGCATTGGCGCGACCTTTGTTGATGTCGTCGCCGGAGTGCCCGCCTTTCAAGCCGGAGACCTTGATTTCCAGTGCTTCATGGTCTTCAGGGACAGCTCGTTTTTGGTAAGGAAGCCAGGCCAGTGTATCCTGACCGCCGGCACATCCGATGTAAAGCTGGCCTTCGTCTTCCGAGTCGAGGTTGAGCAGAATTTCGCTTTTCAGGAAACCGGGTTTCAGTCCGAAAGCGCCCGTTAGGCCGGTCTCTTCGTCCACGGTAAACAGACACTCAATAGGTCCGTGTTCAATGTTGTCGGAGGCAAGCAGTGCCAGTTCGGTCGCTATACCAATACCATCGTCACCACCAAGGGTTGTGCCATCGGCCGTAACCCAGCCGTCTTCGATGTATGCTTCGATGGGGTCGTTTTCAAAATCATGGACTTTGTCGCTATTTTTCTCACAAACCATGTCGATATGGCTTTGAAGGACAACCGGTTTCCGGTTTTCCATACCGGGAGTGGCAGGTTTGCGGATGAGTACGTTATTTACTTCATCCTGAAGTGTTTCCAGTCCGTGTTCTTTTCCGAAACGCATCAGATATTCGATTATTTTTCCTTCTTTTTTGGAAGGCCTCGGGATATTTAAAATCTCTTTGAAATAGAACCACACTTTGGCGGGTTCCAGTTTTAATAATGCTTCATTCATGACTTATTGTTTTTAGATGCACAAAGGTAGGAAGAAGTCCTGAACAGGGGGTTAAAATGTGTTAAGAAAAAGCTCGTATTTCACACTTCAACAGAAATGTCTAAACGCCTTCTTTTGCCAGCCATGGCCGTAGCATGCCACGAATAACCGGAAAGTAAAAACAGTGGATAGCTTGTGAAAGCCGGCACCTCCATGATGTGAATTTGCTTCTTCCCGTACAGCTTCTATGCTGCAATCTCCTCATATTACCTGATCTTTGCATTGTTGTGCATCGCGATTTCAAATCGCCTTTTCCACAACATTCGGATTACACCTGACTCCAAAGACGTTCTGCTGCCTCAAACGACAACGCTGTGGATACCTCATAGTAATCTTGCTGTGGTTATAGCCTGTGGCATCAAATTGCTGTATGACGTTTTCTGCTTTTTGTGAGATATATTAGTCCATTTCACTCTTCTTCTGTCGGTTTTTGTACCTTTGCCCTTTCGCTTTAAAGGAGAAGAAGATCAAAACTAAAAGAGGAATGGAAGAGAAAAAGGTAGCCATCATAGGTGCCGGCATCACAGGGCTGGTTACCGCTTATTATTTGAAAAAAGCGGGTATTGCTTTCCGGATTTTTGAAAAGACTGCACATATCGGGGGCGTGATTGAAACCTGCAAGGAGGACGGTTTTGTTTATGAGAAAGGCCCCAACAGCGGTGTTTTGGCCAATGTAGAAACCGTGGAGTTTTTTGAGAGTTTGGGTAACCGTTGCAAGTTGGAGATTGCCGATGCTTCTTCTGCCAAACGGCTGATATGGAAAGGAGGGAAGTGGCATGCGCTGCCTTCCGGCTTTGTGGGGGGAATTACTACACCACTCTTTAGCATCAAGGATAAGCTGCGGCTGCTTGGAGAACCCTTCCGGAAAAGAGGAACTGATCCAAATGAAACTCTTTCCCGGCTTGTCATCCGTAGAATGGGACAAAGCTTCCTGGATTACGCCATCGATCCGTTTATTCTTGGAATTTATGCCGGCGACCCGGCCTACATCGTCCCCAAATATGCCCTTCCCAAGCTTTATCAGCTGGAGCAGGATTATGGAAGTTTTATCGGAGGCGCTATCAAAAAGAAGCGGGAAAAGAAAAGCCCATCAGAAAAAAAAGTAACCCGTGAAATTTTCTCCATCGAAGGTGGTTTACAACGGCTTACCGAAACGCTGGCCGAAATAGTGGGGTTGGACAACATCGAATTGGAGAGTAATGCCGTTTTCGTTGAAAGAACAGCGCAGAATTATCGTGTCCATTTTAAAAACCGGCAGGAAGACTTTACTCATTCGGTAAGTACCATCAATGGTGACGGATTGCCGCAACTGTTTCCCTTTGTGGAAATGAAACATTGGACTCCCATTGTAAGCCTGAAATATGCGAAGGTGACCGAAGTGGCCATTGGATATAAAAAATGGAAAGGTATTTCGCTGGATGCCTTTGGAGGATTAATTCCTTTTAAAGAAAAGAGAAATATCCTTGGGGTTTTGTTTATGTCGAGCCAGTTTAAAAACAGAGCCCCCGAAGGCGGTGCGCTACTGACGACTTTTGTAGGAGGGATGCGTAAACCCGAACTGGCAGATTTGAAGGGAGATGATCTATTTCGACTGATAAAAAAAGAACTGGAAATAACAATGGGGATGAAAGACATAGAACCGGATCTGCTTCAGTTCTCCATGCACAGGCGTGCTATTGCTCAATATGGCACTGACTCGGAGGCACGCTTCCGTGCCGTTGCTGACATCGAGCTACAACATAAGGGGATATATCTCGGCGGAAGCATCCACGATGGTATTGGTATGGCCGACAGAATAAAACAGGCTCATTTTATGGCTGAAGATATTATTCTTAATTAGTGTTAATTAGTGGCTATAAGAAAACTACAGTCTTCTTAGCTGAACTTGTCTTCAAATCAATGTGCTTTCTCAGGTTTCTTCAGGTACTTATCCAACACTTTAAAAAGGTCCACCTTTCGTGTAGGCTTACGCAGAAATGCCGTACAACCGGCTTTTTGAGCATCTTCCTGATTTTCCAATGCCGTATAGGCTGTTTGGGCTACCACCGTTAAACCGGGGTTTTGTTTTTTTATTTTGCGGGTGGTTTCAAGTCCGCTCATCCCTGGCATTTTAAGATCCATTAGTACCAAATTAATTTCCGGGTATTTGATGCAAAGGGACACCGCCTCTTTCCCATTAATGGCATGTATAACCCGCATGTCAAATTGATATTTTTTCAGAAGGATCTCCAGATACTGGTAGTTTACCTCTTCGTCTTCCGTTACCAAAACAGTGATGCTTTCCCGTACTGTTCCTTTAGCTTTTTCCGGCGTCATGGATAATTCCGGATAAATAGGTTGGTAAGGAATCTCAACAAAAAACGTGGAATACTTACCTTTTTCAGACACCAGTCTTATTTTACCGTTCAGCAAATCAACATTCCCTTTCACAATGGAAAGGCCGAGCCCCAGTCCGCCGGCGCTTCGGGACAGCTTTTTATCTTCCTGCGAAAACTGCTCAAAAATAAGTTCCCTTGCTTCGGAGCCAATGCCAATGCCGGTATCTTTAACATAAAACTCCAGCTTATTCCCGCTATGTGCATATCCCATTTCCACATGTCCCTGCTGGGTAAATTTCAGGGCATTCTCCAGCAAGTTATCCATTACTTTATGCAATTTCTCCCCATCTACATAAATATGAGCAGCTTTATCTGACAATCCTTTTTTAACATACAGAGACAATCCTTTATTCTTAGCTACCTTATCAAATTCCGAAAAACACCGGAGTAGCATTTCATTGACATTTACCTCTCGATCAACTTTCTCTATCTGATGAGTCTGAAGTTTTGAGACTTCCAGAATCTCGTCAATGATATGCAGTAGCTGCCGGGTACTATTTTGGATAATCTGCACATAATTCTTCCTTGACCCGGGACTTAGATCATCGTCTTCGAGCAGCGAAGCAAAGCCGATGATACCATTCATGGGGGTGCGGATCTCATGTGACATATTGGCCAGGAACTCACTCTTTAACTTATTACTTTCTTCAGCTTTTTGTTTTGCCCTCAGAAGCTCGGCTTCCATCTCTTTACGTCCTGTAATATCCTCTTTAACACCAATGTAATGAGTTATTTCGCCTTTTTCATTTTTGATCGGTGAGATGCTAACCAATTCCCAGTACAAACTCTGGTTTTTTCGCCGGTTAATGATCTCGCCCTGCCACTCTTTGCCGGAGGAAATGGTTGACCAAAGCTTCTTATAAACTCTGTCGGGTATTTTCCCCGATTTTACAATACGTGGATTTTGTCCCAGTACTTCTTCTGCGCTATAGCCGCTTACCTCTGTAAATTTCTTATTGACGTACTGAATTTTCCCCTCCAGGTCGGTAATTACAATGGATGCCGGGCTTTGTTCCACACCCAGCGAAAGCTGTCTGATCTTTTCTTCGGATTTTTTACGCTCACTAATGTCGCGGATAATGCTCAGGGCAAAATTCTCACCGCCAATTTCTACAATTCCTGAACTTATGTCCACGGGAAAATCCCTCCCGGTTTTGTCACATAAAACTATTTCAGATTCAAAATCCCTCTCATTTATCAGCCGATCCCACAACTGATCCTTTTGCTCTTTTGAAACGGAGCGTGACGTTAATTGAGATACCTTCATTTGTAACAACTCCTCCTTTGAATATTTCAGGGTGTTGAGTGCCTTTTCATTGGCTTCCACAATTTTACCCTCCATATCACAGAGGAGAATAGCGTTACCGGCTTGTTGCATAAGCGTTTTGTACCGCTCGTTGCTGGTTTTCAATTGCAAAATGGCTTCTTTTCGCTCAATGAAAATAGCCAGCTGATTAGAAATGAAATTAAGTAGTTTTTCATCTCTTTTTGAAAAGGCATTGGGGTTTTTATTATGCTGGAGAGCCATGACTCCTATAAAGTTACTTTTATTTATTAGGGGGATTCCCATCCACAAAGCTTGATAAGGGCCTATTTTCTCCAGCTCACCCGCTTTCTCCAGTTTTTTTAATTGGCCTTTTGTTATGATTATCAATTCCCTATTGCGGCGGACATATTCTATCAGCCCGTTTTTGGAATCAGGGAGAATATCCGGAAAAGCGATACCCGTTTTGTCCAGCTTAAAAGGAAAAGTATAAAGATGCTTTTTAGCATCATACAAAGCCACATAGCCATTGCTAAATTCAACTACCTGTTCAATAATTTCAAAGACTCTTTTAAGAAAGTCTTTTAACTCTTCTTCCGTAGCAGCAGCATGAGCAATATCAAAAAGCACCTTTTGCCGGAGGGCTGTTTCGCGGTTTTCTCTTTTCACCTGCATGTGAAACAATGCATAGGAGATATCACCCGAAACCTCGCTGAAAAGATTCTTCTCCTCATCGTTTACGACTACTTCCGGAGGAACGCTGATGGTTATTATGCCGAATTTCTTTTTTTGATAAACCAGCATTTTACTTAACGTAAAACTGAAGGGGTGGGCTTTGCGCAGGGGGCATTCTTTCACGGTTTTGTTGTTGTGTGAAAGGGTGACAATTTCATCGGTTTGATTTGCCTGTTTTAAGCAGAGAGGCCAATGTCCATCACGTAAATCTTTTTCCAGCAGTTTAAAATCTTTCGGGTTTATTCCGGAAAAAGCATTGATGTTCCCCAGTTTTCCCTCCTCGTCGAACAGCGATATCCAGGATGCTACATAACTTTGTTCACTGGTAAACATTTCACAGGCTTGTTGTATGAGCTTTTGCTTATCGGTTTCGCGCGTAATCAGCTGATTGATATTCCGGATAGCTTTTAAAATACGGTTTAGATGTCGCACGGTATGGTCGGCAAGCTGTTTTTCATAGTCTGTCTTTTTCAGTTCAATAGCTCTTTTTACCGCTTCACCAATCCGGGTTATATGTTCTTTAATGACATAGTCATCTGCCCCGGCTTTCATACATTTTACTGCTGTAGCCTCATTTGTGGAACCGGTTGTAATGATAAAAGGTAAAAATGGTTTTTCTCTGTTTTTAATTTGCAAGGCTTCCATGCCATCGAATGCCGGCAGGGCATAATCGGAAATGATAATGTCGTACGTCCGTTTCATCTCCTTTAAATATTCTTCTCTTGTTTCGATAACCGTCATCGTAAAATCGTCAAAGCTTTTAGATAAGGCTCTTTCCAGCAACTTTGCATCGGCGGCATTGTCCTCCAGTAATAAGATGGTTAATTGTTCTTTCATGACTTTTGTTGTTCGTCTGTTTTCGGTAATGAGAAAAACAAGGTAGCCCCTTTCCCAGGCCGGCTTTTGGCCCAAATTTTCCCTCCATGCCGAATAATAATACGTTTGGCAATGGCTAAACCGATGCCCGTTCCTTCAAATTCCTTTTTAGAATGCAACCGGCGAAAAGCATCAAACATCTTTTCTGCGGATTTCTCATCAAAACCCACGCCATTGTCTTTTATATAAAAAATAGTTTCATTGATTTTTCCAGCCTTACCAATCCCTATCTCCACACGGGGATAGGGCTCATTAGCCGAATATTTCAATGCATTGGAAAGCAGGTTGGCCATAAGCTGCTTGATGAGGCTGTAATCAGCATAGACTGCCGGAAGATCACGGATTTCAATCCGGGCATACGGCAGGTTATATTGCTTTTGCTGTTCCGTAAAAATAGATTGTGCGAGAGGAGCAAGGTCAAACTCGACAAAGTTCAGGTTCTTACTGCCGGTACGCGAAAGTTGCAACAGTGCATCAATAATCTCTGCCATCCGGTCAGTCTCCAGGAGAATGTCGTCGGCCAATATTCTCCCTTCACGGCCAAGATGAGAATAGTAATCTTCTTTCAGGATAGAGGTAAACCCGTGAATAGCCCGCAAAGGTGCTTTCAGGTCGTGCGATACGGAATAGGAAAAAGCCTCCAGCTCCTTGTTCAGGTTTTGTAATGCCGTATTTGTATTAAGCAGTTTCTGCTGAATCATCTGCATATCATTCAATAGCTTAGACAAATCCTGTTGTTTTTTCTTTAGCTTTACCGTACGGTCACGTACTTTTTCTTCCAGCAATTCATTTAGCTCCCTCAGCTTATCTTCTGTCTCTTTCAGTCGGGTAATATCCTGGACTGTCCCATGGGTTCTGATAATCCTCCCGCTTTTATCATAGAAACTTTTGCCTCTTTCGATGACCCATTTTACTTTATTGTCAATGAGCAGCCTGTGAATATGCTTAAAAGACTTTCCTGATTTAATGGATTCTTTCAGCGCTTCACGCGAGGCTTTTAAATCGTCAGGATGAATACGCTTCTGAAAAAGACTGTAATTGGGAGGCTGTGATAGCGGCAGTTCCAGTAAGCGGTACATTCCACGTGACCAGAGTAGTTTTTTGGTTTGCCAATCCAGTTCCCAGTTCCCCAGCCTGCCGATATCCTGTGCTTCTTTTAGACGTTCCGTGTTTTTCGCCAGTTCTTCCCGGATATACTTTTCCCGGGTAACGTCCATGGAGATTGAGAGAACGGCCGGTTGTCTGTTCTCAAGAAGAATTCGGGTTTCATAAAGATGAAGATAGAGGGGCTCTCCGTCTTTGCGGAAATTTACCACTTCTTTTTCTGCGATTTTGTTCTCCGGAATGGTTGGAATATAGTTCAGGATTTGTTCTTTCTTTTCCTGCAAAGGGTTATTCACAACTTTCCAGATTTTTTCTCCGATAATTTCTTCTGCTGTGTAACCGATATTCTTGCAATAGGTGGGGTTTGCGTCTAATATGGTTCCCGAATCATTTATCAGCATCAGGCCGGCAGGCAACAAGCGGAACAATGTTTTGTAACGACGCTCAGACTGTAGGAAAGCTTCCGTTGCGTTTATGTAGTCTTCAATATCCCTTGTGATGGAAATAATATGAGGCTCTCCGTTAATTTCAATGAGGTTTGCAGAAACCATTACGTGAATAATATCTCCGTTTTTTGTTCTGAAAGAGGAGGAGTGATCTTTTACAAAGCCTTTTTTCTTCAATGCCCGGCGCAGTTTCTCCCGCTCCTTAATATCTGCCCAAATAGTTATCTCTGAGGCTGTTTTTCCCACAATTTCGTCCCTGGTGTAGCCGGTCATGGTTGTAAAACCCTCGTTGATCTCAATATAAAGGCCACTTTCGAGGTGTGTTATGGCAATGGCATCCGGGGAAATGGTAAAAGCCTTTCTGAACTTTAGCTCGCTTTGCTGCAGGGCCTCCCTGGCTTTTACGATGCTATCAATATTCTGGACAACGGATAAAACATGAGGCATCCCTTCAATATCAATAATATTGGCAGACAATAAGCCATGAAGAATATTTCCGTTTTTTACTCTAAATCGGACGTGTAGATTCTGTATAAAGCCTTTATTTTTTATGGCTTCAACCACCTTATTTCTGTCTTTGTTATCAAACCAGAGGCTTAACTCAAAGGCGGTTTTCCCTATCGCTTCCTCTTGAGAATAACCCGTATTTGTCGTAAAACTCTCATTGACTTCTATATATCGGCCATCTGTTAACCGGCTTATGGTAATGGTGTCAGGAGATGTCCTAAATATTCCCCGAAACTTTAGCTCGCTTTGCTGCAGGGCTTCATGCGTCTTTATATACTCTTCCATATCCCGTGTGACGGTTAAGATATGTGGTGCGCCGTCAATGTCAATAATGTTAGCAGACATCAGCCCGTGTATAATACTACCGTCTTTCATCCTGAACCGGGCTGCAAAATCTTTTACAGCACCTTTCTCTTTCAATGTCTTAACCAGGTACTCTCTGTCCTTTTTGTCAACCCAAATATCCATCCCAATGGCAGTTTTCCCTATAGTCTCTTCCGGAGCATAACCTGTAATGGCAGTAAAACTCTCGTTTATTTCAACGTATTTTCCATCAGCAACTGAACTAATGGAGACGGCATCGGGTGACGTCCTGAAAATATTTCTAAATCTTTCTTCACTTTTCTCCAGGGCTTTATTTGCTTTTACCTGTTGGGTAATGTCATGAACGGTTACAAAAAGCAGTTCGCGTTCGTGCGGAGCAAGGGCGAGTTTGTGATCGCGATCCCGGCGCGTCGGGAGATCGGCGCCAACGTGATTCAGGCCATGGAGAATTTGAAGGCGCAGATCAAGACGATCAATGAGGAGATTCTCCCGACGATTCACCCGGATCTGCGCATCGAGCAGGTCTACGACGAAACGCTGTACATCACGTCGGCGATCGATCTTGTCGTGAACAATATGTTGTTGGGCGGGCTGTTGGCGATTGCCGTGCTCATCGTGTTTCTGCGCAGCGCGTCGGCTACGGGTATTGTGGCGGTGGCGATTCCGCTGTCGGTGCTGGGGACGTTCCTGGTGATCACGCTACTGGGCCGAACTCTGAACGTGGTGCTGTTGGCCGGTTTGGCCTTC
>ENA-ORDP01002077-ORDP01002077.1-marine-sediment-metagenome-genome-assembly--contig:-NODE-2077-length-10105-cov-8.905174_pt1 | contig 10105 bp, 6 predicted proteins | sample MGYA00248627_ERZ508539 | MGnify/ENA primary metagenome ERZ508539 (study PRJEB26208, sample SAMN05571518) | marine sediment metagenome | biome: deep sea; feature: Hydrothermal vent; material... | reverse complement strand
TTGTTGCTTGAGTTTGGTCAGCAATTCCGCCAGGTGTGAAGTAGAAGGCGGCACACCGGGCACCGGTTCCAGTGCATCCACCTCGACCAGCCCCAGCCAGTGGTTCATGTAGGTCCAGCCCTTGTGGTAGACGACGATGCGGACGCCGCGCAGTGGCATGGCTTCCTTTGCCCAACGCGCCATGGCCGCTTCCCAGCGTCGGGAAAAATCCTCGTAGCGCGACTGGTAAGCATCGGCATGCTTCGGATCGATTTGCTGAAGTCGTTTCACCAGCACGGCGGCAACGCGTGAGATGGCGTGTGGATCAGTCTGGATATGGGGGTTGCCCGCCGGGTGGATATCGCCCATCGCCCGGTCTACGCGTGCCGGCACGTCCAGTTTATGTACATAATCAGCTGCAGCGAGATAGCCCGGTTGACCGCGTTGCACGCGGGCATTGGAAGCCTGTCGCAGCAGTACCGGCAGCCAGCCGATTTCCAGCTGGGCGCCGGTGGCGATCACCATGTCGGCCCGGCGCATGCGGGCAATCAGGCTGGGGCGCGCCTGGATGTGGTGAGGGTCCTGCCTGGCCTGTGTGGCGGTGTAAACAGACACGTCATCGCCGCCAATCGTTGTGGCCAGTGCGGCCCATTCCGGTTCACAGGCAAAGATACGCAGTGTCGCCATGGCGGGTTGTGACAGCGTGGAAATACACAGCGCCAGAAAAACCATGAAGCCTGATGTTTTCATCATACTCTCCTAAAATTGATGTGCGCCGTGCGCACCGAGCAGCATTAAATATTGCAGTGAAAGCTGGTAGTCGGACTTCGACTGCGTGTCGTCACGCGCCAGTTGCATACGGATGCGGGAAAACTCGCTGTTGGAAAACCCCAGCACCAGGCTGTCGCGGCGCGGGTTGTGTCGGTCATCGAGCAGGCTGCCTGGGGTGACGGCCGTGCCGTGGTTGTCAGCGTACAGTTCCGCGTGCCTGAGTCCGAATTTCCAGCGCGGGATAAACTGGTACACGCCTTCCGTATACCAGCCATACTGACGTCCATCGTAAAAAGATACGGGGGTGTTGAACTGACCGTGTTCACTGCGATAGAACGCCTCGCTCTGGAAACGGAAATTACGATTGACGGGATTACCGCCAGGAGCCCATTTCCACACGAAATCCGCCAGCCACAGACGGCTGTTGCCGGTGAAACCGCTGAGGGTGTTACCCTGATTGTCAAAAGCATCACGCCGCCGGGCGCGCGACTGAAGATAGGAGACGCCGGTTTTCCAGCTGTGACTGATACCCACATCACCGCCGGTATGCATGAACAGGCTCCATGTGCCGGTGCCATGATGGGCGTCACCGCCAGCGGGGAAGGTGTTGCCACGCATTATCTCACCGCCAAGCTCCACAAACGTATCAATTGGCGCCAGCCATTTGAGTTGCAGCCCGTCATCGCCATATTGCGTATTCAGGAAGGCTCGATAGGGCAGTGGCCGATCGATAAAGTCATCATGATGACTGTGGAACTGGTTCAGGTAGCCGATGCCGGAAAAGAACCGCCCGGCCTTGAGCGTGAGACCCAGCGGCATAGACAGGGTCTGGAGAAAAGCTTCCTCAACGTCTGCGCCGCCACTCTCTTGTAACGCGATGGTGAGACTGCCATAGAAAAGGTTGTCTACATTGGAAGCAAAATCCAGCTCGGATTCACTGAGTGAAAGACCGCGCTCATCAAGCCCGGCCGCATCCCCTGGTGGGAAACCAGGAATCGCAAACTTGCCGGGTGACCGGCTGAAGTTCTGGTATTTACCGTTAAGTATAGCGCTGATCTGCGGGTTAAATGCATTGGGTGAAGCTGAACCCCCGGAGGGTGCTGAAGCGGCTACCTCGGCAACGGTCTCGGCCTGTTGCCTGACCGTCGCCCGGGTTTGTTCCTGCGCTTGCTGTTGTTCGCTTTGTTTCTGTTCCAGTTGAAGCAGGCGCTTCTGCATCGTTTCGAGCATTTTCTGAGTTTGATGCAACTGTTCCTTGAGCACCCTGATGTCATCTGCGCTGCCTGCCAGCGAGGGCATCGGGGAAACCAGACCCGCCATGACAAGCAGGCCCGCTCCGATGCGGGTACGAAGTTGAATCATAATGATCTCCTGAAGCGCCAGGTTCCTTGCTTTTTACAGCAGGCAATGAGGCATTTGTGCGGTAAATACCCCGAGAGGGGTCTGTACCGCGAGAAAAAAGAATGAAATTACTTCAGTGCGACAGGAGGTGCGCGGGACAGGAATGACAGTGAGGTAATGGAGACCAGGGAACGGACTGGCGCCACTACAGTGACGAAAACGGACGCTGCGACAGAAAAATGAAAAGTGCTTGAAAGCAGGCCATCGCCGCCATGCTGGGCGTACAGGCACAGTGCGCAGTCATGCGACGGCGGATTGTCGAGAGCGTGTCGGTGTGCCAGCGCCAGTGACTGGCCGAGCACCAACGCCAGGATCAACGCCCCGAAAAGGAAGCTATGAATACGTTTACCCGGAGCGATACTAACCATGGCCGGATTGTACACCGATTTTGAGCGAGGCAAACTTCCAACTGTCGGCGGCAAATTAATATAGCTGTCCTGTTATGTTTTGTCCCAGTCAGCCTGTAAAGACGACTGGGCGACAGCCGATACAGCATTCACCTGGCAGGTAAACGTTGTCAAGTAAGCATCTTGTACCGGAGCGCAAAGGCTGCTAGCCTGAAATTATGATCCGAAACGCATCATTCCGCCGTTTTGTCATCGGCTTGTTCCTGTTTACCGGACTGTTCTCGCAGTTTCAGGCGGTATTTGCCTGCGAGCTCATGGGGGACGGGGAACGGACTGTGTGCTGCTGCGATGAGCACGGCGACAAGGGGTGTGCAATGGGTGGGGGATGCCACGATCAGCAAACCACGCCCGATACAGATTGCTGCGCAGTCTCCTACCAGTCACCACCTGGCAGTGATGCCATCGTCTCTGACTCACACGCCCAGCAGGTCGTGCTGCTGGAAGCGCCGCAGCCACCCCCGGCCTTGCTGTTTTCGCTATCGGCGCTCAATCCACCGAATCCTCTGTCTGTTCTCTTTGGCCCGACGGCTTTACCACCCGGTTCCCCGGGTAACCTGACCTACCTGCTTACCCGACGCTTCCGCGTTTAAACCCACCTTCGTTCGCCCGTTAGGGCACTGTTCACGCACGCAAACAGGTCGTGCGGCGTGTGTCTGTGCGCGTTGATGGCACGAGTTCGGCTCGTGCGTATGACACGACCACGAAGGTGTCGTTATGAATTTCCAGATGTATTCGTTATGGCAATACTGCATAGCAGCCCTCCTGTTGGTGTTGGCCACAGGTGGACGCGCAGTAGCCGACAGCGGAGAGGGTCCGCTATTTGTTCACAACCAGCGGCTAACGCCCCAGCAGCTGGTAGAAGCAGTATTGGCACGCAACCCCACGCTGCCCGCAATGCAGGCGGCCTGGCAGGCAGCGCAGTCACGCATCGAGCCGGCCGCTGCGCTGGACGATCCACTGCTGTCTTATGCGGTGGCACCACGCACGGTTGGCGCCGATGATCAAGACTTCGGTCAGAAACTGGAGTTGTCACAGCAACTGCCCTGGCCAGGCAAACGGCAGCTGCGCGGCGAGCGCGCACAACACGAGGCCGATGCAGCGCAGCAAGACATCGAGACGTTACGGTTGACGCTGTCCGCCACAACCCGGTCACTGTTCGCGGACTGGTATTTCATCCATGAAGCTATCCGTATTAACCGCATCAATCAAGACCTGTTGCAGGAGTTTCGGCGCATTGCCGAGGCGCGCTACAGCACCGGGCAGGCCAGCAAGCAGGATGCGCTGCGCGCTGACGTAGAGTTTAACCTGCTTAAGCATCGCGCCATCGTACTGGAGCGGCAAAGGCGCGATAGCCTGGCACGCATCAACACGTTGTTGAATCGTGCACCGGATGAACGCTTGCCGCTGCCGGCAAAGTTATCCGAGCCTGGACCTTTGCCCAGTGCACAAACACTACGTAGCCTGGCAGTGCAGGTACGCCCCGAGTTCAAGGCGCTGACGGCACACATTGAAGCTTCCAGAAGTACAATCGATCTTGCACGGCGTGCGTTCTATCCCGATTTCAATCTGAAGGCAGGATACAACAGCCTGTGGAACCAGGACGAAAAACGGTTCACCGTCGGTGTCGGTATCAACCTGCCGCTGGATCGAAGCAAACGGCGCGCAGTGGAGGATGCCGCCCGGGCGAGAACGATGCAGGCACAATGGCGTTTGACCGACGAGGCGGCCGTCGTCGCCGGTGACGTGCAGCGCGCCTACGACCGGGTTGAGGAGAGCCACCACGTCCTGACCCTGTACCGCGACCGTCTGTTGCCACTGGCCGAAGAAAATCTGGCCGCCGCAAAAGTGGATTACCGGGGCGGTAGCGGCGATTTCCTGTCCCTTCTCACGACCGAAAAGAACCTCATGCAAACCCAGTTACAGGTCGAGCAGGCTGTGGCCGAGCTACATCGGCAACTTGCGGCATTACAGCGTGCGGTCGGCATTCTTGCACCGCTGACAGTGACTGAACAACAGAGAGATACACCATGAAAACATCCATCACGACTCGTTCGGTAGTGGCCGCCCTTCTGGTCGGTGTGCTGGCCGTTGGCACGATGGTATGGCTCAGCCACCGTCAGGATACGGCCGGGAACCTGGCTGATATCGGTCCCGTGCAGGCAGCCGGCCCATTTCAGGTCCAGGTCGCGCTCGACCCGGACAAGCCCAGGGTTGGGAAGAACCGGCTCCTGATCGTGGTACAGGATGCGGATGGCAAACCGGTCGAGGGCGCCCGTATTCATGCCGTGGCGGTGATGCCGGCTATGGGTTCCATGCCGGTCATGCGGGTGCCAGTGCAGGTGACCGAAACGGCGCCCGGCCGTTACGGTGGTGAATTTGAATTGCCCATGGACGGTGCCTGGCCGTTGTCGTTGAGCATTGAGTCGGCCACCCTCGGCAGCGCCGAATTGCAGTTCGACCTGACGACCAGCCGGGCCGGACTGCGGCTGACGGAGGCTACACCCAGTACCCTTATCATATCATCGCCGATACCCTCTGCTGGCAGCTCCACAAAACCCAGCGGGGCGACCCGGAAAAAAACGCAGCCCGGCAGTATTCTTGTGGATGCCCGCCGTCGCCAACTCATCGGCGTGACCTTCGGCGTGGTTGAGCGAAAGCACCTTACGCAAATCATTCGTGCGGCGGGGCAGGTGACCTACGATGAGACCCGGTTAACCGACATCAACCTCAAGTTCGACGGCTGGATCGGTGAACTGGATGCCGATTATGTCGGTGTCCCGGTTAAAAAGGGTCAGACGTTGTTCAGTGTGTACAGTCCGGCGCTGGTATCGGCCCAGGACGAGTACCTGGAATCCCTGCGCCGGCACAAGTCCGGCACCGACAGCCTGCTCGTTGCTGCCCGCCGCCGTCTGGGTTTGTGGGATATCCGTCCGGCGCAGGTTCTGGTTTTGGAAAAGCGCGGTCACGCCGCCGAGTATGTCCCCATTCAGTCACCCGTCAGCGGCACAGTGATCGAAAAAAATATCGTCGCAGGCACGGCCGTCAAGGCCGGCATGAAATTGCTACGTATCGCCGATCTTTCCCAGGTCTGGGTGGAAGGGCAGGTGTACGAATATGAATTGTCCCACGTACAGGTCGGTATGGCGGCCACCGTGGTGTTGCCGGAGATGCCGGATCGCACCTTTTCCACCAAGGTGAGTTATGTCTATCCCTATCTGGAGAGCGACACACGCACCGCACGCGTGCGCGTCGAACTGCCCAATCCCGACGGGTTATTACGACCCGATATGTATGCGCACGTGCACCTCAAGGTCGATTTAGGTGAGCGCTTGGTGGTGCCGGAAGAAGCCGTCCTGTACGCCGGTGAAAGCCGGGTGGTGTTCCTGGATCTGGGGGAAGGCCATCTGCAGCCGCGCAAGATCAAGACCGGTCTACGCAATAGCGATGACATCGAGGTGTTAGCAGGGTTGGCCGAGGGTGACCGGGTGGTGACTTCGGGCAATTTCCTGATCGCCGCCGAGAGTAAGCTGAAAGCAGGGATCGAGCAATGGTGAACAATACGTCATCCCAAGGCCCGATCGAACGACTCATTGCGTACTGTGCGCGTCATACCCTGATCACGCTATTACTGGTCGCCGCCGGTGCCTTTTGGGGCTACCGGTCACTCATGCAGACGCCGCTCGATGCAATTCCGGATCTGTCTGATGTACAGGTGATTATTTACACCGAGTGGCCGGGTCGTAGCCCGGATCTGGTCGAGGATCAGATCACCTATCCGCTTACAACAACCTTGCTGGCTGCGCCCAACGTGCAGTTCGTGCGCGGCCAGAGTTTCATGGGATTGAGCTTTGTCTACGTCATCTTCAAGGACGGAACCGATATCTACTGGGCGCGCTCGCGGGTGCTGGAATATCTCAATTCAGCCGTCGCCAAATTGCCCGATGGCGTGCGCCCGACCCTGGGGCCGGACGCCACCGGTGTCGGCTGGGTGTTCCAGTACGCGCTGGTGGATAAATCCGGGCAGCATAACCTGGCAGAACTGCGCAGCCTCCAGGATTTCACACTGCGCTACTGGCTGGAATCAGTCGAAGGCGTCGCCGAGGTCGCCTCAGTAGGTGGTTTTGTCAAGGAATACCAGGTCGATATCGACCCCAACAAGCTGGCCGGTTACGGCATCCCGCTGAGCAAGGTTGCGCAGGCCATCCGCCGCTCCAACAACGACGTCGGCGGCCGGGTGCTGGAGATCGCTGGTCACGAGCACTTCATTCGTGGGCGTGGCTATATCCGCTCGACCGAAGCGATCGAACGCATTGCGCTTGGCGTGGGTGAGGGTGGTGTCCCGATAACAGTACGCGATGTAGCCACCGTCAGTCTGGGTCCTGCGATGCGCCGGGGACTCGCGGAACTGGACGGAGAGGGGGAGACCGTCGGTGGTATTGTGGTGATGCGTTACGGCGAGGATCCACTGGCGGTTATCCAGCGGGTCAAACAGCGTTTGAAGGAAGCGCGCGGAACCTTGCCGGACGGGGTAGAAATCGTGACCACCTATGATCGCTCCAATTTGATCAAACGTTCCATCAATACTCTCAGGCATACCCTGATCGAGGAGATGATCGTGGTCTCGTTGGTGATCATGGTGTTCCTGCTGCACTTCCGTTCTTCGCTCATCGCAATACTCACGCTACCCATCGCCATCCTGCTGGCATTTATCCCCATGGCCGAACAACATCTGACAGCCAACATCATGTCGCTGGGTGGCATCGCCGTGGCCATCGGCGCCATGGTGGACGCGTCTATCGTTATGATCGAAAACATCCATAAGCGACTGGGCGTGTTGCCGGAGCAGGAGGATAAAATAAAACGCCGCGATGTGATTATCAAGGCCATGCAGGAGGTGGGACCAAGTATCTTCTTCTCGCTGCTGATCATCACCGTCTCGTTCCTGCCGGTGTTCGCCCTGGAAGGCACGGAAGGCCGGATGTTCAAGCCGCTGGCGTTTACCAAGACCTACTCCATGGGGTTTGCGGCGTTGCTGGCGATCACCTTCACACCGGCACTGGCCGTACTCCTGATTCGTGGGAAAATTCGTGGTGACAAGAGCTTCCTGAATCGTTGGCTGGTTGCGTTGTACACGCCGGTGGTGCGATTTGCCGTGCGCTTCCGCTGGGCGGTTCTGGGTGCCTCAGTGCTGGCGCTGGCCGCCACCGCGCCGGTCTTCATGAAGCTCGGCAACGAGTTCATGCCGCCGCTGAACGAAGGCAGTATTTTATACATGCCCACGGCCCTGCCCGGCATGTCGATCACCGAAGCCGGCAAGGTGTTGCAGTCCATGGATCGGCAGTTGAAACAGTTCCCGGAAGTGGAACGGGTGTTCGGCAAGATCGGCCGTTCGACCAGTCCCACCGACCCGGCGCCCTTGTCGATGGTGGAGACCGTAATCACGCTCAAGCCCAGGTCGCAGTGGCGTGACGGACTGACCTGGGACGGGTTGATCGCCGAAATGGACGAGAAACTGAGTTATCCCGGTATGCCCAACATCTGGTGGATGCCTATCCAGACGCGCACCGAGATGCTGGCCACCGGTATTCGTTCCAGTCTCGGGATCAAGGTGTTCGGTGATGACCTGGCCGGCATCGAGGCGGCGGCCGTACGCATTGAACGGGCGTTGCAGAAGGACAAGCGTACACAGCCCTATACCCGCAGTGCCTTTGCCGAGCGCCTGACCGGTGGTTATTTCCTGGATTTCGACATCGACCGGGAAAAGATCGCCCGTTACGGATTGACCATCGGCGATGTGGAAGACGTCATCATGGCGGCTGTTGGCGGCGTGGAGGTGTCTGAAACCATCGAGGGGCGCGAACGTTACGCCATCAACCTGCGGTATGCGCGTGAATTCCGTGACAACCCGGAGGCGCTCGAACGTGTGCTGGTGCCGACACCGTCCGGTGCCCAGGTACCGATCGCCCAGTTAGCCGACATGAAGTTCCTTACCGGTCCGCCCATGTTACGCAACGAGGACGGCCAACTGGTGGGTTTTGTGTTCGTGGATGTGAAAGACATCGGCATCGCTGATTATGTTGACCTGGCGCGCCAGGTGGTCAACGAGAAAGCCGCTATCCCGGCCGGTTACCGAATCGCCTGGGCCGGCCAGTTCAAGTACTTCGAGCGCGCCAAAGCCAGGCTTAAGGTGTTGGTGCCGATCACGCTGTTCATTGTGTTTTTCATGTTGTTCCTGAACCGGGGTTCGCTGGTCGAGGCGCTGGTCATTCTGCTGACCATTCCGTTCTCGTTGATTGGCGCCGTGTGGTTGCTGTACCTGCTCGATTACAACCTGAGCGTCGCCGTGGCGGTGGGCATGATCGCACTCGCCGGGCTCGCGGCCGAGATGGGTGTACTCATGATGTTGTATCTCGGTATGAGCTATCACCAGCGGCAGGGTGAGCACCGCCTGAACGATCAACGAGACCTGACAGAAGCCATTGTCGAAGGGGCAGGGCGGCGCATCCGGCCCATGCTGATGACCGGCATGGCGCTGCTGCTCGGTCTGATACCCATCATGTGGAGTACCGGCAGCGGTGCGGATGTCATGAAACGCATTGCGGCTCCCATGGTAGGGGGCGTCACATCTGCACTGTTCATGGTGCTGGTGGTGTTTCCCGCGATCTTTGCCCTGTGGAAAGGGCGCGACAGTTCGTGCGAACAGTCCCGTTCGTGACGATATGAAAGATATGCGAGGTATGCAGTGATTCAACGCTGCGACAATATGCCGCATTCTCACGTACTTTGCACCGTGATATAAGACTTCAATCTCAATAGGAAAAATAAAGGCGTAACACGATGCATAATGGCCTGTATTCTGCGATGTCTGGAAATGACAGGTGGTTCAAGTATTTCAACCGCCCCGTCTTGTTGATGAGTTTGTTTTTTTGCGTCAGCCCGGCAATTGTCTGTGCCCATGGTGTGATCGGTAATCGATTTCTCCCTTCCACATTGGCGATAGAAGACCCCTTTGCTAATGACGAGCTAAGTATCATCGGAGGCTATATAAAGGAATCCGGTCAAGACGGCGAACCATCGGCCAGGATAGCGAGCCTGGATGCCGAATATGCCAAGACGATTACACCGAATGTTGCCTTGTCGATAGGGAATGAATATATACACACTGACCCGGATGGCGGTGAAACACGACGAGGTTTTGGCAACCTGGAACTGGACATAAAGTATCAGTTCTATACCAACATCATGACCGAGAGCATTTTGTCTGCATCGCTGGGCGCCTCCATAGGCAACACCGGCGACACTCACCTGGAAGCCAACGATTTCACGACCCTGTCGCCTGCCATCCTGTTCGGCCAGGGCTTTGTCGTCGACGATCAACAGGGTTGGGGGCGTGCTGCCGGGATCGTTCATCACGATGAAGCCAGCTGTGTTAAGGGGAATGGCACTGACTTGGCCCAGCTGTGCTGCTGCGGTGTGAAGGATCTCTTTCCGGTCTTCAGCGGGTAGATGGAGGAATTGCTCAGGCATGTGCGGCGGCCCCGCCATGC
>ENA-ORDP01002076-ORDP01002076.1-marine-sediment-metagenome-genome-assembly--contig:-NODE-2076-length-10106-cov-4.321461_pt1 | contig 10106 bp, 6 predicted proteins | sample MGYA00248627_ERZ508539 | MGnify/ENA primary metagenome ERZ508539 (study PRJEB26208, sample SAMN05571518) | marine sediment metagenome | biome: deep sea; feature: Hydrothermal vent; material... | reverse complement strand
ATCCCGGCTAAGGGCAGTTTCTCCAACAACAGCTTATTGATCAACTCTTTAGTCTGTGGTGAAATCAATTTCTGTTGAGGGTTCTGGACGAATTGCCTACCACATGCTCTGCATTTATGGTTCTGTTTGCCATTATGAATCCGCCCGTTTTTGACCAGATGATCGCTCCCACAACGCGGACAAGTTAGCATCTTGATCACTCCTCGTATCGAGGAGCTCAGTTTACCATCCTTACTCCCTTGGCACAACCGCCTGTCGAAGTCACTTAAGGAGGTCATTGTGATCTACTGAAACCGCCAGTGTGGCCTCACTCGCGGCCGGGTAGTAGAATGCAAGACATTGAGGTGATGTGCTATGCCAAATGATCCGGTTGAGATAGCCCCACGGATCGTGGTAGATAAAAAGGTGCGCTTTGGCAAGCCGGTGATCCAAGGTACGCGCGTCCCGGTGGAGCTAGTCCTAGGCAAGCTTGCTGGTGGCATGACCACGGAAGCGGTCATGCAGGAGTATGAGCTGACACGCGAAGATCTCTTGGCTGTCCTCTCCTACGCTTCCCGCCTGGTGGCCCAGGAGCAGGTGCGGGCTGTCCCTTCTCCTGTGGCTTGAGCCCTCACCGTGGTGACCATCGTGGTGGACGAGGACATGCATCGCTCGGTAGCAGTGCCCTTAAAACAGTTAGGTCACCAGGTGCTCGATGTGCGGGACCACGGCCTGCGAGGGGCTCCTGATCAGGAGGTCTTCGCCTTCGCACAGCGGCGGGGAGCGGCGTTGCTGACCGGTGATCTGGATTTTGCCAATCTGCTGGCCTTCCCCTTGGGGACCCATCATGGGATCATCCTGACCCGCTTTCCCAACGAGCTTTCGACGCAGCGGATCAACGAGGAGATCGTAGGTAGCTTGATCATCTTGGAGCCGGGGCGCATAAGAATTCGCAGACCCTAGACTGCCAGGTTGTGTCGACAATTAGGTGAGATGCCCACATTATCTATTGCACAAGCCTGATACCATCAGCTATCCCGCCCTTCAAGCCTCCACAGTCTCCGCGGCCTGCGCGCTGATCTTGAAGGCCCCTTCGTGGGCAGCGACCGTGACCCGATCACCTTCACTTAGCTTGCCCTCGATCAGTTTCGTGGCGATGGCGTTCTCCAACTGGTCCCGGATGACCCGCCCCAGCGGCCGCGCCCCATAGTTGGGATCATAGCCCTGCTCTGCCAGCAGCTCCTTGGCCGACCGGGTGATCTCCAGCTCGATCTCCTGCTCGGACAATTTGGCCCGCAGCTCGGCCAGCTTGAGCTCCACTATCTGCAAGAGATCGGCAGGCGAGAGCGGCGCTGCTATTTGCTCTGCTGCCACAGGGGGTGCTATCCTGGAAATGTATGTATCGATGGGTCACGAAGGCAAGAAGACGGTGCCCCTCGTGAAGCTGGGCAAGAGCGATTAGGTGAGCCTGCCGAAAAAGCTGTTGGAAGAGATAGGCTTACAGGCGGGCGGCTACTTTGAGGTGAAGTGCCAGGACAATCATTTGCTGCTGATTCCCAAAACGTTCCGAAAGGAGCCAATTGTCACAAGCCATAAGCAGGGGAGCCAGCAAACGGATAGGGGAGGATGCGGTGAAGGGTAGAGCAAAGCCATTGGTGGATCAGGTCCTGCGAAAGATCGGTGAGGCCCGTGAGCTCTATCACCGCCTGATCCTGATAGTGGGCCCGGTGGGAAACGGGAAGACGTCAGCGTTGCAAGAGGTGTCGGCCTCGACCTCCGCGCCGCTTATCAACGTCAATCTCGAGTTGTCTCGCCGGATGCTGGAACTGACCGAACGCCAACGTGCCCTGCAGGCTCCAAAGCTCTTGGGTGAAATCGTGGGTGAAGCCATAGGCGAGCTGGTCCTGCTCGACAACATCGAGATCCTTTTCGATGTCCATCTGAAGCAGGACCCCTTGCGCCTGCTTCAAGGATTATCCCGGAACAAGACGGTCGTGGCCGCCTGGAACGGATCCATCGTGGATGATCACATGGCCTACGCTGTCCCGGACCATCCCGAATACCGCCGCTATCCAATTCGCGATTTTCTGGTGGTCAGTCCGGACCTGCCTGGCGGCAGACAGGGATGACGACATGAAGGAAATAAGGAGCGAAGCTGCAAGGGGGCATGCGCAATGAGATATGGAGATCTGATTCAGTTCGAGCCCATCGAGTCCGTAGTCCAGCTCCGGGATGCCGATGAGGCCACTGCTGCCCGCCAGTTGGTCAGCACCTATGTCATCTCCGAGGAAATGGCTGAAAGGTTGACCGGTCTGGTGATCCCCCTGCTTCAGTTCGATCAGCCCGTCGATAACAAGGGGCTGCTTGTCGTGGGCAACTACGGTACCGGTAAGTCTCACCTGATGTCGGTGATCTCCAGCATCGCCGAGCACGCGGACCTGCTTTCCGCCCTGGGCAACGCACAGGTGGCACAAGCCGCGGGGCGGATCGCCGGCAAGTTCAAGGTGGTCCGCACCGAGATCGGGTCCACCACCATGTCGCTGCGGGACATCCTCGTCGGCGAGCTGGAAGAGCATCTGGCCGCCATGGGCGTGACCTACAGCTTCCCGGAGGCCAGTCAGGTTCCGGGCAACAAGCGGTCCTTCGAGGAGATGATGGCCGCGTTCCACGCAGAGTTCCCGGACCATGGCCTGCTCCTCGTGGTAGACGAGCTGCTTGATTACCTCCGTTCCCGAGGGGACCATGACATCATCCTCGACCTCAACTTCCTCCGTGAGGTGGGCGAGGTCTGCAAGGATCTGCGCTTCCGCTTCATGGCGGGTGTGCAGGAGGCCATCTTTGACAGCCCCCGTTTCGCCTTCGTGGCCGACAGCATCCGCCGGGTCAAGGACCGCTTCGAACAGATCCTCATCGCCCACAAGGACGTGAAGTTCGTCGTCGCCAAGCGCCTGCTCAGGAAGACCGGTGAGCAGCAGGCCAAGATCCGCGAATATCTCATGCCTTTCGCCAAGTTCTACGGCCACATGAACGAGCGGATGGACGAGTTCGTCCGCCTCTTCCCGGCCCATCCCGACTATATCGACACCTTCGAGAGGGTCACCGCGGTGGAGAAGCGCGAAGTGCTCAAGACCCTGTCGCTGGCCATGAAGAAGCTGCTCGACCAGGAGGTGCCGGAGGACCGGCCCGGTCTCATCGCCTACGACAGCTACTGGACGAACCTCTTAGAGCACCCTGCTTTCCGTACTAACCCTGACTATAAGCAAGTGATCGATTGCAGCCAGGTGCTGGAGTCCCGGATCGAGCAGGCCTTCACCCGGCCGGCCTACAAGCCCATGGCGCTTCGCATCATTCACGCGCTCTCGGTCCACCGGCTGACGACCGGAGACATCTACGCGCCCCTGGGCGCCACGGCCGAGGAACTGCGCGACGGGCTTTGCCTGTATCAACCGGGCATCGAGGAGCTGGGCGGTGAACCTGCGGAAGATTTGCTCACGCAAGTGGAAACAGTTTTGAAGGAGATCCAAAAAACCGTAAGCGGTCAGTTCATTTCCCATAATCCCGACAATCGCCAATGGTATTTGGACCTCAAGAAGACCGAGGACTACGACGCGCTCATCGCAAAGCGCGCCGAGAGCCTCGATGCCTCCCAGCTCGACCGCTACCACTACGAGGCCCTAAAGCGGGTCATGGAGTGCACCGACCAGACCTACGTTACCGGCTACAAGATCTGGCAGCATGAATTGGAATGGCTGGAGCGCAAGGCGGCAAGACAGGGCTACCTGTTCTTCGGCGCTCCCAACGAGCGCTCGACGGCCGTGCCGCCCCGTGATTTCTACCTCTACTTCATCCAGCCGTTCGATCCACCGCACTTCAAGGACGAGAAGAAGGCCGACGAAGTATTCCTTCGTCTGACCAACATGGACGAAGAATTCCGGACCGCGCTGACGAACTACGCCGCGGCGCTGGACCTGGCCTCCACCTCGAGCGGCCACGCCAAGGCCACCTACGAGTCCAAGGCCACCGGATTCCTGCGGGAGCTGGTGGGCTGGCTGCAAGAGCACATGACCGATGCTTATCAAGTGACCTACCAGGGACGCACCAAGTCGCTGGTCGAATGGACCAAGGGCAAGGAAATCCGGGAACCGTTTGGCATCGGCTCCCACGAGCGCATCAACTTCCGCGACCTGGTGAACACTATCGCCGGCGTCTGCCTGGGAACCCACTTTCAGGACCAGGCACCCAACTACCCCTATTTCTCGGTGCTCATCACGGGCCAAAACCGCGAGCAGGCGGCACAGGACGCCCTGCGCGCCATCGCCGGACAGAATCGCACCAAGCAGGCGACCGCCGTGCTCGATGCTCTAGAGCTCTTCGACGGCGAGCGACTCGACCCGTGCCACTCCAAGTACGCCAAGCACATCCTGAACATCCTCAAGAAGAAGGGACCTGGCCAGGTGGCGGGCCGCTCGGAGCTGATCCAGGAGGTCTACGACGTCGAGTACTTCGCACCGGACAAGAGCTACCGTCTGGAGCCCGAATGGGCTGTCGTGGTCCTGGCCGCGTTGGTCTACGCCGGTGAGCTGGTGCTCTCGATTCCCGGCAAGAAGTTCGACGCCACCGGGCTGCCGCAACTGGCCGCGACTCCAATTGATGAACTGGTCCACTTCAAGCACATCGAGCGACCCAAGGATTGGAACCTGCCTGCCCTCAATGCGCTCTTCGAGTTGCTCGGACTCACGCCGGGCATGGCGCAGCTTGTCACCCAAAACAAGGAAGAACCGGTCCAGCAGCTCCAGAAAGCCATCTCCCAGGTGGTGGAGAAGCTGGTCCTGGTCCAGCAGAGTCTGCAAAGTGGCCTGCCGTTCTGGGGCAGGAACTTGCTCGCCGAGGAGGAAGCATCGAAGCTGCGCGACCGACTCGACCAGACCAAGACCTTCCTGGAATCCCTCCAGGCCTACTCTTCGCCCGGCAAGCTCAAGAACTTCCGCTACGACGCCCAGGAGGTGAAAAGTCACGGAGATGGCCTAATGGCTCTTTCGGAGATCGAGTCCCTGCAGGAGCTGGTGAGCGACCTTGGCCCGGTGGCCTCCTATCTCTCCACCGCCGAGGCGGTGCTGCCCACGGACAACGAATGGGTGGAGCGGATGAAGGTGGCTCGGACGGAAGTCCTCACTGCAGTTCAAGGTTCAAAGTTCAAAGTCCAAGGTTCTGAGCGACAGACATTGAACCTGAAACTTACAAGCCTGAAACGGGAGTACGTTTCGGCCTATCTCGCCATGCATACCCGAGCCCGACTGGGCGTGAACGAGGACAAGCGCAAGAGCGCGCTTTTGCATGACGAGCGGCTCAAGACCCTCTCGAGGCTCTCCACCATCGATCTGATGCCGCGCCAGCACCTGACCGATTTCCAGAACCGTCTGGCCTACCTGAAGAGTTGCTTCGCGCTCACCGAGCAAGACCTCGACGCATCGCCGGTCTGCCCGCATTGCGCTTTCCGGCCCGGAACGGAGGTGCCTGCCGCACCTGCACCCACGGTGCTCGATCACCTGGACACGGAGCTGGACAAGCTCCTGGACGACTGGACCCAGACGCTGCTGGCCAATCTGGAGGACCCGACCACCCGCGGCAACCTTGACCTGCTCAAGCCCGAGCCCCGGAAGCTGGTGAACGGCTTCATCAAGAAACGGGCCCTGCCGGAGGAGCTCGACCAAGAGTTCATCCATGCCCTGGGTGAGGTGCTTTCCGGGCTCCAGAAAGTGCCGGTTAAGATCGCAGAGTTGCGTGCAGCGCTGCTCTCCGGCGGCTCACCGGCGACGCCGGTGGAGATGAAGAAACGCTTTGAGGAATACCTGGACGAGCTCACGAAAGGTCATGAACCTGGCAAGGTGCGGATAGTGTTGGAGTAGGAACCACAAATGGACACGAATGAACACAAATTACTTGAACTGATCAGCAAGAATGAAGGAATAGATATTGAATTCAAGGCCTGCCGCAATCAGCTCAGCCGGGATGTCTATGAAACGGTTTGCGCCTTTTTGAATCGTCATGGCGGGACGATTCTGCTCGGCGTTACGGATTCCGGCGAAGTGCAGGGAATTGACCCTGACGCTGTCAATAGAATCAAAAAGGATTTTGTTACAGCCATAAACAACCCGCAGAAAATATATCCCCCTGCCTATCTGTCCGTGGATGAAGCAGAGGTCAAGGGGAAAAAGATTCTTCGTATCTATGTTCCGGAAAGTTCACAGGTTCATCGGTGCAACGGGCGCATCTACGACCGTAATGAAGACGGTGATATCGACATTACAGATCACACACGACAGGTAGCCGACCTCTACCAACGAAAACAGGCCACTTATTCAGAGAACAAAATCTATCCGTTTGCCAAGCTTGAAGATATGCGGTCTGACCTTATTGATAAATGCCGCAGACTTGCAGGTGTGTGGCGGGAGGACCACCCCTGGCTCGGCATGGACGATCTGGAACTGCTGAAAAGCGCTCAGCTCTATCAGACCAATCCGGAAACCGGTAAAAGCGGCATTACCCTGGCAGGCATACTGTTGCTTGGAAACGACCGGATCATCATGTCGGCAGTACCGCATCACCGGACTGACCTGATTCTGCGCAAGGTCAATCTGGACCGATATGATGACCGGGATCTGGTTACCACCAATCTTATTGAGAGCTACGAGCGAATCATGGCGTTCGTGCGTAAGCATTTGCCCGATCCTTTCTATCTTGAGGGAATAGAACGAATCAGTATCCGGGATGCCATTTTCCGCGAAGTGGCTTCCAATATCCTGATACACCGGGAATACACCAATGCGTTTCCCGCTAAACTCATCATTGAGTCTGGACAGGTTCGTACTGAAAACAGCAATAAACCTCATGGCTTTGGTGTAATCAATCCCGCTGACTTTTCGCCTTTTCCGAAAAATCCGGTGATTGGCAGGTTCTTCCGTCAAATCGGATGGGCCGATGAACTGGGATCAGGTATGCGGAAGTTGATGAAATATGGCAAAGCCTATGGCAGCGCCGATCCCGAGATGATTGAAGGCGATATCTTTCGAATTATTGTGAAGGTGCCGGAATTTGGACCTGCAAGTGACGGCGCAGTCACCCCTAAAGTCGGCACCAAGTCGGCACCAAGTCGGCACCAAGTCGCGGGTGAAGTCGCGGGTGAAGTCGCGGGTGAAGTTTACAAACTGTTGATGGTGCTTGACAAATGTCCCCTGACCAGAACCGAGGCACAAGCAGCCCTTGCGCTCAAGGGGCAGGCTAATTTCAGAGATCGATATCTTGGTCCAGCCCTGGATGCCGGTTTCATCGAAATGACCATCCCGGACAAGCCCCGGAGCAGCAAGCAGAAATACCGGTTGACGGAGAAAGGCAGACAATTCCTGGCCGCCGAGAAAAGGGAACGGTAATGACAAAGCATAAAGATCGAGTGAGACCATCGGAAAGTTTGTTTGTGCTCCCGCAGCGGCATCTGTTCGAAAAATCCTACGAAGAACAGATCACCGAAAAACAAGAGCATCAGGTGGAATGCCTGGGAATCGAGTTCGCCAACGACGAGGCGCGGCGGGAGCACTTCCTCGGCCTCTTGCGCGAAGGGCTGGAGGAACTCCACGCGGTGCTCGGCGGTATGCCCTTTACCACGGTGGAAGACGCCGTGGAACGGATGAAGTCGGTCGAGAAATGGCCGATGGGGGATGATGCGCGTCTCCGTGAGCTCGCCGAGCGCATGCGCCACGCGGACTCAAGCAAGGACCTGCTCCAGCGCTGGAAGGACGAGGTCGGCTTCCCGCACGGTGAGATCGAGGATATCCTGAACCTCTCCGATCCACCGTATTACACGGCATGTCCGAACCCCTTCATCGCGGACTTCATCAAGCACTATGGGAAGCCGTACGACCCGAACGTGCCTTACAGCAAGGAGCCGTTAGCGGTCGATGTCAGCGTGGGCAAAACGGACCCGATCTACAAAGCCCATTCGTATCACACCAAGGTGCCGCACTTGGCCATCGTGCCCTCCATCCTCCATTACACCGAGCCTGGAGACGTGGTTCTGGACGGCTTCTGCGGCTCCGGCATGACAGGCGTGGCAGCACAATGGTGTGGCTCCGCGCCGGAGAACTACAAGCGTGATCTTGAAGCGTTGTGGCAAAAGGAAGGCAGGGACAGACCTAAGTGGGGGCCGCGCCGTGTGGTGCTAGGCGATCTCGCGCCCGCCGCCACCTTTATCGCCGCCAATTACAACTTGCCATTTGATGTGAGCGAATTCGCGGAAGCTGCACGGAAGATCCTCGACGAGGTAGAGCAGGATATCGGCTGGATGTACGAGACCCTGCATACTGATGGCAAGACCAAGGGGCGAATCGAGTATACCGTCTGGAGTGAGGTTTTCACCTGCCCCGATTGCGCCGGAGAGGTAGTCTTCCTCGATGAAGCCCTGGACAAGGAGACCAAGCGTGTCAAGGATACCTTCTCCTGTCCACATTGCCGCAGCGAACTCACAAAAAACAAGATGGATCGCTGCTTTGAAACACAGTTTGATACGTTCTCGCAAGCGACCATTCGATTACCTAAGCGCAGACCGTCGCTGATCTCATACAAAGTTGGAAAGCATCGTTATGAAAAGACCCCAGATAAGCATGACCTGAAACGTATTGAGCAAATCAGGGCACTACCGTTTCCATCTCAATTCCCAACAGACCGTATGATGCACGCTCCGAAGGACGAGGAGTGCTGGGGCGACAAATGGCGTGCAGGTACTGCTTCTTTCTCTCATGTGCACCATCTGTTTCTGCCTAGGGCGACGCAGGCTTTGGCTGCTCTATGGGAAAAGGCTAATGCCCATCCTGACACCCGTATTCGACATATGCTGTTGTTTTTTGTTGAACAGTCGATTATCGAGACTTCTGTTCTCAACCGCTATCGACCTACTGGTTACTCGCAAGTTAAGCAGTATCTCACGGGCGTCTATTACGTTGCTTCCCAACATGCGGAATGCAGCCCATGGTACGTCCTTGAGGGTAAGCTCTCACGTTTAAGTAAAGCCTTCCAGAGCGATGTTGCCACAAAGAGAGCGGCTATGCTCACGACTGTGACGACCTCCCGGTTGGGGCTTCCCGACAATTGCATTGACTATATCTTCACTGACCCACCTTTCGGGGACAATCTGGCTTACGCAGAACTCAATTTCGTTGTCGAAGCTTTCCACAAATGCTTCACCAACATGAAGCCGGAAGCGATTGTAAGCTCACATCAGAATAAGGGCCTTTCTGAGTATCAGCATATCATGCGACAATGTTTCAACGAGTATTGCCGCGTACTCAAACCGGGCCGATGGATGACCGTAGTTTTCCACAATTCCCGGAACAGCGTATGGACAGCCATCCAAGAAGCCTTGCAATTCGCTGGGTTCGTTGTCGCAGACGTGCGCGTTCTCGATAAGAAGCAGGGTTCTTTCAATCAGGCCGTCGCGGTTGGCTCCGTGAAACAGGATCTGGTCATCTCCGCCTACAAGCCCAACGGTGGTCTTGAAGATCGCTTCAAGCTTGAAGCTGGTACGGAGGAAGGGGTCTGGGATTTTGTCCGCACACACCTGAAGCAACTCCCGGTGTTCGTCTCCAAGGACGGCCAGGCCGAGGTCATCGCCGAGCGGCAGAACTACCTGCTCTTTGACAGGATGGTGGCCTTCCACGTCCAGCGTGGCGTGACGGTGCCCCTCTCCGCAGCGGAGTTCTACGCCGGCCTTGCCCAGCGCTTCCCGGAACGGGACGGGATGTACTTCCTGCCCGAGCAGGTGGCGGAGTACGACAAGAAGCGCATGAAGGTGAACGAGGTCCTCGAACTCCAGCTCTTCGTCACCGACGAGGCATCTGCTATCCAATGGCTCAAGCAGCAGCTCACCCGTAAGCCGCAGACCTTCCAAGAGCTCCATCCGCAGTTCCTCAAGGAGATCGGCGGCTGGCAGAAGCACGAGAAGCCGCTCGAGCTTTCCGATCTGCTGGAGCAGAACTTCCTCCGCTACGACGGCAAGGGGCCGATTCCCAAGCAGATCGTCTCCTGGCTGAGATGTTCTGAAAATTATCGGAAGATGATAGAAGATGGGGTTCAAAATT
>ENA-ORDP01002075-ORDP01002075.1-marine-sediment-metagenome-genome-assembly--contig:-NODE-2075-length-10107-cov-3.711898_pt1 | contig 10107 bp, 9 predicted proteins | sample MGYA00248627_ERZ508539 | MGnify/ENA primary metagenome ERZ508539 (study PRJEB26208, sample SAMN05571518) | marine sediment metagenome | biome: deep sea; feature: Hydrothermal vent; material... | reverse complement strand
TAAGTATTGAGTATACTTTAATATACTTTAATCTTTTATTTATTATAACATAATATTTCATATTATCCTTTAACCTTTTAATTCTAAATAACCAAAACTAACCATTTTATTTAATATTTGTTCTATTCTTGGTGGCATAATTTTATAACTTTTTGCAAATTCATTAATATCTATTGTATTACCATGTGCTTCAATCCATTCTTCAATCATAACCATTAATGATTCATCTGAATAAATTTCTAAATCTTTTAATTTCAATGTTAATTTTTTGTTTTCTTGGTTTAATTGAGAAGACATTGCTGTTAAATTTTTATTAGATCTTTTTAAATCATTATTAATTATTTTTATTTTATTGTTCTATTATCCGAGAATGTTTTAAAGGTTTACTAGTAGAATATAGAGAACCTATGCCTGAGAAAAGGATTTCATATCGAGTTTAACGAAAGGAGTGTGAGATGAAAATACTGCAATATACATTGGCTATAGTATTTACTATTAATTTTGCGATATTATCTGTTGCCCAAACGGATAGTACAGAAACCAGTGCGGCCAAAGAAAAAATATCCACCAAGTTTTATAGAACCATAAAAGAACACTTTTTTAAAGAAGATGAATTCATAAGTGAGAACAATGAGATTCCTGAAAATCAGTTTGATCTTGTCAATACAGATGAAAAGGCCATTGACAAGTTTTACGCTGTTCAATTCAGGAAAGTGGGAGAAAAGGATCAACCTGTTAGTGTCTCGTATTATAAGCGAAACAAAGAAAAAAACACTTTGAACCGTGTAGAAGCCGCTAATTTTGAGAATCATCATTATTATTCAATTAACTATAACTATGAAAATGGTCTCCTAACAAAGAAAATGTTAAAAGACCGAAATAACGTTGTGTCTTATGAATATAGATACACCTACGATGAGAGAGTCAAGAAAGGGGACAATGCAACGGGTAATGAGCCAAATAAAAGGCCTATTCGTAAAGTTGAAAAGTGGGGGAGACCTGAGTATCGTGGAGATCTGGAGCTTAAAAGTTACAAAGAATTCACATGGGATGGGGGGAATCTTAAAACCCTTGAGTATTATGACAAAAGCCGTCGTTTAGTAGAGAGATATACGTTTAAGAAAAGCCCCGATCCTTATGATTCCAGGCAAAACCCAGAGTATCTCGTGGGCAATAATAAAGTTTCACTATTGGTTATTGAAAATTATGACCTAGTTATTGATAAGTATGAACGTTTTAAATTAAACCCAGTCAAGGCTGGTGAAAGATCTTTTTACGTGATCTATGAAAACAAGGATGATAAGATCTTACAAAAGATTTATAATGATGATAACGTTCTAATAGAGATAATACCAATAGATAAAGAAAAGAAAAACCCTTAGACCGGTTAAATGATCGTCTATCTTGTTTCGTTGGAGAAAAATGTTAAAGCCTCCCCAACTAGATAGTAAGATCCTGTTACGACGAGTAAATCTTTGGGTTGCAATTCTTTGATCTGGCTAAAAGCCTCTTGAAAAGAGGAAGCGTATTGCACATTGTTGTGTATACTTTTAGAGGTTTCAAAGAGATCAGACGATATATCTTTCTTGATGTTGAAGTTGAGCCTGGAAATAATAACCTGATCAAAATAGGGAAGGAGGATGGGCAGGATTGTTTTGTAGTCTTTATCTTTTACTATACCAATAATTAATACTTTGAAACGAGTGTTATTAAAACGCAATTTAAGATTGACTTTCAAAGAATGTATAGCATGAACATTGTGGGCGCCATCCAAAATAATAAAAGGTGACTTGCTGATTAATTGGAAACGTCCGGGAAGAGTAAAATCTTTCAGGATATGATTGATCTCATTAAAAGTAAATGGTATTTTCATAACACTCAAAGTTTTAAGGGTCATAGCAGTATTAAGAGCTTGAAAGATTGATAAAATGGGTATTTTGATCTCTCCATTGATGTCGTCTGGATTGTTCAAATCGGAATAATTAAATGATACACCTCCTTCTAAAGTTCGTATATTATGAACAAAATAATCTTTTGCATACTGATACAATGGGGATCCGAGATTTTGAGAGAGACGATGAAATAAAGGATAGATCTTCTTTTGCTGCTTTCCCAATATAATCGAGTTCCCTTGCTTTATAATACCCGCTTTTTCCAACGCGATTTTTTCTATATTATTTCCTAACAGATTCATGTGGTCCATAGCGATGGTATTTATGATGGATAGTTTATCTGTAGCAAAATTAGTGGAATCGAGTCGCCCTCCAAGTCCTGTTTCCAGGATCACATAATCACATTTCATGTCTCTAAAATATAAAATGGCCATTGAGGTGAGTGCCTCAAAAAAAGTGGGGGAGGTGGAGATTTTTGGGAGCCGATCTATTAATTTATTAGTTAAATGGATTAAACTTGAGTCGTCAATTATAATTTTATTGACCTGGATTCTTTCATTAAGAGTGACTAGATGAGGGGAGGTATAAGTCCCTACTGTATAACCTTTGGATGATAGAACATGGGTAAGAAGATGAGCTAGAGAACCTTTACCATTTGTACCGGCAATATGTATGACTTTGAAATCTTTTTCGGGATGATGGAAATCCTCTAGAAACTCCTTGACAAAGAACGTATTATAGTGTTTCTTATGATATGAAAGGGCAGGTTGGATTTCATAATTGATAAGAGAATCAAGAAATAAATGAAGTTCTTTTTTATTAGTGATTCTCTGATGCATACTGCCTATTCAGGTTAAGTTTGATGAATATAAAATAATGGTATAATGATGAAATGGAAACTATTTCTTTTACTTATTCCATTATGCTTATCAGGCCTTGAGCAAAAAGGGTCTCTCCAGTGGAAAGAATTAAATCAACGTTGCAAATTAGTATTAAAAAAAAGAGGATCTATTATAATTATAGATTCAAGAAATGGCTATATTAAGGGGATAATCAATGAATCCGTTGCCATCAAAAAATCAGCGGCACCAGGGTCTGTTTTTAAGATCGTTACAGGGATTGCCGCATTAAGAAAAGACAAAAGAAACAGATTCGTGAAAGTCTATTGTGATGACCGGTATTATATTATAGGAAAAGGGATTAGAAACTATCGTATTCATTTTAATCGCTTAGAAGCAGAAGTAGGCCAGTACTATAGATGCAGCAAATATGGTGGGCACAAGAGAATAGGTTTTTTATCAGCATTAAAAAGATCTTGCAATTACTACTTCTTTAACCTCGGGGATAAGATTGGCTATGAAGCTTTTTATAATCAAGTTCTTAGGTTAGGATTTGGTCAAAAAGTGTTTTCAACGCTTAAAGAAGAGATCGCTGGGGAGATAAAAAAAGAGAAATTGCGTACTAGACAATTGCTATCTTATATTGGTGATGGATATGGAATACAAACGACACCTCTACAAATGGCCCACCTTGTGTATTTTTTAGCCAATAATGGGGAAAAACAAATCATAACCCTAAAGAGAAATGGGAAAAAACATATATCTCGACGAATAGTGAGTGAGTCAAATTATGGGCCAATTATCAAGATTATAAAAAGAGGATTGATCAAAAAAGTCAGCACCAGTACTGACCGTATCTATCAAAAGCAGTTTATTAGTAGTTTTGCGGGGAAAACAGGGACTTCTGGGGCTATGAATAGCCTGAAAACATCCGGTTGGTTTATTGGTTATGGACCCATAGAGAATCCTAAAGTGGCCTTTGTCGTTTTCTTGAGTGAAGGCACCGGGAGAAAGGCTCTTGCATTGGCAGAGAAGATTTTTATGGGTAAAAACATCAGTAAAACGTATAAATAAGTATTAACATTATTTTGATTTGGACGAAAAGATTATAGGGAGAAGTCTATGGATATTAAAGAGACAATAACCGATTTAAATACAAAAGAGAAATGGAAGACATTGGCAGTCGTATCTGTTTCAATAATCATTATTGGTGTTCTTGTTGGGGTGTTTTTGCCAAAAAAGAGAGCAATCGTAAGACGGATATTGAAGTTATTTATCGTAGAGTGATGTCGTCAGAATAAGCAAGCTCAAAGGGCTGAGAAGATATTGGAAAAAAAACAGAACTTAATATTCAAGAATTAATTAAAAAGGACTAGTGATGCTAAAGAATAATATGTATAAAACTTCAGGATTTGTTTTAGTTTTTATGGTGCTATCCTCTTTTTCTTATGGGAAAGCGACCCATAAAACCATAAAATCCGAGATTAAAGAAAAGATTGTTATTTCGCCTAAAAAACCAGGTGTGGGAAAATGGAAACTAGAATACTATGATAAAGATATTATTGAATTAGTTGAAGATGTTAAAGCCCCGTTTCAATCTTATATATTCAGGACTCTTAAAAAAGGAAATGGTGAGGTGAGGATTAAGCATATTGGGGAAAAGAATAAAATAGATAAATTTAAATATACTATATATATAGGACCTGGTAAGAATAAAACTTTTAAAAAGAAAAGAACTTCCAATGGCATTGTCTTTAAATTTAAAGATAGAAAAATATCTCCCAAACAAATAAATCCTCAGAAAATAGTTAAAAAAAAGAGCAAGAAAAATCTATTTTATTCTTTGCCTGAAAAAGAAATAATGAAAAATGGCGATATCTATTATAGATATATCTATGAGCTTTATAGAAAAGGAATGTATCGTCAAGGGATTGTTGAGATTGAAAAGTTCAGGCTTTTATTCCCCAATCACAAGAAAATAGGGGCGATCAATCTCTTGAAAGCTAAAATATATATCAAGTTTCGTAAATATGATGAAGCTGTCCAGTGGTATCGGCGTTTGATTGAAGAAAATCAGAAACCGTTTAGTGAAAAAGGGTTTCTAATGCTTCTCCTTGGGAAATCTTACGAATTGAATGGAGATCTTGATAAAGCAAGATTAACCTATATAAAGACAATTACATTGATAAAAGATCCGATCATACTGGCTAAAGCCCATTTTCGTTTGGGTCAGCTTTATTTTAAAGCTAAGGAATATAAAAAAGGGATCCATGAACTTGAAACGATTATCAAGGATTACCCTGAAGCCAGTCGATCCAGAGAATTGTGTCTTTATATGCTGGGAGAAATGTATTATAAGAAATCATCTATCAAAAACTATAAAACAGCTTATAGCTATTTCAGACGTCTGATTGAAGAATATCCATCGGGACGATACACTAGAAAAGCGGCCAAGAAGATAAAGTTTCTTGAGAAGAATTTTATAAAGTATTATTGAGGGCAATATTTTAGAAAATATTGCCCCGCTCCGGACAGGCTTAAAGCAACCTCATACCAATCTCTATATTATAATCCCATGATTTTTGTCGAAGTATATTGAACCGTAGTGGCAGGAAAAATTGTACTGCAAGGATGAGACAAAGTCAAGGCATTATGTTTTAATCAAAGCGATTTCATTCCTTCCTAACTCTTTATTATTCCAGGTAAAGTAGGTCAGACAAGAATGCCTGACCTACTTTACTTGAAACATTGGCAGGACAGCATCTGTCTGTTCAATACGTGTTGGGATAAACAATTATAAGGAGAATGAAATAGCCCTGTGTTTTAATTGACATAATGGAGTTTTTACATTAGATTTTCTTTGGAGGAAATGGATTTTTTCCTCTTCATTTGTAATTTACAGATATCATTAAAGATAATAAAGGTAAAATGCCAGAAACCAAGTCTCTTGCTAAATCCGATAAATATCTCGATAATCTCTATCAAGGCATTGATTAAGCTCTTTTCAGAACTTGCTCAAGAATGATCTTATGAATAAACAAACTGTATTTCTCATCTATATTTTCTTTACAACATTCTTAATTTTTACTTTAGCCTGTAGTGAAGGATTAGTACAACCTGAAGTTGTAGAATGTCAAACACCTGCTGAGTGCCTGAAAAAAGGAAATCGAGCTGATGCTATAAACAAATATGAAATAGCCGTAAAATATTATACAAAAGCTATTAAATTAGGTTATAACGGTCCTAAATTGTATGGCCTTCGTGGATTTGCTTATGTAGAATTAAAAAAGTATCACAAAGCTATAAAAGATTTTACCAAAATAATACATATAAATTCTGAATTAGTCGTAGCTTATAATGGTCGTGGTTTTGCTTATCTAGGATTAAAAAGGTATCATAAAGCAATCAGAGATTTCACCAAAGCAATAAAAATGGATCCTAAATCTGTAGGAGCTTATGGAGGTCGCGGAATAGTTTATATAGCTTTAAAACAATATGACAAAGCTCTCTCAGATTTTAACCAGGTAATAAAATTAGACCCTGAGTTTTCGGACGCCTATTATCACCGTGGACTAGTTTACTCTGACTTAAAAAAATATGATAAGGCTATCAAAGAATACACTCAGGCGATTAAATTGGATCCCAAAGATGAAAACTATTATTATAATCGAGGACTCATTTATGCTAAAAGAAAAAAAGAATACAAATTAGCTTTAAAGGATCTTAATAAGGCTATTCAACTAAATCCTAAGTACACTGATGCCTATAGCGTTCGAGGAATAATATATGTAAAATTAGGAAAGATAAAGCAGGGTTTGAAAGATATAAATAAGTCAATGAGTCTTAATCCTAACTCTAAACATAATTACTATTATCGTGGGTCAGTTTATTTATTACTTGAAAAATATTATTCTGCTTTAATTGATTTAACGAAAGTTATTCAATTAGATTCAAAATTTGTAGATGCCTACCTCAAACGTGGAGTAGTTTATATTAGAATAGGTCAAGATTATAAGGCTGTTGAGGATTTCAACATAGTCATTGAATTGAATCCTAAAGTAGCTCTTGCTTACTACAATCGGGGGATTGCATATAGCAATATTGGAAAATATGTTGAGGCTATAAAAGATTTTGAACACTATTTGGAGTTAAGCAAAGGCAAGCTTTCCTCAACTGAAGAAAAAAAAGTGAAAACACGAATTCGTAAATTAATAGAGAAATTGAAACAGGTACGTACTAATTCAAAATCACGTGGGCTGGAGACTTCTGAAGCATAAGGACTAGTGTCCATGGGGACAAGCATGAGAAATATAAGATTAGCAAAGGGCCTGTCATGTTCTAAAAAAATGATTTAGCTTATTTTGTTGAGAGTAGGATATTTATGAAAAAACTATTAATTTCACTTTTATTATGTATAACTTCATATTGCTCTTTTCCTGTTCAGGATTTACTTGAAAATGTTAAAGAGGATAATCTTTTGGAGTTAAAAATTTCATGGAGTAAAGAAAAACGGCTCATTGAAGTTAAAATTATCAATAAAGGAAATGGACCTGCAAATATTTTTCATTTATTTTTACCAAGCTATTTTTTATATTTTAAAATAATTGACTTATCAAATGGTAAAGAAGTAGGTTATTATGGCCCTTTCTATTTAAACGTAATTTTTTTTGAAAGCATGCTTGTGTTTTTGAGAAAAGACGATTTCTTTGGTACTCTAATCGACTTAAAAAATATCCCCTACAGTACTGGTGACATAGGTTATTATAAAGTAAAGAAAGGAAAAAGGTATAGGGTTCAAGCATTTTATTATGTACCTAAAGATTTTAAAAATTATTTTGGTCCTAACTTTAACTATAAAAATCCTTTTGACGAGAAGCCCATAAAACGAGAGATATGGACTGGCAAAATAGCATCTAATAAATTAATCATTGAATATTAGGAAGTCCTATTCCAAAATTAGCTTTGGATGTGTGAGAGGAATAAGAGCAAAGTCACTCAATATCACCCAAAAGACTCAAGTGAATGAAGTCACCCATCATGGGGACGATCACAAAGATGGGAAGGAAGATAAGAAAAAGAAGCACACGGATCACACGGATAAAACAGATGGGGAGGATAAGAAAGATGAGAAGAAAAGTAAGTTTCACAAAAAGAAGGCTACTTCTTATGACTGGAACTATGATTACAAAAGCTCTCACCCCCATGCTTCGACCCGCATCGGATGCAGGAAGTACTCTTACGACGCCAACGGGAATCAGTTAGACTGGAAGACTTTAAATCACAAGGCCTGTAATCACGAGGACAAGCACAAAAAGCATAAGGACAGCAAGGGATCGAAACGACGAAACATCGTTTGGGATGAGGAAAACCGGATTCAGGCCATCTACGATGAAGGGACTAAAAGCCACTATAAGTATGACTTTAGTGGGGAACGAATCGTTAAAGACACCGACGAGGGTGAAATCGTCTATGTGAACCAGTTCTATACGGTGAAAAACGAATCGATTGCTACCAAGCATATTTTTGCAGGCAAAAATTGATAGGAAAAATTATAATACAAGGATGAGACAAAGTCAAGGAATTATGTTTTTATAGACATAATGGAGTTTATAGATTAGATTTCTTTTGGGGCAGATTGAATTCTTTTTCTTTTCTTTGTCCTAATTCTTAATTTATACCAAATGTCATGGTAAGCCTGTCGAACCATGTTTTCAGGAATATTATTTTTGTTTCATACCAAGAAATTCCTTCATTTCAGGGAGAATATTTTCAATGTTGACTTCATCATGACTGGCATAAATGAGCTTAAGAGTTTTAGCATCCAAAACAGCAAAATGGTTATATGTATTAAATGTCCAGAGTTTGCCATCCTTGACTTGAAAGGGTAAAAGGTCATCGGCTCCAGAGACACGAACAGCTGCATCCAGTTCACCAGTAGCTCCATTGAAAACAGCGATTTTGTCATCACGGCTAAGGTAATAGTTACCTTCAGCAGAAAACAAAGTCCAGTGCAGAAGTTCCTTGTTATCCTTTCCCTCAAAGGCAATTCGCTTCTTTTCTAAGTCCACAACCATAAGTCTATATGGAGATGGAGACTTAATTTTGCTAGCGATAAAAGGAATAAATCGTGTGAGCTTGCCATTGAAAGGAACATGCTTAGGATATTCTTGAGAGATATTTGGAGAAAAAGACATAAGAGGTATTGCTAGACTCCATCCCAGGGGAATACGCCAATTGACCCTGCCACTCTTTGGGGCGATTCCCAATATCTTACCCTCACCAAACCTACCCTTACTAATCCTGTCAATAACGAAAACCAATTCCCCCTTATACTTTCCCAGAGCAAGCGACTGCGTATACTTCTCTAAATCCAGGAAATGAGGATTCACAACACGATCTTTCAGAGTATCCAAATTGACAGCATGTAGACTACGATTGTTTTTGAGATACCAGAAGTGGTTATTAATAATATAAAACCCCCTTCTGTGGCTGTAGACCTTCTTACCATCACGACGACTTAGATAGATCCTCCTCATCTTCCACCCATCCAAATAGAGCAATAATTTAGGAGTCATCAGAACATTGCTAATAGGATCGCTTATCTTTGTCTTCCATAAAAGCTGTCCTGTCTTTCGATCCAGAGCAAAGAGAATAGTTTGATATTCTTTGTTTTCTTCATAACCACGGCTAAAACTATATGCTTCAAAAAGTTGATCCCCTTCAGCTAAAGTGCTTACATAGAGTGGGCCGTGCCTTGAAGGTTTATACCCCTTAAGTTGGGGCTTAAAACGCCAGAGTTCTTTTCCATCTGTCAGATTAAAGGCTACAGTCCCTACCTCATGAACCGCATAATATTTTCCTATATAGCATCGCACTGTAACTACACCATCTCCCACAGACATTCCACGGTAACTCCCACTAATAACATTAGCCCCACCAGGGAGTTTGCTTGACCAGATTTCTCCTTCTTTAATATCCATGAGGACAACATATTCATCTTCAAAATACTTGTGGAAATAATGGTCACGAATGAGGATAGCCTGCTTTTCGTCAACAGGATAAATAGCCGAAATACGACCTGATGTTCGGTAGTGCCAATAAAATACAATACCAACAACCATAACTAAAATCAATATTCCCAGTATAAGCCAACGTTTTTTTATCATTATTTTATCTCCTTTGTTCCGGCATCAATTAAAACATAAGTCTGTTTGTTTTTATCATCAAAATGGGTGAAGGTTTTGCTTTCTTTTCTAATACGGATTGTTGCGGTTGGTGCTTCCTCACAGCGTCCCTGACATTTTGTCATACTATTGATTGGTAGGAAAAATTATAATATAAGATTGAGACAAAGTCAAGGATTATCTTTTAGTGGA
>ENA-ORDP01002074-ORDP01002074.1-marine-sediment-metagenome-genome-assembly--contig:-NODE-2074-length-10112-cov-4.006364_pt1 | contig 10112 bp, 9 predicted proteins | sample MGYA00248627_ERZ508539 | MGnify/ENA primary metagenome ERZ508539 (study PRJEB26208, sample SAMN05571518) | marine sediment metagenome | biome: deep sea; feature: Hydrothermal vent; material... | reverse complement strand
TAATTAGCGGGAGGTCTAATTATGTTCTCACACCTTTTTAATTTATCGAGTTTTAAACGAAGACTCATTCTTCTTTATGCGTTTTTAATCTCTTTCGTTGTAATTTCCATTATTATCTTAATTGATCGGTCAAGGGTTTTTCCTGCCCTATTAGGCCTAGGTTCGCTTGCCTTTTTTTTCGGTTTAAAGCATGCGATGGATGCGGACCATATTGCCGCGATAGATAATACCACCAGAAAATTAATGAACGACGGTAAAAAACCGGTCGGAGTCGGGTTCTTCTTTTCCCTCGGTCATTCGCTTTCTATTTTCACTTTAACAGTAATAACCGTCATTCTAGGGGAGTTTATAATCAAGAAATATCCCGTGTTGGGTGGCATAGGCGATATGCTTGGGACAGGGATATCGGCTTTATTTTTATACATAATCGCGTTTATGAACCTGCTTATCCTTATAAGCATAATAAAGGTGGTAAGAAAATACAGGAATGCCGACAATAAAGCAATGGAAGCCGAGCTTTTAAAGAGAGGCTTTATGTTTCGTTTTTTTGGAGGAGTAATGAAGCTTATAACGTCGAGTTGGCACATGTTCTTCGTCGGCATATTATTCGGCATAGGTTTCGATACGGCAACGGAAGTTGCAATACTTTCAATGTCGGCAATATTTGCCGCTAACGGCAGGCCGCTCATAGATGTCTTGATACTACCGATGGTATTTTCATCCGCCATGGTATTATTGGATTCAACGGACGGCGTAGTAATGCAGTTTGCTTACAGCTGGGCGTTTTTAAATCCGATAAGGAAGATTTTTTATAATATATCTATTACAAGCATTTCTATTTTTTTAGCGTTTTGTATAGGAACGATAGAGTGGCTTCAGGTCGTAGGTATGAAATTTAATTTAGCCGGAGAGCCTTGGGATTTCCTTAATCACCTTTCCTTCGCGGTACTGGGGGGAATGATAGCGATCATACTTGCATCGGCATGGCTCTTATCATTAGGCGTATATAAGTTTGCTAAGGTTGAATCAAGATATGGCGGAAGCGGGTTAGATATAGAGGGGGATGAATAAAAATGAGTCGGGAGACTATTATATTGCTCGGTCACGGTTCGAGAAGGATTGAGGCCAACGATATTCTTAGAAGTATCGTAAAGATAATAAAGCCTAAATTTCCTGATGAATATATGGAATGTGCTTTTTTAGAATTTGCCGAACCAAATATAAATGATGCATTGGAAAATGCCGTTGCCGGCGGTTCTAATTTAATCTATGTCATACCGTATTTTTTATATTCGGGAAATCATGTATCTCGTGATATTCCGAATATTCTAAAAAAATTTTCGGTCAAATATCCTAATGTCAATATTAAATACGGAGATTACTTAGGGATAGACGAAAAATTAAGCGAACTTGCAATAGAAAGAATAATGGCGGTTAAACGGCCCTCATCTCGCGGATGAGGGTTTTGTCCCCTTCCCGTAACGATCCTTGAACCATATATATTCCTCTTATAACTTTATTAATCTGTGTAGCTGTGTAGATCTAATATACATTGAATTTTATAGGCAAACAGGATAAAATAACAGGTAAAGTAGTATCAAATTTGTTCAATTAACTTAATTTATACTCAGTTAAAACCATATGTGCCTTGCAATCCCATCCAAAGTCATAGAAATAAAAGGCGACAGCACCGTAGTGGTCGATACCATGGGTTCCAAAAGGCTTATTTCTACCATGCTCTTGGAAGAGCGGGCCAATGTCGGCGAATATTTACTTATTCATGTGGGCTATGCGATGCAAAAAATAGACGAAAAAGAGGCGATAGAAAGCCTCGGCTTATTTAAAGAAATAGAAAATAAAATGAACATGGGTTAAAGATCGGTTAGAGCGGGTAAGAATGAGCATATATTCCTCTTTTAAGCAAAAAAACGACATAGAACGCTTGGTTTTTTTAATAAACAGCGAGGCCAAAGAAACGATAAATATAATGGAGATATGCGGCGGGCATACCCACTCTATTATGAAATATGGATTAAATGCCTTAATCAAAGACAAAATAAACTTTCTTCACGGTCCGGGTTGCCCCGTTTGCGTTATGCCGATAAAAAGAATAGACGCGGCCATCTGTATTGCGGGTTTGCCTGACGTCATACTTGTAGCTTACGGGGATATAATGAGGGTTCCCGGAACAAATAGTTCCCTCATAAAAGAAAGGGCTAAGGGGAAAGATATTAGAATGATATATTCCCCGCTTGATATCATAAAAATAGTAGGGGATAAGAGCAATAAGAATAAAAAGATTGTTTTTTTCGCAATCGGGTTCGAAACCACTACACCCATGACGGCGGCGCTTCTTGAAGAAGTAATAATAAAAAAAATAGAAAATGTGTTCTTTTATATTAACCACGTTCTCGTTCCTCCGCCGATAAACGCTATTTTGGATTCAAATGACAGTTTAATAGATGGATTTATTTGTCCGGGTCATGTAAGCGTTATCACCGGAAGCGGCATCTATAGCGATATTGTGCAAAAATACAAGAAATCGGCGGTTATTTCCGGATTTGAACCGTATGATATTTTAAGCGGAACACTTTTGATAGTCAGGCAGATTAACGACAATAACCCTTCGGTGGAAATTGCATATAAAAGAGCAGTTAAAGAAGAGGGTAATAAAAAGGCTCAAGATTTAGTCAACAAATATTTTAGGGTAAGGGACGAGTTTGAATGGAGGGGTTTCGGCAATATTGCAAAAAGCGGTTTAAGATTAAGGGATGAGTTTAAATATTTTGATGCCGAATATGTTTTTGCGGATGAATTAAAAGCATTAGAACTAAATGAAGACTTTAAAGAAAATACGGGTTGCAAATGCGGAGAAATACTTAGAGGAAAGCTAAAACCGGTTGACTGCCCCTTATTCGGCAAGGTTTGTATTCCTGAAAATCCAGTGGGGGCGTGTATGGTTTCCAGTGAAGGGGCATGCTCGGCGTATTATAAATATCGTAATTTTTAATCCTATGAATTATAAAAAATTGAACGGAGATGAAAAGATTTTGCTTTCCCACGGCGGTGGCGGAAGAGAGACCGCTGCATTGATTAAAGATATATTATTCGCGGAATTTTACGGACCTGATTCGAATATTATAGATTACGATAACGGACAAAATCAAATAAAGTTACTGGAAGACGCCGCCATTTTGGATTCACCGAAAAAGATAGCCTTTACCACAGACAGCTTCACGGTAAGCCCGATATTTTTCAAGGGCGGAGATATAGGTAAATTATCTGTTGCGGGAACGGTAAACGACCTCTCGGTTATGGGGGCTAAGCCGCTTTTTTTGAGCTTGGGACTCATAATAGAGGAAGGGTTTTTAATGGAAGATTTAAAAAAGATTATAAATTCGGTGGTTCAAGAGGCTAAAAAAAGCGGGGTTAAGATTGTGACCGGAGATACAAAGGTTGTCCCCGTGGGGAAAGCGGACGGTATTTTTATAAATACAAGCGGAATAGGCGAAGTTTTATATGAAAATATTTCCGTTTATAATATAACGGACGGGGACGTCATTATTGTTTCCGGCGATGTCGGGGACCACGGAAGCGCCGTCATGTCGCAAAGAGACGGCATAGATATGGATGTGGCAATAGAAAGCGACTGTGCTTCCCTTTGGGACATGATTGAACTTGTTTTAAAGCAAGGGTGCCGAGTCAGCGCTATCAGAGATGCAACAAGGGGCGGGCTTGCCGCGGTCCTTAACGAGTGGGCTTCTGCTGCGGGTATTAACATTCACATAGAAGAGAATGAGATTCCAATAAAGGATAGCGTGAAGGGTTTCTGCGAGTTTCTGGGTTTTGAACCCTATCAACTTGCATGTGAGGGGAGGGTAATCTTTGCGGTCAAGTCCGGGTATGAGAATAGGGTAATAGAGATTCTCAGGTCTCATCCGTCCGGTAAGAATGCCAAGGTAATCGGAATTGCGGGAGATAAAAATAGAAGTGATGGCAGATTTAAAGGCAAGGTGATTTTGCGAGGTATTTACGGCGTAGATAGATTGTTGGATTATCCGTCCGGTGAACTTTTACCTCGAATTTGCTAAGGAAGAATTTACTGATTTAAGCCGAGTCGATGAAAGATAATGAACATTTAAAAAGGGTCATAATTAATATATCGGGTAGAGTTCAAGGCGTAGGTTTTAGGCCATTTGTTTTTAAACTTGCAAAAAAATACTCCATTAGAGGAAATATTTTAAATGACTTAGGCGGCGTTACAATTGATGCTCAAGGAATAGAAAATGATTTAATGAATTTTATGAAATCATTAAATTCCGAAAAACCGCCCCTTGCCGTTATTGACGTAAAAACCTTTCGTTTTTTAAAACCGGTCTTTTATAGGGATTTTGAAATTAAAAAATCCGATAGAACCTATGACACAAATAATGCGGAAAATTTAAATCTTATAATCCCCCCTGATATTGCAACCTGTGACGAATGTTTAAAAGAACTCTTGGATCCTTCCGATAGGAGGTATTTCTACCCGTTTATAAATTGTACCGATTGCGGTCCGAGATTTACGATCACTAAAAAATTACCTTACGACAGGGTATCGACTGCAATGGATAAGTTTAAAATGTGCCCTGAGTGTGAAATTGAATATGAGGATCCGACAAACAGGCGGTTTCATGCAGAGCCCAACGGATGCTTCGCATGCGGGCCGGAGGTCGAGTTTATTGTCCCGGACTCGTTAGGCTCGAAAAAGGATGAGAAAATAAAGGGTTTTAAGGCTATTAAAACCATCGTGCAGATTTTAGAAAACGGCGGTATCGTTTGTGTTAAAGGAGTGGGCGGTTTTCATTTGATGGCCGATGCCGCAAACGACGATGCCGTAAAATTATTAAGGGGGCGAAAAAATAGGCCGAAGAAACCGTTTGCCGTCATGTTTAAAGATATATGCGAGGTTTCAAAATATGCCTATGCCGATAATATTTCGATGTCTTTGTTGTTATCAAGGAGGAGGCCTATCGTTTTATTGAAAGATAAGCGAAATCTTTCTTATTTCGTGAATTGTGGGACAAAAAATATAGGTGTTTTATTGCCTTACACGCCGATCCATCATATTATTTTCAGCCTTTTTCATAAACCGTTGGTAGCAACATCGGCGAATATCGCCGGACAGCCTATCGTTAAGGACAATGACGAGGCTCTTTTTAAATTAAAATCCATCGCGGACGGTTTTTTAATTCATAATAGAGATATTTATAGAAGATGCGATGATTCCGTCATAAAAATAATTAAAGGTACTAAGGGTAATGATCGGGTTTTTATCAGACGTTCAAGGGGCTATGTTCCGGATCCTATTGAATTGCCTTTTGGATTGAAAAGAAATGTTCTTGCGATGGGCTCTTATCTTAAAAACACGTTTGCAATGGCGTATAGCGGCAATATTAACGATGACGACAGTAAGGGGGCGGTTATCTTGAGTCAGCATAACGGAGACTTAGATAATATAGATAGCTTTATTAATTTTACCGAAAATGTGGAAGACTTTGAAACATTTTATAATTTTAAGCCGAGCCTCATTGTTTGCGATAGTCATCCTCGTTACGATAATACAAAATGGGCGAAAGATTTGGCGAAGAAAAAGGGTATAAAGTATGTAGCCCTGCAGCATCATAGATCTCACATTATTTCATGTATGGCTGAAAACGGCTTAGGATTGAAAGACGATGTTTTTGGCGTGGCATTTGACGGAACGGGTTATGGAGATGACGGAAGTATTTGGGGAGGGGAATTTTTTAAGGGAAATTATATACATTTAAAGAGAGTAGGGACCTTTAAAAGATTTAGGCTCATAGGGGGCGATAAAGCCGTTAAGTCGCCCCAAAGGGTTCTTTTAAGCCTCCTGTTTACTCTTTTTACCGAAAATAGAGGCAGGTATGTCGAAAATTACGATTTTATGAGAAAATTAAGCGTTTGCTCCCCGGACAAAAAAGATTTTAACCCCGATACCTTGCTGAAACTAACGGGTATTCCGGCGAAAAATATAAACATATTTTTCAAGATGTGGAGTAGAGGGATAAACTCTTCATATACATCTTCTTGCGGGAGAATTTTTGATGCCGTTTCTTGTTTGTGCGGATTCAAAAGGGATATCTCTTATGAAGGAGAGGCAGCGGTATATTTAGAAGACCTATGCGGCAAGGAGGAGGCTGAAAATAAGCGGGACTCGTATGATAATGAGATAGAAAAATCCGATTGCTTCGGGTACGCCGTAGATTACGATAAAATAGACGACCTGTTTATAGTCGATTACGGTCCGATGCTGATTCAGATTATAGAAATTATCATCAATAATCGTAATCCCGAAGATTCAGGATCACTTACGGCATTATATAAAGATATAGCAGAGAGGTTTATAAATACTATTGCCTCAGTTATAAAAGATATCGCTTTAAAAATAGGCTGTAAAAACGCTTGCATGAGCGGCGGAGTATTTCAGAATGCGTTTTTGCCGGAAAAAACCGCTAAAATTTTGAACGAGAACGGATTCAGCGTCTTTTTTAACAGAAAAATACCCCCGAATGACGGCGGTATTTCTTTAGGACAGGCAGTTTACGGCGGGCTGATAGACGATAAATAACGAACTTAAAATTTAAGAGATTCCGTTCGCGTAATTCTCTTGCATATCAGTATTTATGCTCCATTTTAGGCCCAATATTTTTATTTCTTCCAGTACAAGGGCTTCAAGGCGCGGTATAGCCTTTTTTAGGGGAAGGGAGATATCCATTCCGACGCCTTCAGCGTCCTCGGGAGATATTGCAAAAATTATTATTTTGGGGTTATGTCCCTGTAGTTTGCACATGGTTATTACATCGATAAATTCAACATCATGGGCGGTTTTCTTCATTAAATTAACAGGAATGTTTTCGCTGTCGAATTTAAATATCCCCCCCGGTTTTTCATCTGTTTTTAGAGCATCTATGACGATAACGTTGTCAAAATTAAATATATCGTCCAAAAGTCCGTAACCCAGTGTACTTCCATCGATTACCCTTATATTCGGGTCAAATATATATTTTTTTCTAAGGTAATCAATGAAGTGAATCCCGAATCCCTCGTCCTTCAACAGCAGATTGCCGATTCCCACAATTCCCGTCATAAGCAAAAAATTCCAATTATGTTTTATTTGTATTCTATTTTATTTCTCGTATACTTATAGCCCCCGAACGGTATTGAGATATCTCCCTCTTTCCACATTACCGTACGCCAAATTTCTATATAGACATGATAAATCATGAATATTATGATTATCCACATTACAAACAGATGAACAAGAGTGACACCGGTCAGCCCGCCGAATGCGACAAGCGTCCAGTCGGTCGTAAAATGTAGAATCCACGGCCACCAACCGCCTATGGCCGAAGTTCCGGTAAACGAAGCCACATACAGCTGGAATCCCGTTAACATTTGAAATAAAATAAGCAGATGAAAAATAATGAATATTATGGCATTTAAAGGGTCTTGATAACGGGTCGTTGCAGGCCTGTCTTTAAGCGTAAAATAATGCTTAATCATTTTCCCCGCTTCCGCCATTTTACCTCCAAAGGGCACGAAACTTTTGTAAAGAGGTTCTTTCCATGAGAAAAAAGCTAAATACAGCCAGACAAAAAAGGTAACGTCTATCACGATTGCGCCGATAAAATGAAATTCCCTCATCCACGTCATTATAAACGCCCTGTATGTCTCTCCCGAACTTAGAATCCCGGTTGAGATAGAATTTAATTGTGTAGGAGTTTTTCCAAATATAAGAAAGGGATACGCTATATAAAAACCGGTAATTATATTATTAATAATGGCAAGAAAAAGCGACCAGTGGATAATTCTTTTTATAAGCGTCATTCTATGAATTAATCGTATCTCGCCGTATCTTTTCTCTTTATCTTCCATAATTAACCCCTTTTTAAAAGTTAATTAAATACAAAATTAACAGATTTTAAATTTTTTTACTTCGTCTGTTTTCGGATCAATTATGTGAACGGCGCAAGCCAAACACGGGTCAAATGAATGCACCGTCCTTAAAATTTCAAGGGGTTCGGAAGCATTTGCAAGTTTAACTCCGACCAAAGAGGCTTCATATGCTCCGGGGTTATTAAAACCGTCTCTCGGGGAAGCGTTCCATGTCGTCGGAACGACTATTTGATAGTGTGTTATCCGTTTATTTTTTATTCTGACCCAATGTCCCAATGCCCCCCTCGGTGCTTCGTCAAGTCCGATACCTATAATTTCTTTTGAAGGCATATCGTAATTTGTCCAGCTTGATTGGTCTATCGCCACATTTTTCATCAGCTCTATAGTCCACGGTTCTAATGCATCGGCTAAATATTTTGCCTCTATCCCCCTTGCCGCCGTTCTTCCGAGAGTTGAAAATAGTGCCGTTACGGGCAGCCCGGAGGTTTTTAAGACATAGTCTACCAATGTTTTAATTTTTTCGTTGCCCTTCGCGTAAGCTATAAGAGTCCTGGCAAGGGGCCCTACCTCCACGGCTCTGTTTTCATATCTTGGAGATTTAACCCAGCTGTATTTTTCGTCTTCTTTAAGGCTGCCGTTTTTATTTAAACCCGTATAATTAGGAGCGGTAACACCTACGGACGGATTAAGCCCCGTCTTTTCATTCGGATATTTATACCATGAATGAGTAACGAATTCCGTTATCTTTTTCTCGTCTAAGTCCATGACGTTGCCGATATCCCTGTCAAATATAACGCCCCTTGCCAAGTAGTCGTGCTCAGGATTTTCATCGTCTGTTTGGGGAAATGCGCCGTAAGATAAATAATTCTTAAGGCCCCCGCCGATACCTTGAAGGGCTTCGTCTTTATAAAATTGGGCAGCGGTGAGTAAATCGGGGATATATGCATTATTAACAAAATCCGTAATTTTATTCATTCTAAATAGGATATCATCCATTCTGTGAGGATTGATCATATCTGCGATAGATGAAATTCCTCCGACGACGCAAGTTTGCGGATGCGGGTCTTTAGAGCCTAAAATCGCTATAATTTGCGCAGGTATCCTTAATATATTGAGGTTATCCAAATAGTGTGATGCTATTAAAAGGTTTCCTTCGGGCGGAAGCTTGTAAGACGGGTTTCCCCAATAGCCGCCTGCGAATGGACCGAGCTGTCCAGACTTAACGAAGGCGTTTAGCCTTGTTTTCACCTCTTCAAACCTTGCCAAACTTGCATTATAAGGAGTTTTAGTATAGGCATATGCTAAATCCATCGTTTTCTTCGGATTAGCACTAAGTGCAGAAACTATATCAACCCAGTCTAATCCTGCAAGCTGGTAAAAATGTATTAAGTGGTCTTGAACCATTTGCGTGCCTTTTAATATATTTCGTGCAATTCTTGCATTTTTCGGAGGGTGTATCCCAAGTGCATTTTCAACCGCCCATGTGGCAGCCTCATAATGGGAATAGGTACAAACCCCGCAAATTCTTTGAGCAAAAAGCCCTGCATCCTCGGGGGCTCTTCCGTTAAGTATGAGCTCTATGCCCCTGAACAAGGTGCTTGACGAATATGCTTCGGTTATTTCATTACCGCTGCCGTTAAGAATCGCCTCTATTCGCAGGTGACCTTCTATTCTCGTTATCGGATCAACTATGATCTTTCTTGACATACCCCCTCCGTATATTTCCTAATTTTCTTTATTTTTTATCGTCCTTACTTTTATCCTTTTCCGAATTGTTTTTCTCATTTTTAGATATTTTCTTTTTCTCTCTTTTCTTTTTGACACCCGTGTATATTGCATGAGCCGCAATTCCTGCGCCGGCAGCCCCAAAAAGTGCCGCACCGAATTCATCGGCGGTGGCCTCTACCATCGGGAGCGTAATTTTCGCACTTTCGTTAGGTTCTTCGAACGGGGTCATTCTATCCCAAAACTTCGGCTGGGAACACCCTATGCAACCATGTCCGGCCCTCATGGGAAAACTTAAATCCTGATTATATTCGACAACAGTGCAATTGTTCCACGTAAAAGGCCCCTTGCACCCCATCATGTATAGGCAATATTGTTTTTTTGCCCCGTCATCGCCCCAGTTTTTGACATATTCACCCGCTTCAAAA
>ENA-ORDP01002073-ORDP01002073.1-marine-sediment-metagenome-genome-assembly--contig:-NODE-2073-length-10113-cov-2.470074_pt1 | contig 10113 bp, 13 predicted proteins | sample MGYA00248627_ERZ508539 | MGnify/ENA primary metagenome ERZ508539 (study PRJEB26208, sample SAMN05571518) | marine sediment metagenome | biome: deep sea; feature: Hydrothermal vent; material... | reverse complement strand
AAAAAGACGACCAGCGCCATCGCCCACAGAACCAGATTGAGCAGCAGATTAGAAGCCGGGACAAGCAGCCGTGGAAAACGGATCTTCTGAAGCAAACCGGCGTTTGCCGTGAGCAGTTCCGGGGCCTGCATCACCAAGTTCGAGAACAGGGTCCAATGGACGATTCCGGTAACCAAGTAAAGCGCAAAATGCGGCTGGTTCGAGGGCATCACGTAGGTGAAGATGAACAGGTACATCGCCGTGACTACGAGTGGATTCATCAACGACCATGCGAAACCCAAGGCGGCCCCCTGGTATCGGACCTTGATATCCTTGCTAACCAAGTTGTACAGAAGGTCGCGGTATTCCCACCACCCGCGGAGCACCGCGAGCGGGTTGGACACAGGGATTACTGTTGTGGGCATGGGGTCTTCAATCCTATCCGATGGAGCACGGAGATGCTGCGAGTTGGCGGAGCCGGGCCGCGGCGGGAACCACCAAAGTTGCAAATGGTACTGAATTCGCGCGGATCCCGACAGTCCGGCTACCCGGGGCGCCCGGCGCCATCCGAGCGCCGCAATCCGGGATCGCTTCGGCCTTTCGGACCGCTCACGTGGTTGGCAATCCGACCGCCGACGCGATCTCCTGGAACAGCCAGCGCAGGGCGAGCCAAGGGCCCAGCAGCATCAAATTGGATCGGTGCACTCAGCTGGTAACCTCGCAGGGTGCTCGGATCCGGGATCATTGCGGTCTCCCGGGGTTGAGCAGACCGGATGTCTCCAGGCGTTGGCGCCATTGCCGGTAAAGGGCTGCTACGCCACGCGCAGCCTCGATGGCGGCCAGCAGTGCGGCAAAACGCAGTTCGGGCCGATCCGGATATTCGTGTTCCAGCCTGTTGCGGACTTCGCGCCAGGCCAGCCAGTTGTCCACGTCAAGAAAACCCAGTTTTTCCAGCCGATTGAGACGATCCAGCAAGGGTCGGTCTTCGAACGGCTCGGCCAGCCCGGTGAGCGTGACTGGTACCAGGCGCTCGCCTAGCGCATCCTGCAACTTAATGAAGCGAAAGAGCAATTGATCCGTTAGCCGGACATGACCGCGATCGGCCTCAACCGTTGGCATGTCGGTGACCGGGATTTTGTCCCATTCCACCAAGGCGTCCGCGAGTGTTTCTATGTGACGGTCGGCCTCCCAAAGCACAGCAGCGAGCTGGTCTGTGGCGTTCATCATGTTCGGGTGGGCAGAATGCCGGTACGTCTTGCCTTCGCCACTTCCGTCCTTGGGTCCAGTTCACCATGTGTCGTGATGAGAACGTCGATACGCTGTTCCTCAAGCGCACGGTAAAGACGGGCGACGTAGCGGGTCCGGCGTTCGACCAATTCGGCCGGGGTCAAGGGATGAGGGGTTTCGATGAGAATGTCGATATCGCCTCCACGCTTGGCGTCGTCCACGCGGGAACCGAACAGGAATACCGTGGCACCTTACGCAAACACCTCATGAGCAGCTTGGGCAATGGCATCCCGCTCTTTCTGTTTCAGTCTCATGGTGAAAACTTCATGCCAGACTCTTCAGGCCAACCGGTGTTTGGAAATTGATGTTTCAGTATAGCTAAGCGAACCCCTTGAATAGCATAACCCCGTTGTGGGTGGAGATCATGCCAGGGTTGCTGCGCATAGAAAATACTTTCCGAACCGCAGCGAATGATGCCGGGTTTCGGGTTCTGTTGTGCGGCGCCCGGAATGACAGACATGTCGTTATTCGTAAGCGTCCGCAGAGGAGCGACACCGCAACGTCGTGTTAGCAAAATGCTGCGGGGGTACAAAAAAATGTCATCCCGGGCGCAGACCCGGGATCCAGGGTGAGGTCGTTATTGCGAGATGCTATGCCGACTCCGAGGTGATTAAGAAATCACGAATGGCCACTGCGTGGCCATAGCCTTTTTCACTGTATTCTCGCCTACACGGGAATGACAAGGGAGGTCATGGCATGCTTGTCCCTGTTGTGATCCCCTATGGCCTTTCGTAGCCCGGATGCAACGAAGTGGAGTCCGGGACAATACCCTTACGGTATCGTTTCAGCCCGGATTACGCGCGCGCTCCAACTAGGCTACGCTTGCTGGGGTTCGTCGGTTCGTCGGTTCGTCGGTTCGTCGGTTCGTAGTCAGACAGACTGTTAGAATACCTGGATCTTGTGAGGTGTGGATAATGTATTCATGGAGGTGCAGACATGCGGGTTCTGGTAGCGGGGGGAGCGGGTTATATCGGTGCGCACATGGTGAGGTGCCTAGCTGAGAACGGTCATGCGGTGACGGTGTTCGACAATCTTTCCAGCGGTCATGAGGAGGCGGTGCGCTGGGGGCGCTTGGTGGTGGGGGATGTACTTGATCGATCGGCACTGGATGCGGTGTTGCGGGGTGACCACTATGACGCGGTGATGCATTTTTGTGCGCGTTCGTTGGTTGGCGAGTCGATGCTTCAGCCCTTGGCCTATTACCGTAACAATGTGGGGGGAACGTTGACTTTGCTCGAAGCGATGCGGGCGGCCGGAGTGGAACACATAGTATTTTCGTCTTCGGCGGCGATATTCGGACAGCCACTGAGCGAGTGCATTGACGAGGGTCACCCGCTAGCACCGATCAATCCGTATGGCGCGAGCAAGTGGATGTGTGAGCAGATGATTGAGGATGCAGTAAGGGCATTCGGTCTGCGCGCGGTGGCACTACGCTATTTTAATGCGGCGGGGGCGGATCCGCAGGGGCGCTTGGGAGAGTCACATCGGCCAGAGACGCACCTTATCCCCAATATGCTGCGTGCCGCACGAGAGCAAGGTGAGCCCTTGCAGATTTTCGGTGACGACTACCCAACGGGCGATGGCACTTGTATACGCGATTATGTGCATGTGGATGATCTGGCCGAGGCCCATCTGGCGGCACTGCAGCTAATGCAGCGCAAGCCCGGTATGCACCGCTTCAATCTCGGTAATGGCACCGGATTCAGCGTACGTGAGGTGATTGCTGCAGGCGAACGGGTGAGTGGACAGAAGGTGCGTTATACGGTAGCCGCGAGGCGTGATGGCGATCCAGCCGTCCTAGTGGCGGCAAGTCGTCATGCTCGTGAAATACTTGGCTGGAAGCCGTTCTATGCTGATATCGAGGGGATTATCGAAACGGCTTGGCGTTGGCACTGTGCGCCCCGTTATTGAGTCAGGCAATCGTGGTGAGGGCTGTCAACGGATGGCTGATTGGCGTCCTTGGCATGGACGGGTGTGGACAGGTCGGCAATCCGTCCTTGAGGTCATAGGCCGTGGAACCTTGGATGTGAGGGCGGGTATGGGCCGTGCTTTCCGGAATCGTGCCGGGATCATGGGGGCAAGTACCGGAGGTAGGCAATGAATGCCCAGGACTGGCTGCGTATCACGGCTCTAGGCGACTCGGCCGTGTTGCTGCCGTGTATGGTGGTGATGACCTTGTGGTTGGCAGCTCACCCGGCAACTCGGCGTGCTGCCGGAGCTTGGCTGGGTGCTATGGGTATAACGATCGGCAGCGTGGTGATCTCCAAGGTGCTGTATATGGGCTGGGCAATCCATCCACCGGGGCTGGATTTTACCGGTCTAAGTGGACATGCTGCTCTATCGTTTCTGGTCTGGCCGGTGCTGCTGGCGCTGCTGGCGGGCCGCTTGGTGTGGCCGTTGCGATGGTTCATGGTGGTACTGGGTTACGGCTTGGCTTTGGCGATCACAATTTCGCGGGTGGTGCTTAGTGCCCACACAGTGTCCGAGGCCGTACTGGGCGCGGTGCTGGGAGCCGGTTTCTCGCTGGTTTTTCTTTGGTTTTTTATCGTGCGCTTGCGCCCGCCCCTGCGTGGGGTATGGGTGGCGCTGAGTCTGATGGTGCCATTGCTGATGGGGTATGGACACCGGTTTCCATCTAACCATCTGCTTGAGGCCTTCACCGTCAAGTTGACGGGACATGTTGGTATCTATGCCCGGCATGAGCGCCTGGTACGTGAGCCTTGGGTGGATCGAAAATAATGTAGGGGTGCGTTGCGGACACGCTAGGAGCCTGTCGGGCTTGGAGGGTCGTAGCGAGGCGGATGAAAAATTGAGGACCGTTTTTTGATCTTTTGAGGCGAATAGGGATTCTATTTAACGATAAAGAGCGAAAAAATGGACTGATTTTCTACTGCTGTAGTCGATTCTTCCCAAGTCCGACAGGCTCCTAGAGACCCAGCTGTTGGGGCGCGTACCTTCGCCCGCAAACTACGGCGTGACGGTGGCGCTGGGTGATGTTGGGGCTCGTGCTTCACCCTCAATCTGCGAAGTAGTGGCTGAACCGCCTCCGGGATTCACAAAGCGGTGCCATCCCGCCGCAATGACGGCATGCTGGATCCTGGATCTACGCCCGGAATGATGGGGGCTCAGTCGAGCTACCGGAGTCGGTGATTATTCCACGGTCACCGACTTGGCCAGGTTGCGCGGTTGGTCGACATCAGTACCGCGTAGCATAGCGACGTGATAGGCCAGTAGCTGCAGGGGAATGGTGAACACGGCCGGAGCAATGAGTACCCCCCCTGCGTCGAGCCGGACGATATGTTCATGGGCATTGTGGTCGAGTGTGACCTGACGATCGGCGAATACGTACAGTTTGCCGCCACGAGCCCGGACTTCTTCCAGATTTGATTTGAGCTTGTCAAACATGGCGTTCCTGAAATCGTCCTAACCGGTGGCTTCGCGGCACCAACCGGGTAGGCCCCATACGGGATTACCTGGCAGGTTCTGCAGCGCGATCAACAGAACTTCATCCAGTTTGCTGTGTCAACCAAGCAACCGACGGGGCAGGGTATCTGGAGTGCGAACCTCGGGGCTTCATTTCTGAAGACATTGGACCTGGCGATTCTGTTTGCCAATGTTAGTTTTACACATACTTTTCGCAAGCATTTTGCTGATCTGGGTACCCGTGCCGATACCATGACGCCGGGTACCGTGTATCTGGGTAATGCCTTCAACTATGGCGTTGGTATTGCTTTCGTCCTCAACGAGAAAACCAATTTGAGCATGGCCTTCTCGCAGCGTTTGAATGGCAATGCAAAGATCCGTGCTGATGACGCCACTTTCAGTGAGACCATCATTGGCAGCGATGGTAATGCGGCAACCTTGAATATAGGCATGACTTACGCACTCAGCGACAAGATGACCTTCGTCAGCAGTTTGGGGATTGGACTTGAGCCCGGATGCGCCGGACTTCATGCTTGCTGCCAAAGTCCTGTTTACACTGTAGGGTACCTTTATACATCTACTGTGCGGCCCAGTTACTGCGTTGCGTCCTTACTCACCTATCGACTATCTGTCTGATATGCCTAGGATATTCACTCCGTGGCACCTTGTACTCGAACCGCTCGCTACGGTTTTTAGAGATGCCCTGTAACGGTGGCTCGGCTCGGTGAGATAGGCCGGAGGACTTGACAAATATATTTGCACTCAGGATTATGACTGTCCAGTCAGTCATCCATTATTTTCTAGGATACGGTGCAGCCACTATGCAAAAGGGCAATACGGGCTCGCAACAGCGGCAAGAAGCGGTTCTTCGGGCTGCCGTTGAGGTTTTTGCAAAACGAGGATTCCAAGGGGCGACCGTCGAGGAAATTGCCCGGCGGGCAGGTGTCGCAAAGGGCACGCCATACCTCTATTTCTCCGACAAGGCGGACATGTTCTACGCTGTGTTTGAACAATGGTCCAGCGAGATCATTGCGGCCGGTTCCCCATTGGAGTCAAGTGCGAGATCCAGTGCGCGAGATCGGCTGATGGCCCTGGCACTGGGGGCCGCCGACTATATGGGCGCCCACCGGGAATGGTTTCCGCTCAGCATGGAAGTCTGGGCAGCCTCGGGCATTCCCGCGTTGCGGGAGCGATTTTCAGAGGCACTCAAGGAACTCTACGCCCGCTACCGGGAGACGATCGTTGCAATTGTCCATTCCGGTCAGGTGAGTGGCGAATTCCGCAAAGATGTGGATCCCTATGCCTTGGCAGCGTTACTGACGGGCGCTGTGGATGGCCTGTTTCTGCAGTGCTGGTTTGACCCGCAGCTGAATGCCAAGCACCTGCTGCACGGATTCTTTGATGTGCTGTTGCGCGGGCTCGCCAATCCCGAACTTGGAGATCGCTCATGAATGTGAAGCCATCGGTACGGCTCGCGTTTGCCGTTGGCTGTGTGTGGCTGCTGTTCAGTAATGTCGCACTTGCTGCCTCTGATCCCACAGCACTGGTCAAGGCGATGTTGCAGCACTGGCGTGGTGACAGCTCTTACACGGAAATAACCATGCGCATCCATCGTCCGGATTGGCAACGCAGCATGCAGCTCCTCTCCTGGACCCGCGGAAAGCAAGACGCATTGGTACGTTTTATTGCTCCGCCGGGTGACTCGGGCAACGCAACCCTGAAGCTCGGTCCATCCCTGTGGCTGTTCAATCCGAAACTCAGTCAGGTCATCAAACTACCGTTCTCGATGATGGCCCAAAACTGGATGGGATCGGATTTTTCATACAACGATCTGGCCAAGTCGGAGCAGATCGTGACCGATTACACGCACACATTCGGCTCGGTAAAGGAGCATGGCAAACATCAGATATTTACGGTGGTGTCCATACCCAAGCCCAATGCACCGGTCGTATGGGGCAAGGTGATATTGAATATTCGCGACGATGATGTCCTGCTCGATGAGACCTATTACGACCAGAACATGAAGCCTGTACGACAACTCAAGACCCTGCAGGTCTCATCACTGGGCGGGCGCCCGTATCCGGTAGTGATGCGCATGAGTCAACTCGACAAACCTGGCACATGGACGGAGCTGCATTACACCAAGGGGGTGTTCAATCTGCAGTTGCCGGGCTATCTGTTTACGCTGTCCAACCTGCGCAACCCACGCCCCTGGAACATTCCGTGATCGCGCTGGCCTGGCGCAATCTGTGGCGGCGACCGCATCGTACAATATTGACTCTGCTGGCCATTGCCTTTGCCTGCCTGGTGATGGTCTTTCTCCTCTCACTGCAAGTTGGCACGTATGCCAGCATCAAAGAGAGCAGCCTGGGTCTTTTCGACGGTTACGCGCAAATACAAAAGCCGGGTTATCTGCGCGATCCGAACATTCGCAAGTCGTTTCCCCATACGGGTGAAATGGTCCGTTCGCTTGAGGCCATAACAGGCATCAGCACCGTGGCGGCACGGGCGCAGAGCTACGCTCTCCTCTCGAAAGGTTCGCATAGCCTGGCAGCGATGATCGTCGGTGTTCAACCCGGGGCAGAGCGCCGGGTTTCACGGATCACTGCAATGATGCGCTCCGGACACTATCTTCGCAATCCGAAGGCCGCCGAAATCGTTCTGGGGGACGCACTGGCCCGCAACCTGGGGGTGAGTGTGGGTAGCCGTGTAACCCTGCTCGGCATGGGTCGGGATGGCTCTGTCGCTGCCGACATACTGAACGTAGTGGGGGTGTTCTCAAGTGGCATCAAGGATATTGACCGGCAGTTGGCCGAAATGCCGCTGCTGCGTTTTCAAACCGATTTTGCGATGTTGGGCAAAGTCAATCTTCTGGTCTTGTCCGGGGATTCATTGGGGTCGGTCAATGGCGCACTGCCGGCTATTCAACGCCTGCTAAAGCCCAAGGGGCTTGTAGTACTTGATTGGCAGAAATTGGAGCCGGGCGTCAAGGGGATGATCGAACTCGATGCCCGCACGTCGTTGCTCTGGTATGCCGCCTTGGTCATTGTGGCCGTCGCGATCCTGCTCAACACAATCTTCATGTCGGTTCTGGAACGGACCCGGGAATTGGGTGTGCTGTTGGCCTTAGGTATGCGGCCAGCTGCGGCCGGGCGCATGGTGTGGCTGGAAATCCTGATGCTGCTGGCCATGGGAATCGTGCTGGGTATGGGTCTCGGGGCAGCTACGGATAGCTGGTTTGCCGTGCATGGACTCAACTTGCCGGGTGCCCAAGGGGTATTTTCCAGGTGGGGAATATCAGGATTGATGTATACGAAGCTGACGGTTTTCAGTTTATTCACGGGTCCGGCGGTACTCGCAGTCTGCACAGCGTTGGCCGGGGTATTTCCCTTTCTGCATGTGAGTCGTTTGAAACCGGTTGCCGCGATGAGGGCTCCATGATGGGAAAATCAGGGCTTCTCGCGGTCATGGGTTGGCGTAACCTGTGGCGTAATCCGCGTCGGACAGGCCTGATCCTGGTCGCGGTTGGCATTGGGGTATGGTCTACATTGAGCTTTACCGCGTTGCTTCAAGCCTGGAGCGCCAGCAGCTTGCAGACGGCTCTCATTGACATGACCGGACAGGGGCAGATTCATGCCCGGGGCTATCTCGATAATCCCGGTGTCGCACATCGCATGGCTCCGCCTCGGGCGAGTTTGAAAGCCCTGCTGAAGCGTCCGGAAGTTCAGCAATGGGCGTCGCGCGTGCGGGTTCCTGCCGCGATCCAGAGTGCCTATGAGACCCTGCCCGTCAGCCTAATCGGTATCGATCCCGCGCGTGAGCAGGGCTTGTCGTTTATCGCCACAGCGGTCAGCGCAGGACAACCTCTGGCGAGTGCAGATTCACCAGGCATCCTGCTTGGGCGCGAGTTGGCGCGGCGCTTGCGCATCAAAGTCGGACAGCGAATCGTCTTGATGAGTCAGGACGCGAACGGAGCGCTCGCCGAGCGTGGTTTCAAGGTAAACGGCCTGTTTTCGGCCACACGCCAGGCCGAAAAACGCTACGTTTTTGTCGGCATCCGGCAAGCGCAGAGCATGCTTGGTATAGGCCAGAGTATTACCGGCATTGCCTTCAATCTGCACAACATAAATCACCTGAGCCGCTTTCTCGGGCAACTGCGCCAGGTGGTCCCAAAACTGGATGTCCAGTCTTGGGAGACCTTGCGTCCGGTGGCTAAGGCGGTGAGTCAGTTGTCGAACAGTTTTATCCTAATGTGGATCTTCATCATATTCGTATTGATGGCCCTCGGTATCGTTAATACCTTGCTGATGTCTCTGCATGAACGGGTGCGCGAACTGGCGCTCCTGCAGGCTCTGGGATTACGCCCGAATCTGATTTTTACCCAGGTCATGATGGAATCGGCACTCGTCGTGCTGCTGGGCGTCGTGCTTGGCATGGTGCTGGCCGCCGTGACGGTGCTGGCTTTTCACAACGGGCTCAATCTTGGCTTCCTCGCCCGGGGTTCCGAGTGGCTCGGTGCCGGCCAGGTGCTCTACCCACGCTTAAATATCTCTCAATTCCTCGGTATCGGTGCACTGATCTGGGTTCTTGGATTTACAGCCAGCCTTCTACCGGCCTGGCGCATCGTCCACCGCGTTCCCATCGAAGCCATCAACCGGAGTCCGTCATGAATGACAATGCGCTGCAGGCGATCGTAAGCTGTCGTCACCTCAACAAACAATATGGGCAGGGAGAGATGGCTGTCCACGCCTTGCAAGACGTCGATCTGGATATTCGCGCCGGTGAGTTCGTGAGCTTGTCCGGCCCTTCCGGGTCCGGGAAAACCACGCTACTCAACCATCTTGGTGGACTGGACCGGCCCACCAGTGGAGAGGTTACGGTTGCGGGTCATCGACTTAGTGAACTGGATAAGGGCGAGCTGGCTGATCTACGGCTCAACAAAATTGGCTTTGTTTTCCAAGCCTTCAATTTGATCCCGGTACTCAGTGCCTATGAGAACGTGGAATTCATCCTCCAACTGCAGGGTGAGCATGCGCGGCAGCGACGAGCCCGATCAGGCGAGATGCTGGCTGAAGTTGGCCTGCAGGGACTTGGTGAGCGGCGTCCGGGCCAGCTCTCCGGTGGTCAGCAGCAACGAGTTGCCATTGCCCGTGCCATGGCGTCGACTCCGGCAATTGTCTTCGCCGACGAACCCACTGCCAATCTCGACACGGCGGCTATGGATGAACTGCTTGCGCTCATGAGTCGACTCAATAAAAGTCGCGGTATGACTTTTTGTATCGCCAGTCATGACCCGCGTGTCATCGAGTACACCCTGCGCCAGGTTCGCATGCGTGATGGCCGGATTGAGGTGGATGAACGGGCGTGATGCGAAGATTCACACCAATCTTCCTGGCCACACTATATGCCACGTTATCGTTGGCG